>RCNI01000599.1_pt1 | contig 21691 bp, 10 predicted proteins | sample 2041151 | NCBI WGS metagenome assembly RCNI01 (sample SAMN09708214, study PRJNA481090) | feces metagenome | isolation source: feces | place: Antarctica: Albino Rookery | reverse complement strand
TTCATTGGGAAACTAATATTTTCAAGTGAAGTACAATTTGCAAATGCCGAAGATGAAATAGTTTCAAGATTAAAGTTGTCTCAATTAAGGAAACTACATGTCTTTAAATTGCTACATCCTTGGAAGGCAAATGAACCAACAGTTCGAATACCAGAATCTTTATTACAAATAAATTCTTGTAAGTAAATACAATTTTGGAATGCGTAACTACCAACATCTAAAACATTCTTAGCAGTAATTGAACGAATTTTAATTGAATCAAAATAGCTTGATGGAATACTGATATTTTCATTAGTAATGACTAAATCAAATGGGTAACCATAATCTTGTAAAGCATTTGATAATGGTCCGTCGTTTTGACCTAAGTCAACGTTACTTGGAAGAATTAAACGTGATGGACAACTATTAGTGGTTTGAACTTGTTTAACTAAGTTAACTACTTGGTTAAGTGTTAAGTTATAAGCTTGTCCCATATCTAAGGTTTCAACACCAGTACATCCAACAAAGGAATTATTACCGAATGTTGCATCATCTGGGATTAAAATAGTTTTTCACTTTGGACAGTTACGGATAACCCCATCTGGAAGATTAGTAATATCTTGTGATTCGTCAAGTAAGCCTGCAACTCCAGTTAAGCTTTGACAACCAGCAAACATGTTGACTGGAAGTTCAGCATAAGCTGGTAAATAGAAGGTAGTTAAGTTAGGGTTGTGAAGACTACCATCATAATTGTTACCAGCAAAGATTTGTGGCATGGTATTGTTATTAAAGTCACAGTTTCTAAAGTCCATGGTTTGAGCAGCAGAACTTAAGAAGGCTCCTTGGTTAATGTTATCAATGACATAAGAACCTAAGACTAAGGATGATGCTTGGGCACCTTGTGCAGTTAATCCGGTTAAGGTTGTTCCATTAAATTGGTATAAACCGGTTCCACAGCTAACAGGTTGTTTGGTACTTAAAGTACCAGTGGTTGGATCAAAACTTAATGCTGAACCAGTACTTAATTCATTGAAACGAACTTTATCTTTGTTTAAAGTTAAGGTGAAGTTTAAGTCCCCACTGTTGATGACACCTGGGTTGGAATCACTAACGTTAGTAAAGCTAATACTACTAATGTAGTTACTTAAGTCAGGACATGCACTTGCAATCGCAGTTTTAACATTGTCAACTTGACTATTAATTGCACTCGCTGATAACTTGTAATTACTTTGATAATTTAAAGTACGTTGGTAAACGTTCTTGTTAATGGTGGTTTGAACAGCGTTAAGAATACTGGTCAAGTTTGCATCAGTGACCGGAGTGGTTTGAATGGAATCTTTTGGACTTAAGTCTTGGTGGAATAAGGTTTCTCAATCGCCCCCACTATTACGTAAGCTCTTAGTACATCCTTCCCCTAAACTTAAATTACTTGGAACATAATAGACATGACCTTGGTCAACCCCATTACTCATGTTAGTATTTCGTGCAGTATATTCATAACTAACATCCACTTGGTTGGCACTATAGTTGTTTGCAACCGTGAATCAGATAGCACCCATCCCTGCGTTTTCACCTAAGGTAATTAAACCAGTGTTGTTCATGACTTCTTGGTAAATGGCATCACTGACTAAGTAACGGTTATTACCATTGTCATTCTTACCTTGTTGCATTAATTCAGCTTGGAAATTATTTAAGCTACCATTACCACCGTTATAAAGCTTGGTATAGATTTCATTGACTTTCTTGGTAACGGTTGCTTTAATAGCATCATAACGAGCTTGGGTCATGACATAACCTAAACTTTCAGCCGTACTACAGGTCTTAGTGAAAGTGTGGGTGTCGTGAACATAACCGTTATTAGTGTTAGTGACATCTTGGTCTTGAATGTTTTCATTAAAGACAGCGTTGAAGACGACGGTGTTGGTTTTTCCGAACGTAATGGTGAAATTGGTCTTGTCTCAGTCTAATCAGTTTGGATTAAATCCAGCTTGACTTAATTGAGCACTTAAATCCCCTTTATTATTGTTTAAGCTTTGGTCAGCAATTGCTTGCATGCCTTGAGCAGTGACTCAAGCGGCGACGGTTTTATCTAAGGTATCAATCGAAGCGTTGTTAATACTATTGTTCGTGTAATCACTGAAACCAGGAGCAGTGAAGTTCATTTGGTATTGGTTCTTGGTACTGGTGGACATGACGTTATTAACGTTTAAATCTCCCACGACCACAAAGTTAGTTCCAAATTGAACACTTGCAGACACTAGGTTATTGTTTGGGTTAACACTAAAGGTTAAGTTGCTAATGACATCCCCTTCTTTTGGTTGCAAGGTGGTATTAACATCATTAATGATTTGTTGTTTGATTGCTCCGTTTAAATTATCAGGAGTTAATTCACTAAATTTGTGAGCTTTAACTAAGGTTTGAATTTTGTCATCAATGGTTTGATAAATGAATCCGACCATGTCACTATTTAAGACATAGTTTTGGTAATTAGTACTATCACTAGTTAATTTATTGTCACTAATGGTTAAGTTATCTAATTTATTACCAAGGTTAGATGCAAAGGTAGTGTCAGTAAAACTTAATTGGTAACTAACAGCGACTTGACAACTATTGCTTGCTTGGGTCGCAGTGAAGCTTAAGGCTAAGTTGTCACTGGTAATGTTTGAACCTTTAAAACCACTATTTTGAACAATACTATTAATTAATTGGTTTGTGACTAAACTACTATTTAAATAGCTTGGATTTAATTGGTTTGGAGTTTTGGCTGCTAAATCAGTTAAATATTGATTAATAGTATCAGCAACAGTATGAACTCCAGTACTGGTTAAGAAGGCTCCACTACCAGTTCGGGTGACACTACAACTAAAGGTTGAGCTGTCACCATCAACTCCAATACTAAATCCATCTGGGGTGACATCACTAAACTTAACATCGGGACTAAAGACAATAGTTGGACTAATGGTGACATTGTTATTGGTTGAATCAGGAGCTGAGACTTCTAATTCAATTGATTGGATACTACTGGTACTAAAGTTTTGGGTATTGTAAGCTGGGTTATTTAATTGTTTAACAATTTGACCAACTAAACCGTCAATGACCAGACTGTTAGTTGCTAAGCTACTATTAATTTGACTTTGAGGAAGACCATTTAAACTTTGTTTGATAGTATCTAAGATTGCAAGGGCACCGTCATTGTTAATGACTGGAGTTTCAGGAGCGACATATTGTGGGTTGAGGACTTGGTAACCAACACTATATAAGGTGGACTTTCCAGGCATTTTATATTTACCAGTTGCATCTCAGTTTCCCACTAACTTAACATTCTTACCAAAAGTGATGTTGTAACTAATATTAACATAGCTTGGATTATCAGCAACTGGGGTCACATTGAAATAAATGTCCGTGACATCAATTGGTTGATAATTATCAACATGAGCAGCTTGCATGAAAGCTAGGATGGCTTGGTTCTTGAAGGTAGTTGTATTTAAATCATCTTGGGTTCAAGAATGAGCTTTGTCCCCTTGGATTTGGTTATTAATAACGTTTTTAACGCTTTCATAAATTGCATCAGCATTACTTGCTTGAATTTCAATTGGTTTAAAGTCAGGGTTATCAACTTGAATACTATTCTTAGTTCCTAAAGTATGTTTGTTATTTGAAATACTATAAACAGGATTGTTATTAGGTCAGTTATTTAACGAAACATTGTCATCAAAACTAATGGTATAGTTGATATCACTCTTGGCATTATCAAATGGGTTGGTGTTGCTGGTAAAGTTAACACTGGTAATGTAGTCAGGTTTTAAAGCATCCTTGACACCAGAGTTATTAATAATAGCTGGTTTAATGGTACTATCAATAAAGCTTTGATCATTGAAAGTATCAAGGGTTCATTGAGGAACATCTTTAATTTTCGCTTTAATAGCAGTTTCAATGGCACTATAAATTAATGATGCTTTGTTTGGGCTAATTTCAATCTTGTTAAAGGTTGGGTTCTTAACTTCTAATGGTTGTTTTAAAGTTAAGCTATTACCATTGCTACTAAATGGGTTGTTCGAATTTCAATCTTTTAATTCTACATTGTCTTGGAAATTTAAGGTTACTCCCACACTTGCAAGCGGACTATTAACATCATCATTAGTTAAGTTGTTAAAGTTAACACTAAAGACGGTTGGGTTTAATGGAACCCCACTATCAATAATGTCACGTTTTAATTGACTTTGGAAGTCAGGACCATTGAAGTGGTCGAGATTAAAGTCACCTGAGCTAACACTTTGTAATTTGGTTTGGATACAACTTAAAATGGTGGAAGCATATCCTCCCGTTAAGACGAAACTTGTATAACTTGGGTTAGTGGTGGTTAAAGTTTGGTTACAAATTAAACTTTGACCATCAACCGTAAATAAGGAGTCACTTGCAATATTTGCTAAGTTAACGTTGTTATCAAAGTTAATGCTAAAACCAAGGTTTAAATCCTTAGAGTCATTAGTACGACTTGGAGTTTGAACATCGAAACTAATTCCTAAGATGTTTGCTGGGGTTAACGGAGTCGCGTTGGATGCACGACTAACGGTTTCACTTTGATTGACAGCTCCAATAATACAACCTTTTAAAGCGTTTTGAACTGATGGATCGGTGGATAAAAATTCGGGATCACTTTTAACATCAACTCCATAAATGTCATAACTGCTAGAGATTGCATTAAAAATTGGTTGGGTTGCATCATTGTTAATGGTGACAATACTACCGTTGGTTAAGACAGCGACATTGCTGTCAGTAACGGTTTGACTTTCAATGCCATAGTTAGCACTAGTTTCAGGTAAAGTGACATTGTTATTGAAAGTGACTGAGACACTAACATCACCGTTTAAGATGACAAGACTGTTGTCAACGGTTTGGGAGCTAGTAGTAAACTTAATGTCAGTAATGTCATTTGGACTTAATTGAGGAAGGGCATTGGTAATGGCTTGTTTAGTTGCAAGCACATTAATGTCAGAGTTGAGGGTCGCGTCGGTGGAGCTAGTAGTTGCACCTTCGACTGGTGGGACATAGTTGGTGTTACTAATTTGGGTATTGATGGCACCAAAAAGAGTGGTTAAGTCTTCGTCACTTAAATTGACAGGACTTAATTCGTAAGTATTTGAAGAAGTACAAGAAGTTAAAGCAAGACTACTTGCAACACCTGCAGTCATAATTGCAGATGCACCAATAGTCAGACCAATGATCTGACTAAGACGTTTTTTGCTCATATGATTTCCTTTGTTATTAATTGTGAAGTCATCGGTTAGCGAAAGGATCAGTTTCTGTAAAGGGGATAAAGGAATACAAGAAACGATCAAGAAACAGACTAACCCACTTTTTCTGAGACGATAAAGCAAATCAGTGCGAGACAAAATAAAGAGACCCAAGCAGTGAACATGGGGTTTTCTGCCAGGTCTATCACCTCTGGTCACCACCATCTTCACTTTGTGCTTAGTGCATAATTAACAATTTACTTTATCACTTTTAGAAACCCATGGTGTTATTGGGGATAAGAACCATGTGGTTTCTTGACAACAACGATTGCTATCCTTTAGTTGCTATTGATCTATCACTAGAAATAAAATCGATGTCGAAACTTTTAATAATTGTAACACAAAAAACTTAAAATCCAAGATGTTTTAATTTATTTTTTTCAACTTAAAATAAAATTTCATCAAACAAAAGGTTGTTTGTTGAACACAAACAACCCATAAAAGAGACAAAATTCCATGCAATAAACAAGTGACTAATTACTCAAATTAGCTGGGATAAAAATCGGGTTCACTAAAATAATTAAATGACCTTGATTAGAGGTATTACTAATCTTAAATTGTTTATTGGTAATATCAGAAGATAAGATGATTGAGTTTGGGAGTTTAAAGCTATAGGTATAGTTAAAACCAGGGGTTGGGGATTGGTTCGCTTGACTACTTGGTTGACTGGTTTTGGTTAAGCTAAAACTAAAGGTGGGTTGGTCACTTGGGTTCTTAAATTTGAAACCAGTGTTGGTGGCCATCGTGGTTCAGATTTGATTGCTAAAACTGGAGCTATTGAGTTTGGTTTGGAGTTGAGCTAAGGTACCTGTAAAGGTGGTTATTAACTTAGTAATTGCTTGTTGAATTTGGTTGTTGATCACCATTAAACGTCCCCGACTTAATAATTGTTCCAGTGCTCCTGGAGGATTGATTCAAGTCGCTGCTAAGTTATGGTATTGGGAATCAAAACTTCAGTTATCTTGACTATGACAATTCGGATCAAAAACAGCTTGATTACTGATGGTTGCATAATAACCAACGCGGTTTTCATTAATCCCGATTTGAAACATACTGGAATCAGTTGCAATCAAGTTGGTATTAAATCCTTTTGCTTGCAAGACTTGAAAGAATTGGTTGACATTACTAGTGCTATTTAAAGTGTCTAAATTGATATTTGCTAAGGACTGTTTAACAAGTTGGTTAATAAACTCATTGACTCCACTTCCAAAGTTAGCTAAGTCATCATTGCTGACGTAATTAGCGATTCCTAGCTGCTGAAAACTCATGATTAAACTATTTGCTTGGGAACCTGGTTTTACGTTGTTTAATTGCAGGTTAGCAGGTAAACTATTCGGTTGAAAATCTAAACTCAAAGTGATGGTATCCAGATAACGGTTAACATTAAATACCATGCTTTGAATAACTTGATTGATGTCAAGATTCAGAGCATTAGATAGTTTGGTTTGAAGTGTACTTAAATACCCATCAGGTTGGTTTAAACTACTAACAGTTAATTGACTCTCTTGGTGGTTTTGTTTTAACTGGACTAAACTACTTTGGACAGTTTGATATATGGTTTGGATGTTGGCAGATGTTAGTTCAATCGTTGGGGTGGATGCACACGCAGTTAAACTCACAAATCCAACCATACTACTAGCAACTAACCCCACAGGAACTAGTGTCTTAAGTACCTTATGTTTTTGACAAAACTTCATCGCAACCTCCTTGATGATTCACTCACGAATTAGACTTTGAATATGAATCTAAAGTCTCTTAATTTTGATTATATATATTTTGTGGGGAAACCGAACTGATTGGATTAAATGAAAGTGGTTTCATGAGCAGCTATGCATCTCGTCATAAGCATCTTTGACAGCAACTAAAAAGCATCAAAGCAAGGGTTTAACTTACTTTCATGCTTTTCATATTCAAGATATTTGAGACTAATTTTGATTAACTCTTCACTAGTGCCTTAGTCAATTAATCAATCATCTTCAGTTGCCACAAATGGTGCGAAAAATGGGTGTTTGGTTTTAAAGGTGACTGACCCATCTTTATTTTGCGATAAGGTATATCAGTCATTGACATATGCATCTCATTTGAAGTCGACTTCAATTGGAATCCCAGCTGGGATCGTATAGTGAATGTTATAAAAGAAACCCTCTTGTTTGGATTCTTCATAGACCCCAGTGGTGATGGTATCAAAATAGATGCGTGGTTGTTTTGAAACAGGGAAGTTCTTTGGGAAAGCAAATCCCGAATCTTGGATAATCAGTTTTCAAATTAATTGACTAAAACTACTTGTATTAATCTTAGGTTTTAAGCTGTTAATCGTGTTATATCCTTGCATGGCAAGAGCAGTAATTTGTTCTCGTAAATTAATACTAATTCCTAAGCAACGACTTCAACTAAACATCGGACTTAAATCCCCATGTCAAGTGATAATAATTCCATGGTACTGAGGATCATAAGTTCAGGTTGGACCACTTTTACAATCCGACCCAAAGATGACTCCATCGACAGTGGAATTATAATAAGTTGCTTCATTCTTAGAGACATCGACAGGTCCAAACATTCCATTCACTTTATTTAGAATATTGGTATTAAATCCATGAGCAATTAAATCATCATAGAATGCTCCCATACTTCAATTTAAGGTATCTTGATTAATATTTCCGATATCCTTATCATAGAGGTTTTGGACATAGGTTTGCACACATTCATTCATGATGACAATCTCATCATAACCAAGATACATACTAATTCCCATTTGGTCATAAGTCATGACTAAACTATTCTTGTCTTTGTTATCATTTCCATAACTAATGTGAGGAAGTTTTAAATTAGTTGGGATTGCTTTATCAAAGAAATGAATCACGAAATTAATACTATCAGTATAACGGTCAATCTTAAATTCAATCTTTTGAATGGATTGGTTTAAGTTTTTATTTAACTTGAGATTAGTTTTAATCTTTTGTAAGAGAGTATTTTGATTAGATGCACTATTTAAATATGAAGAGGTGAGTTTATCAAGTTGGTGGTGGTTTTTATAAACATCAAGACTGGTTTTGACGGTGTTATAGATGGTTTGGATTTGCGTACTACTAAACTTGATGTTACTGACTGGTGGAGGGGTTGGTTTGCTTGGAGCTGGAGTACTGGTTCCTGGTTTACTTGGGGTAGTTGTGCTACTACCTGGTTTATTAGTGCTTGGTTTATTATTACTAGGTTTGTTACTGCTGCTAGGTTTATGGGTCGTTCCTGTCGAAGGTTTACTATTGGTTTGACTAGTTTCAGAAGCACAAGAAACTAAACTTAAACTTGCAGGAACCACGGTCGCAAGCGTAAGGGTCGTTCCTAAACTAATTCCTAAAAGTCGTTTGTGTTTTTTGGTCATCTTGATAAACCTCCTAAAGGTGAAATGAAAAGTTATTGTGAACCACTCCCTAGGATTAAGCTTTGCAATCCACGTAATGGTTGATATTTATATTATATAAAATCTCGGGAACAGACGGGAGCTTGGTGAATGTTAAAAAATAATTTTGGTACTAACAAACAAAATCAATGAGCAATACTTTGTCTTTAACCAGAGCAAAGTATCTTTCATTGATTAAGATTAAATTCTCTTTTTAGATGTCATCATCAGGAACAAACCGTGAGAAACAACTCGTGATAGTACTAATGGTGATAGACTTGTCTTTATTGGTGACAATCTGAAAATTCTTTTGAATATAAGGAACTTGATAAAGTTGCTTGGAGATGGGAGTTCCTTTGGGAAGGGTGTAACTATAACGATAATAGAACCCTGGGTTTTCCCAACTATCTTGACCAGTCTCGATATTAGTAAAACTAATTAAAGGGAGTTGACTCGTGGACAATTTGGTCACAAACGCAAACCCAGTGTCATGCATCAACTTAGTTCACATTTGAGCACTAAAGCTCGGAGCACTAAGTTTGGTTGCTAATTGGTTAGCATCACAATTGACACTTGGTGCAAGATTGGTAATCGCATGGTCAATGCTGACCCCCATAAAGTTGAGACGACTAATTCCAAATAAGTGACTTAAGTCTCCCTTTCAAGTGATGTTCATTTTATAGTAGGGAGCATAGAAATCTCAGGTCGGAGTAATTTGGACACAGTTAGGATCAAAGACAACGTCAAAGTCTTTCCGAATTGCTCCAAAATAAGTAATCGCATTATCCTTCGGATTGTAATAACCAAACATCGTGGTGTCATGTTGAATCACATTCGTATTAAATCCTAACTCTTGTAAGGTCGGATATAAGACGGTGTCTAAGGTTTGATTCAAGGTGATTTGATTCATATTGGTAATCGATTGTTGAGCAAGCTTATTTGCATATGCTAAGACAGCGTCATTTCAAATCACTAAGTCATCATTGCAAAGATACTTACTAATTCCCATATTTGGATAAGTCATTACGAGACTATTTTTGTCTTGTCCTTGGTTACCATAACTCATGTTATTTAAAACACTTTGGTTTGAATTCGTTTTATGCGAGGTAGGAAAAAGATTAGTTGGGATTGCGCGAGGAAAGAAATGAATATTAAATTCAATACTATCTAAGTACCGATTAACATGAAAGTCAATACTTTGGACTGCTTTACTCAGACTTCCCTTATTTAATTTTGAGGTGAGCTTTTGCATCACACTCTTTTGGTTAGTTGAGGCATTTAAGTTCGTATTGGTTAACTTAGCTAACCTCGTACTGGAACTATAACTATTTAAAACACCTTGGACAGTTTGGTAGATTGTTTGCAAATCATGACTACTAAACTTGATGTTACTATTGGCAACTACGGGAGTGCTCGGTTGACTAGGATGATTTGGTTGGACGGGTTGGGTAATTGAACTGGTTGTTTCTTGTTCACCACTACACGCAACTAAACCTAAACAAATGGGAGTAACTAGACTCACCATTCCCACAATTCCTAATCCAACTAACATCCAACGCTTGTGAGTCTTGTGCATATCTTTTTCCTTTTAACAATAGATGTGAAAAGAGATAATAAACCAACCATGGGGAAATAAGATTCGTGGTTTATTATCTCTTGTTCCATTAATAATTATATTATATTAATTCAAAGTGTGACAAAATTTTTTACTTATTTTTGCTACTCAATTTTATCTTTCAGAAAATATCAAAATTGGTTTCATCTTGAAACCAATTAAATGAAGCTTTTAATCCTGATGGTGAGTCTGAAGTTAAGTGTTCTATCACCCTTCGACCCCAAACCATGTTTCCACCTAAAAGTCGATTTCTTCAGGGACAAAGGGAGCTGAAGCGGGTTTAGTCAGCTTAATTAAATAGGAGTTATTAACCTTCTTTAAAGGTGCATAGTAATCCACAAATCATTGGTTGGTTGCCACTCCATTTGCAATCGGAGTATCCCCTGGAATGCTAAAACTATATTCATATTGAAAGAATTCCCGATTTCATTCATCCTTATAGGTGGTAATGTTAGTGAAGGTGATTTGGGGAATTAAATTAGTTCCTTGCTTCATGAAACGAAACCCATTGTCAAAAACTTGTTGTCAAATTTTGTTACTAAAGGCAGGGGTGTTAATTTGCTTTTCTAATTGGTGTGGATCACGAATTCCTTTTTGAGCAAGTTGGGTAATTTGATCTTCAATTCGCATATCAATAATATGAATCCGTCCCCCATCAAATAAGTGACTTAAATCACCCCGTCAAATCGGATCAAAGTAACCTCATCGTTTGTCAAATTCTCAATCAGGGTTCGGTTGGTCACAGTTAGGATCATATTGAACAGCTGGGTCATGGAACCCAGTATATCACATGACACTATTCGTCCGAGCAGTCGGAATTTGAAACCCAGCATCAGGACGACAAATTAATTTATAGTTCACCCCACGCTTAATCATGATCGGTTCTAGTTGTCCCTTATTGTTATTTAAGACATTGTAGTCAATATTGGTAATACTTTGATCATAAAGATTTTGAACATATTCTTGGAGACCGAGGGTAATCTTTTCCATGACATGGTAAGTAATATAAGTTGCTAACCCAATGTTAGGCATCTTAAAAGTCATAACTAAAGTATTCTTATCTTTGCCATTATCACCAAAGCTGATGTTCTTATTATTTCCTATTGAACTATTGGTTAATGCTTTGGGATAGAAGTTGATAGTAAAGATAATAGCTTCAATATTCCGGTCAACATCAAAACTAGCACTCTTAATAGCATGACTTAAATCCTTAGTGTGCATGATATTCATGATGTTATTCATGACTGTGGTCATGAAGCCTTCGCTAGTAGTTTTGGTCTTCTTGGAAGTATCGTTTAAGTAAGAGTATTTGAGTTTAAATAAACGGTTGGTCTTATCATTCTTAATCGTGGTTAAGAGACTATTGAGGTTAGTATAAATGCTTTTTACTTGGGTGGAATTAAAGGTGAGGTTACTATTTTGAATCGTTGCTTGGGGATTGGATGTACTTGGTTTATTTGCGTTCGCAGTATTACTATTAGTTTGGTCTTGTTCGTTCGCACACGAGACTAAGGTCAAGCTGGTGGGGATGATGGTCGCAGCTGTTAAACAACTTCCAAGTCCGAGGGTTAAACAACGCTTCTGATGTTTGGTCATAAAAGCTCCTTTAAAAAATAGGTGGCGGATATATTTAATCAAAAATTTTTAACATGAATGTTAACAATGATGGATGCATCTTCCCAGTCATGGTGGAACATCCTTGTAGGTATATTATATAAAAACCCAAGCTGATGATTGCACTAATAGGTGTGAGTTTGAGTCACCATGAAAATGATAGCTGCTCTCATTTTGATCAAGTAGCTATCATTCAAAACTAAAATGAAATGGTGTCTGGAACAAAGGGTGCAGAACTAAATTCTTTGAGTTGGATGACTTTTTGATTTCCAACGGTTTTAATGGGTTCATAATTCTCAACGAATCATGGATCAGTAGCAAGACCTTTTCCAATCGGAGTATCTTTAGGAATACTAAAACTGTATTTGTAAATAAAGATATCATTTCCATATTCATCTTTAGTTGCTTTAATTTGAGTATAGTGAATAGTTGGAATCAAGTTCGTACCTTGGTCAATGAATCGGAATCCATAATTAAAGACTGCAGTTCAGACGCGTTTACTAAATGCAGGGGTGTTAATTTTCTTTTCTAATTGGTCTCCGTCACGAATCCCTGCTTGAGCAAATTGAGTCATTGCTTGTTGCATGGCCATGTCCATGACATCAATCCGACCTCCATCAAATAAATGACTTAAATCCCCGTGTCAATACGCTGTGAAATAACCTCATTCGGGATTAAAATCTCACATCTCAGGGTTGGGATTTGTACAGTTAGGATCATAGGTGACTTGGTCATTATGAAACATCGTGTCTCATTCAACCCGATTCGTGGATAAGGTTGGAATCGCAAATCGAGGGTTACCACCATAGACTAAGTGATAGTTGACTCCGTGCTTAATCATAATCGGAATAATTGCTTGACTATGGTTATTTAAGTAGTCATAGTCAATATTAGTAATACTTTCATCATATAAGCCTTGAACATATTCTTGGAGACTAATAACAACCTTTTCCATAACATGATAAGTCACATAAGTATCTAGACCAATATTTGGCATCTTAAAACTCATCACTAAACTATTTTTATCCTGACCATCATTTCCATAACTAACATTCGGATTTCCATTTAAGCAAGTACTAGTTAATGCTTTGGGAAAGAAGTTAATAGTGAAAATAATCGTTTGACTATAACGGTCAACATCAAAACTAGTCTTCTTAATTGCTTTACTTAAGTCCTTAGTATTCATAGTTTTCATGATACTGTTGAGAACCGTAGTCATGAATCCTTCTTGACTAGTTTTAGTTTGTTTAGTTGTATCGTTTAAGTAGGAGTATTTGAGTTTAAAGAGACGGTTAGCTTGGTCGTTTTTAATCTTGTTTAAAAGACTATTGATGTTGTTATAAATACTTTTGACTTTAGAAGCATTAAAGACTAAATTACTTGTGGGTTCAGTTGGTTGACTTGGTTGACTCGGTGGGTTAGGTTTATTGGTTCCTGGTGAGTTGGGTTTATTACTAGGTTTATTTCCAGTGGGTTTATTTGCGTTGGATGCATTACTATTGGTTTGATCTTGTTCATTTGCACATGAGACTAGTGCAAGACTAGTGGGAATCGCAGTGGTAATCAATAGCGCACTACTTAGTCCCATGGCTCAGTAACGTTTCTGTCGCTTGGTCATAACAACTCCTTTCAATGATAGTGGGGATTAAATTTCTCTTTTTAACAATTATGGCTTGAGAGAAGATTTATGAGGTTGAAGTCTTCTTGCAAGCTGGTAATTATATTATATGGAAAATCTGGGGGTGATTAGACATGATGCAACGAATCTCATCATGTTTTTTCTTTTTGTCATCCCGTTAAAAAATGATAGACAATCCTTTGTTTTAGATTGTCTATCATGAAGGTTATTGGTAAGGTCGGTCTTCGACAAACGGAGCTACAACTTGTTTTTGGGTTTCAATGACAATCTCATTTGGATCTTTAAGATTTAATTTACAATAGGTGTCATTAAACCAACCATTGATATCTAAATCTTTTCCCATGGGAGTATTGGTTGGAAGCACAAATTTATATTTGTAAGCAAACCCATCATGGTGTTGTTTATTTTGTCCGAATCCAAGATTATAGAATTGAATCCGAGGAATTAACTTGGTTCCTTGGTCAACAAACCGAAATCCCTTTTCAAACGCAATGTCTCAAATCTTTTTGCTAAACGCAGGGGTATTAATTTGACGGTTTAAGGTATCAATATCTTTAATCCCACTTTCAGCTAACTTGGTAATTTCACGTTGGATTCAAATATCAATTCAGCGAATCCGACTATGGTTGAATAAGGTACTTAAATCCCCATGTCAAACAGGATTGAAATAACCGTATTGAAGATCAAATTCTCAGTCAGGTCCATTGGCACAATCAGGGTCATAACGGACATGGTCTTCTTCTTGATGGAAAGAAGTATTTCAAACCACACTGTTAGTAAAGACATTAGGAATTCCAAAACTACAAGTAGGACGACAAACTAATTGATAGTTCACCCCATTGCTTTTCATAATTGGTTCCATGTCACTTGCATGTTCATTTAAGATTTCATAGACCATATCCGTAATACTTGTATCATAGATGGTTTGGACATATTGTTGCATACTCAAGGACATCTTTTCTAAGACATGGTAGGTGACATAGGTTTTCAAACCAATGTTAGGGAAACTAAAGGTCATGACTAAAGTATTTTTGTCTTTACCATTGTTCCCATATTTGACATGACTATTGCCACTTAAGGGATTTCCTTTAAAAGCTTTGGGATAAAAGTTGATCGTAAAGGTGACTGCTTCAGCATAACGATCCACATCAAAAGTCGCTACTTTAATTGCACGACTTAAATCATTGGTTTTCATTAACTTTTGAATATAAGTCATGACAGTTGTTTTAAAACCTTGGGTGGTGGTTTTGGAGATTGAAGCAGTGTTGTTTAAATACTGATAAGTCAGTTGTGGCAGGGGATCAGCACTTTTCTTAATGGTATTTAATTGAGTATTGATGTTGTTATAAATACTTTTGATTTTGGTTGAATCAAAGACTAAATTACATGTGGGTTCAATTGGTGGGTTGGATTGAGTGGGTGGATTAGGTTTTGGTGAGTTGGGTTTCGTGTTATTAGGTTTATTGGCGTTGGATGCATTACTATTGGTAGTGTCTTGTTCGTTTGCACACGCAACTAATGTTAAGCTCGCAGGGACAATGGTGACCACACTCGCTAAACTAGCACCACTGATTCCAAGGACACGTTTCATTTTCTTGGTCATCAATGAACCCCCTTCTAATAGTCACTAATGTTTTGGTTCGACAAAATAAGCATACATAGGTTCATTACTATCAAAGGTAATGGAACCATTTTTTTCATGGGTGATTTTAAAGTATTTTTGAATTCAACTATTTTGTTCAAAGGTTGCAGTTAAAGGAGTACCTGGAGGTAAGGTGAATTTATAACGGTACAAGAAACTTGGACGTTCAAATCGACCTGGTCCAGTTGTAATATCATAGAATTCAATTGGAAGATAAGTGACGACTTTGCCATTGTCAATCAGTTTTAAATGAGTCGTACTAAAGACAATGTTTCACATCTTTTGAATAAAGGACTTGTTGTTAATCCGTGTACTTAATTTGACAGGGTCATGATTGACTGCGTCAGCCATACTCGTGATTGCTTTTTGAATATTTCGATTTAAAACGTTTAAACGTCCTTGGTCATATAAACGGTCTAAGTTACCATGTCAAACAGGATTTAAGTATCCTCATTCTTGGGTGAATTCTCAGTCAGGACCACTGGCACAATCAGGGTCATATCGAACTTCATTGTTGTGAAAACCGGTATTTCAAACGACACTATTAGTTGATGCAGTTGGAATGCTAAAGCGACAGTCAGGACGACAAACTAATTTGTAGTTGACTCCGTGTTTAATCATGATAGGTTGAATTTGTCCAATACTATTGTTTAAGACATTGTAGTCAATGTTACTAATGGATTGGTCATAAAGGTTTTGGACATATTCTTGGAGACACAAAGTAATCTTTTCTAAGACATGGTAGGTGACATATGTTGATAAACCAATGTTCTTCATACTAAAGGTCATGACTAACGTGTTTTTGTCTTTACCATTGTCTCCGTAACTGACATGACTGTTTCCACTTAACGGATTTCCCTTAAATGCTTTGGGAAAGAAGTTGATCGTAAAGGTGATGTTTTCAGCATAACGATCCACATCAAAAGTAGCTGTTTTAATTGCACGACTTAAATCATGGGTTTTCATTAACTTTTGGATGTAAATCATGACATCAGTTTTAAAACCGTTACTGGTTGCTTTAGGATTGGTTTCAGCTGGTTTTTGGAATCCATCATTGTTTAAATATGCATAGGTTAATAATGGTAAGGGATCTGAGTTTTTCTTAAGATTATTTAATTGACTATTGATGTTGTTATAAATGCTTTTGACTTTGGAGGAGTCAAAGATTAAATTACTACTTGGTTCAACAGGTTTACTTGGTTGAGTTGGTTTACTTGGAGTGCTTGGTTGGGTTGGTTGATTAGGATTTGGTTTGTGAGAATTTGAGGGTTTGTTACTACTAGGTCGATTCGCATTGGAACTAGCACTATTAGTTTGGTTTTGTTCATCAGCACACGAGACTAAAGCAAGACTTGCAGGAATCACAGTTGCAAAACATGCAAAGGAAGTTAAACTAATTCCGAGGATCCGTTTCATTTTCTTGGTCATAGGTAAAGGGGGTTACTTTCTATCAAATCATAAATGGAATTAAAGGATGGTTCATTAATCTAGGGGAACAAAGAAAGCATACATCGGTGCTTTTCCTGAAACCACAATTCCAGTATCTGTGTAATCAAAGTTGAAGTATTTATCAACTCAACCGTTTTCAAGCATGGTTGCTGAAATAGGAGTATCTAATGGTAAGGTGAAGGTATAACGGTATAAGAAACTGTCGCGATCAAACCGAGCTTTTCCCGTTGTAATATCATAGAACTTAATTGGAAGATAAGTGAGGACTTTTCCGTTTTGAATTAACTTTAAACCAGTCATTTCAAAGGTCTTATTTCACATGTCTTGAATAAATTGGCGATTATTGATCCGAGCGTCCAATTTTTTAGGGTCATAGTTAACTTCGCTGGCCATCGCTGTAATTGCTCGTTGAATATAAACGTTCAAAACGTTTAAACGACCTTGGGTATATAGTCGACTTAAGTCCCCGTGTCAGGTTAAACATAATTGACCTCATTGACGATCAAATTCTCAGTTATATCCGCTGGTACAATCTGGGTCATAAGTAACAGGTGAGTCTCCAAATCCTGAGTGGAAAGTTGCTGCGTTTTCCCCTGCAGTTGGAATACTAAATCCTCCCCCTGCAACATCGTATAAAGGGGCATTGAACCCATTCTTAATTAAGATTGGAATCAATTCATTTTTACGACTATTTAAGATATTGTAATCAACATAGGTAATGGATTCGTCATATAAGTTTTGGACATATTCCTGGAGACTATTACCTGCAATTTCTAAGTCATGGTTCGTGACATAGTTGGCAATTCCTGGGGTTGTAAATGCCATAATGACAATGTTCTTGTTAGCTCCATATTGCATGTTACTTAAGGGATTAGAGGAAGTCCCATTGTTTTGATGATTGGAATTGGATTTTGGGAGCAAATTAGAAGGAATGGTATTTGGATAAAATTCAAGGTTTAATGTAACACATTGAAGATAACGGTTAACTTCGAAACTTGCTGTTTTAATTGGAATGTTAGTTGCATTCGTATGGGTGAGTTTATAGATATCATTCATGACATCGGTCATAAACCCATTCTTTGTTGCAGTGGTTGGTTTAGAAGCATTATTAGTTGGGTTTTTAGTACTTGAAACTTGTGCGTGGGTTTGGATTGGTTTTCCAGCAACATCGCGATTATTAAGATATGAATAAGTAATCAATGGTAAGAAGTCTTTCGACTTTAAAAGACTCTTGATTTTAGTTTGAACATTTTTATAAATGGATTGAATTTGACTCGAACTAAATTTCGTATATGCAACTGTCACCGGTTTACTTGGTTTTTGGTTACTTGGTTGATTAGGTTTAGTACTTGGATGGTTTGGTTTATTACTTGGTCGATTTGCATTAGAAGCACTACTATTAGTTTGGTCTTGTTCCCCTGAACATGCCACTAATGCAATACTCGTCGGAATGGTTGTAGATAACACCAATAGGGAACTTAGTCCGATGGTAAGACAACGTTTTTTCTGCTTGGTCATAAAGACTCCTTAGGTAATCAATGATGATATGATTTTTCGTTTTATAAAATTTAGGTATGTTAAAAATGAATGTCTCGTTAAGACTTCACTTTATATTATATTAAAAACCCGACCGAAAATGGGGATTCCCCGAAAATGATTTATAAATTTTTCTTTTTTATCCACAAGAAAAAATGATAGGTGTTAAGGAATAACACACTATCATTAAAATGTTTAATATGGATCTTCAACAAAAGAAGCAGCCATATATTGGATACATTCAAAGGTTGTCCCTTTTGAATTTTTAGTAATTTTAAAATGTTTTTGAACTCAACTATTATTTTGGATACTATTTGAGACTGGGGTACTTGCAGGTAAGGTGAAACGGTATTTGTAGATAAATGCATCATCTCCAAATCGGTCTTTACCAACATCAGCTGCAAAGAAATCAATTTTAGGATAAAGTTTGGTTCCTTGTTCCACAAATTTAAATCCGTATTTAAATTCCATGTCTCAAATCTTTTTACTAAAAGCAGGAGTATTGATTTGCTTTAAAAGTTGCTTTGGATCACGTAAGCCAGTTTCAGCAATCTTAGTAATTTCTTTTTCACTTTGAAGGTCAACAATATTTAAACGTTGTTGGTTAAATAAAGTATCGAGGTTGCCTGATCAAGTAATATTAAAGACTGCATATTTTCAACGGAATTCTCATCCTGGTCCACTCGCACAGTTAGGGTCAAGGGTGACTCCATCTTGGTCAACTTCATAACCTGAATATCAAGTCACAGTATTTTCGGGAATGTCAGGAAAATCAAAGCGACTACTATCACGTTTTAAAAGAGCATAGTTAACCCCATGTTTTTCCATGATAGGTCATAACTGGCTCAAGTTTCCATTTAAAGTATCATAGTTCAAATCTTCAATCGATTTATCATAGATCGCTTGAACATACTCATGGACACTTTGAGATGCTTTTTCTAAGTCATGATAGGAGACATATTTTGCTAATCCAATGTTTGGCATACTAAAGGTCATGACTAACGTATTTTTGTCTTTACCATCATCTCCATAGGCAATATAGTTCTTATTAAAGATTGGGTTTCCTGACAATGCTTTAGGGAAGAAGTTAATACTAAAAGTAACGCTTTCGTTATAACGGTTTACATCAAAGGTAGCTGACTTAATGGATTTAGCTAAACTCTTATTACCCATAGTTTGCTTAATATAACTCATGACTGAACTTTTAAAACCACTAGTAGTTGCTTTAGCATTAGCATCTGTTTGTTTACTAGTACCATCATTATTTAAATATGCATAGGTTAATTTTGGAAGAGGATCAGCTCCGTTTTTAATTCCGTTTAACTTGGAATTAATGTTGTCATAAATTTTTCGTAATTGACTGGAATTGTAGCGTAAGTCACTATTAGGTTCTGGTTTTGGAGCAGGAGTGGATGGTGCTGTAGTTGGGGGATTGGGTTTGGTGGTTGAGGGTTTATTGTTATGATTGGAATTTCCATTACTTGGTCGGTTAGCATTAGTTTGATTACTATTTAATTTATCCTGTTCCTCAGCACATGAGACAAGTGCAAGGGAACTAGGAATTGCGACTGCTGTGATGGCTAAGGAACTTAAACTAATCCCGAGGATGTGTTTCATTTTCTTGGTCATATAAAGGGCATCTCCTTTCTTTCTTTCTTTCTTTCGTTTTAATTTTTGTGTGGGTAAAGGACTTAATTGATAAATCAAGTAATTTTATGAGTGATACTAAACAAATCTTGGTAATTACTATAAAATAGTAACCTATATTTATATTATATATAAAGTAAAATTTATTTTTTACCGATTAATCATTAATTGTAAACCCCAAGTTTAACATGATTGAGATTCACAATAAGACCCTTAAGAATTATACCTTCATTGATCTCTTTGCAGGGATTGGTGGTTTTCGTCTCGCACTGGAATCCTTAGGGGCACGGTGTGTTTATAGTAATGAATGAGATGCTCAAGCCCAAGCAACCTATGCTTTGAATTTCGGAGATGTTCCTGATGGAGATATTACTCAGGTAAATGCAAGCACTATTCCTAATCATGATATTTTGTGTGCTGGGTTTCCGTGTCAAGCGTTTTCAATTAGTGGAAAACAAAAGGGATTTGAGGATAGTCGGGGAACCTTGTTTTTTGAGGTTGCTCGGATTATTCAAGCAAAACATCCTAAAGTGGTTTTGATGGAAAATGTGAAGAACTTTGCTCACCACGACCATGGTCAAACCCTTGCAGTTGTGACCCGGATTATGCACGATTTAGGATATGATTTTTACTACCAAGTTTTGAATGCTACGGATTACAATGTTGCTCAACAACGAGAACGAATTTATATGGTGGGGTTTGCACAAGAACTAAACATTAAGCACTTTGATTTTCCAACCAAACTTCCACTAACCAAACATGTCCAAGACTACTTAGTTGCTCCTGACCAAGTCCCAAGTAAATGTATTGTTAATCGTGATGATATTCAATTAAAAGCAAAGGTGGATTATTCTCACCCTCACAAACCAATTCGCTTAGGAATTGTGAATAAAGGTGGTCAAGGAGAACGTATCTATAGTATCCAAGGAGTCGGGATTACTTTATCTTCATATGGAGGAGGAGTCTTTGCCAAAACAGGTGGGTATTATATTAATAACCAATACCGACGTTTAACTCCTCGGGAATGTGCTCGTTTAATGGGATTCCCTGATAGTTATCAACTATCAAAAAACGATAACCATGCTTACCAACAATTGGAAACTCGGTTATCGTGGATGTCTTGCAATATCTCGGGATTGCAATTAGTCATTATTTAGTTGGTTAAAACCTTATCAAGTTAGATGAAATCCTTACTACTTATTAATCGGATTTAATTTCAAAGTATGGGTATTTTCAGCTTGTAATTTTTGGACGACTTGGTTCGGAATATTAAACTTATCATGGTTTTCTTGGGTATAGTTATTCATTAACAATCCCATGTTGAAATAACTATGGTCATCAATTTGGTCACTATTGTCTGGTTGGTTATAAACAAATAAGCGGTGGTGGACTCCGACTAATTCAAACCGGGAGTTAATGATCATTGATCCACTTGAACCATGAGCTAATCATGCATCAATACTATTATTGGCATTATCAAGATCATAGCTAATTAAGGATTGCAATAAGACCTTTTGGATTTGCATTCCATGAGGGAGATAGGTTGCATTTTGACTAGGGGTCATGGAAGGAGAAACTGCATGGTTGGTTGCATACCATTCGACTAATCCTCGGTAAGTATTACATTGTTGGTTCAGTAGAGCATCATATTTAGTTCAATAGGTTTGATAGTTATTGGATTCATTGGAAATGTAGCGAGGTTGACTACAAATCTTGCCTGAACTGGATTTAATACTCCGTCAACTATTATCAGGATATCCTCCCACAAATAAGGTGGAGTTTGCACTAGGAACGCTTGCATGGTTGTTTGGTCCTAAACCAATATATCAATCAGCTTCCTGGTCAGTTCCTAACAAAGGATAAAGACTAGGAAACATGT
>RCNI01000598.1_pt1 | contig 21691 bp, 19 predicted proteins | sample 2041151 | NCBI WGS metagenome assembly RCNI01 (sample SAMN09708214, study PRJNA481090) | feces metagenome | isolation source: feces | place: Antarctica: Albino Rookery | reverse complement strand
CGATCAGGAGCCCATTGTACTGGACCCCTGGGACGTGCTGGCATAAATAAAGGCGGCAGGGCCGGTGAAAACCGGAGCCCTGCCGCTTTTGTCTTTTCACAGAACCTTTCACGGAGCTGTGGAGAATTTTCCAGCAGTCAGCTGATCTTTCCTGCTGATTGTGGAGAAGATTAGCTGATTCTGTTTTTGAAAGCAAGAGAAACAGTCTGATTATTCTGTTAGAATTCCGAAACCGACACCCAGATGACCGCCGGAAAGCAGATGGGCTTTCAGGGAGCGCTGGAGACTGGTGTTTTCCGGCAGCTCTTCCGGCGGCACAGGAGCCGGAAGCTTATATACCCACTGATAGAAGGAGTCGTCCTCCTGATGGACATGATACCGGCGGAATCCGGCGGAAAATGCCCGGATGCCGGAAGTCTCCGGCAGAAGCTGATCCAGGGCAGGGGAGAGAAGCCAGCTGTCACAGAGCATTGCCTGAATGGGCTTGTCTGTCCAGGGGCCCTCTGTGGTTTCTGAGAAGAACGCTCTTGCCTGGGCATAGGAAGCGTCCAGCTGCTCCCGGTTCAGCTTTGCATCGGAGGGAATGTGGACGTTGAGCACCGGATCACCGGGATGAAGGGAATCGGGAATGGGTTCATCCGGAGAAAGCGTCCGGTATTCAAATTCCAGAGCACCAAGCCGGAACAGAAGTTCGCCGGTCTGCCGCCAGGTCCAGAAGCCCCGGTCAAAAATCCATTCTCCCCGGAACTGCCTGGTTTCCAGGATAAATCTGGGCAGACATTTCATGGTGTCGAGAAATACGGAATCGGGAATTCCCCGGCGGCTGTAATGCTGCCGGGTAAGGCAGGCGGCAGCCAGCACAGCGGCCAGCTGTGCCATTCCACGATCCTGCTCCCAGTGGGGGAGAACGGAAGTGATCTGCTCCCAGGCGGCTTCGGCGGTTTCAGCCTGAGCCAGTCGGTCAATGGGAAGCTCCGGGGAAAGGGCGGCGGCTGCCTTTAACATGGGGGCAATGACCAGCTCCGGAATGCCCAGCTCCAGGGCAAGGGCCTGGATTTCCTCCAGGCTGGGGATATGAGGATTAAAAGTCGTCATGGCAATCTCCTTTGCAGAAATAGAAATGTCAGAAATCCGGTTACTTGTGATGGGGTCTGGTGCTCTCCAGACTTCGCTCCAGATTTACGGCAATTCGGTCGTAATCCAGGAAGGCTACTGCGGAAAACAGCACGTCCACCGCCATAAGCTGGGCAATTCGGCTGCTCATGGCTCCGCTTCGAAGGGCGATTTCCGGGGCGGAAATGCTGAGAAGTATGTCTGCATCCTGGGACAGTCTGCTGCCCCCGAATTTGGTGATGGCAATGATGGGGGTTCCGCATTTTTTAGCCAGATTTGCAATTTCCAGAATTTCCTCGGTGCGGCCGGACATGGAAATGAGAACAGCCACATCCCGGGAGGTCATGTTGGCGGCGTACACCAGCTGAACATGGTGGTCAGGGCTGAAAACTGCATTTTTGTTGATTCGGAGAAGCTTGGTTTGGAGATCCTTCGCAACCAGACCGGAGGCTCCTACACCGAAAATCCGCACGGACTTTGCAGAGAGTATTTTCCTGGCAGCGGCTTCCACAGCATTGGGGTCTAAAAGGGTGGCAGTCTCCTGAACAGCACTGAGATTGTTGTTCTTTTCCGATTCAATGAGATCCTCAATGCTCTCTGCATCCCCAATGTCAGAGAAGGGGGCAGCAGGCGGAGCTTCGTCAGTATTTTTGTGCAGCTCGGTGAAGAGGGCTTTTTTCAGATCCTTGAGGCCGTCATAGCCGATGGTTTTGCTGAACCGAACCCAGGCAGCCTTGCTGACACCGGACTCCCTGGCCAGATCGGCAATGGCCAGACTGAACACATCGTCCACATGGCTGAGAAAATAGTCTGCAACCTTCCTGCCGGAGTTGCTGAGGCTGTCGTACATTCCCCGGGTTTTCACTTCAATCGTTGTCAAAATATTCCCTTCTTCCTCAAAAATTCTTTGTTTTGGGAGGTGCTCCACAGAACTGTGAAAGCTTTTATGAACCACTGAAGCTGTATTTAGCTTCATCATAACAGAAAGATACATCTTTCGTCAATACTGCCGGTTCTGCTTCACTGCTCTTAAAACGAATTTCTTGATTTCAGAGGGAAAATGACATCATAAACTGAATTTACAGGGATATCTTCTGCTTCCTTGCAAACGCTGTCTTGAAAAAAGCTGGGGCACCCGGAAAAGAATCCGGCTCTGCAGAATGTACGAAAAAAGGGTGTGACTGCGAAAGAGTTTTTGCAAGAAGTACAGCGCTGCTTTTTGGGAAAAAGTACATGATATGGGAATATCCGACAGGGAATTCTGAAATATAAAGACTGTGGACGGAATACTCTCTGACCACAGTCTTTGATGTAGATTTATTTGTTCAGTTAAACGGTGCTGTCAAATTGGGGGATTATAAAGGAATAAGTCCGAAATACATAAGAATACTGGAAGTGATAAAGATTGTAATTACAGAAACAACACTGGTCCATACTACAAACTGTGTTGCAAGCTGCTGATCGCTGCCCATTTGACCTGCCATGATGGGGCCAGATACGGCGGTAGGTGTACCGAACATGGCAATCAGTGCTGGATAGTAGGCAGGATTATTGTTCAGCAGAGGTGTGTGCAGAGCCAGTATAACGGCTGTTCCGATGACTAGGGCAGGCGCAAGAACCGTCCGCCATAGTGTCCCTATGACAATTTCACGGAACATGCCTTTACAGGCGGAAAAATCAAATTGTCCGCCTAGCATGATCAGCATAAAGGGGGATGCCATTTTCTGAATATTTTGAAGAGTGACATATAGAAATTCTGTATTCTCCTTTAGAGAAAATTTCAGACATCCCAGATACTTTACCTCTGCAGCGCGTATGAGAAGAACCACAAGACCTAGGCAGATACCTTGGATCAGAGGATTTTTTACAATATTTGTCAAGATATTTCTGAGGCTGGGGCCTCGGTCGTTCTTGTCGATGTAAAGAGACAGTGCGGTCACAGCGGCGATATTCAGAATGGGAAGGGTAAAGGCGATAATGATGGAGGTCACAGCGACTGCATCCTCTCCACCCAGGGCGTAGGAAATGGGAAGCCCTATTACGGCAACATTACTTCTGAATATGGTCTGCAGAACCACTCCTTTGCGCTCTGGAATTGTGGTGGCGAACTGGCTGCTTAAAATACCCAGCAAAAAAAGAACTCCAATCATAACAGCTGTAAAAATTACAATATCCCAGTTGATATCAGTCATGCTTTCGATGCTGTATACGTTCATAAAGAGAGAACAGGGAAGAAAGACAGAAAAACCCAGAGTGGAACCGTTTTTAACAAAGTCCTGGGAAAGAAGCCCAAAGCACCTCAGGATGAAGCCTAGAAGAATTAATAAAATGACAGGTAGAATGGCGTTCAGAGCTGTTTTAAATACAATCAAAGAATTCATTTTGTTTACCGATCTCCTATCGTTCCCGGATGTGGAGTAAAATTCGCAACATAAAAGCGGGAGAAATCACAGTAATGTGTGCTTTCCTCCCGCCTTTCGTTCAATAGCTGCAATAGATTCTATATTTGACAGCCGGGATTGCCTGACTATGCCTTTGAGGCTAAAAATATGAAATTCGGATGAGATTACAAGGTTTCCTTCAGCTGAGCTTCCAGATTGCGTGCCTTATCTAGATCGCTGTGAATAATGGCTCGCACAGTTTTGGTGAAGCGGGAAACACTATCCTCTAAATCCAGACGATTAATGTCCTCAATGGTGCGGATTTCCTTGGGATCAAAAATACTGCTGCCATACAGTGCTCCGCAGATGGCGGCAGCCATGACACCGATGGAATCTGCATCCCGTCCGGAATTGACACCGTCTACCACAGCCTGGATAGGATCCCCCTCGTTAAGAATCAGGTAACCCAGGGCCATGGGCAGTTCTTCAATGGAGTAAGTGCGGCTGGGGGTGTAATTCTGAGTAGGCTGACCTACACTATCGATTGTCAGAACATCGTGTCCGGCTACGGGGGAGTATTTCAGTATGATCTCAAAGAATGCATCGGCGACCAGTTTCTTGTCTTCTTTTTTGCCTTTGAGTTTGCGGGCTGCTTTGCAGATGTCTCGAATGGCTTCCTTGGTGCCGTCTTTCGCCAGAGTAATTGCAGTTTCTACGATACTGGACTCGGTAGCACCGGGCTGGAATGCAGCTGCAATACAGGCGGCGAATACACCTGCAGCTTCCAGACCGTAGCTCAGCTGATGACCGCAGGCAAAATCAATTGCTTCATCATATGCAGCTTTGGGGTTGCAGGCGTTGATTATGCCCACGGGAGAAATATACATGGCAGCTCCACAGTTGACCATGTTGCCCTGACCACCTTCCCGGGGGTCACAGTTGGCAAGAGCAAGACGGTTGTAAAGATGTCGTTCGGGGTAGTGCAGACGCTCGATAATATTGGCAACCCGCCCCAGTTCTGCCAGATATCTGGGACGGAAAGCAATTTCTTTAATGAACTCAGTGGCCATATCAAATGCATCAATGTGACGGCCTAGATTGCAGTAAACGTTGACCAGGGAAAGTGTCATCAGAGTGTCGTCCGTGACAATGCCGTATCCGCGGGTGCGGCCCATGCGCGCCACAGGTTCCGCGTCAGCTTTGTACCACTTGTTGTTTACGGTAGTTACGGGACCACCGTAAAGATCTACAATCTGTTGCTGGGAAAGCCGTTCCACAGGGGCACCCAGAGCATCTCCGAATGCAGTACCGAATAAAACGCCTTTTACTCTCTCGTCAAATGAAACTTGCATATTTTTCTCCTCCTCTATTCTTTGTATACCTGAAAATGGAAATTGGTGGAACTGTCAGAAAACTCCCTTGCGGAGAGAAGGACAGCTCCGGCAAAAGAAATTACTGACAGGGCAGATATTCTCTGACGGATAGCAACTCAATGGTGTTGGGGAAGTGTGAGGGAAATACGTCACCTAAAAATTCAATTTTACTAAACCGGTTTCTCTAATGAGATTATATATCTTAGAGAATAAAAAGTCAATTAAAATACATTTGACGTTTGCAATAATAAAATATGGAGATTTATGGGCATAATTACGAAATGCTGATTTTTAATATAGAGAAAACGGTTTAGCTAATACAGACTGAAATGAGGAAAAACAGAAAAAGAATTTTGTCAAACAATACGCTTTCATTTTGGAGAGAATTGCTTTATAATATGGGCATGAAACAAAGATTACAGGAGCATCATCCATTAAAGCGAAAACGGAGGAATACGGATATGCGCTATACGATTACAGATATTGCAAAACGTGCAAATGTTTCCAAAGCAACGGTTTCGCGTGTAATCAACAATAAAAGTTCCGGAGTCGGCGAGGAGACAAAGAAGCGAATTCTGGATATCATCAAAGAGCTGGATTATCATCCCAATACACTGGCCAGAAGCATTGTGGTCTCCAGTACAAAGACAATCGGTTTGATTATTCCGGATATTACGAATCCCTTTTTCCCTCAGCTGGTTCGGGGGATTGTAGACTGTGCCAATGAACAGGGGTATACGGTTTTTCTCTGCAACTCAGACAATAATACCAAACAGGAACGGCACTATATTCAGTCTTTTATTGAAAAAAGTGTGGATGGAGTGATTATTGCTTCCAATAGCGGCTGTGATCAGGAAGGCTTGCTGCTTTTGCAGAACTATAATATCCCAGTTGTTCAGGTTGACCGGATTACTCCGGGAGTGGATTGGGGCGCCAGTATCTGCATCGATAATACTCTGGGTATTTATGAATCCACAAAATATCTTCTGGATGCGGGGCATAGGAGAATTGCATTTCTGGGTGGTGCTGAACAGGTTTCCAGTACTGTTCAGCGGTATAGAGGATACTTGGATGCATATGCAGCCTCTGGACTGGTCCCTGATAAGTCTCTGGTTCGCTTTGGAAGCTACTCCATTATGTCAGGTGTAGAGATGATGGAAGATCTTTTGAATAGTCATGCAGAGTTTACTGGCGTCATTGCCGGATGTGATTTGATTGCTGTGGGTGCGGTGAAAGCAATGAAAAAAGCCGGCATTCAGATTCCGTCTCAGTGTGAGATTATTGGATTTGACGGAATTGAACTCAGCGAGATTTTTGAACCCTCTATTTCTACCGTGGCACAGCCAATTCTGGAAATTGCTCAGGAGTCTGCGAAGCTGCTTCTGGGCCTGATTAACGGGACAATATCCAATCGGAGACATATTATTATTGAGCCGGAGCTTGTACTCCGGAATACTACAAAATAAAAATGCCGGGAGAAAAGCAATAATCAGGCTTTTCTCCCGGTATTTTATTTTGTATGCCATCAGAGATCCTTTGGGGAATAAACAATGCCGATAAAGAGAGTTGTGGATCTGAAAGAAGAGAATAACGGATCGGTAGGATGCATACAGGCTGCGGATTGTCTGTAGGTCTGTAGCAGTTATCAAGGCGTACATCCTGCAATGAATCTTCTTACAATCATTACTTCTCCGGGATGGATTTCTCCCAGAATATTTCTGTCGTCAGTAGAAATGTCTGCCTGACGCCCAAGCTCCTGAACCTGTTCCAGCTTCGTATCGGACTCCAGAAAGATACCGGAAACGATAGTATCGGAAGCGTTGTAAATGGAATAGATACAATGTGTTTCTGATGCAAACCGATTTACATAAATTTTCGGATGAGCAGATGGAGACAGAGGAACAGGATCGGTGCCAATATAGATGTCGTGGTTTTCCAGGAAAACTGCCTTCCACTTTCTCAACTGCTGTTTTTACTCCGAACTGTATGGGAGCCAGGCACCGAAGATATCTTGCCAGATGACGATGCCTGTACCGTTAAAGATAGCTCTTTTGATCATCAGATCTTTGACTCCTATGATTTTTCGACGGAAAATCATAGGAGCATTGTTTTCTGGTAACAGATAACGAAGAATAAAGGTTCCTGGCATATCCTAGTCATTCCTATGCTGATCCCAGAAGCCTGTAATGGTTTCTACGCTCTGGATAGTGGCAGGTGAGCCTTCAATGCAGAACAGAATACCGGGACGGATGCTGTCCAGTTTTTCACGAAAACCGCTGGGTGCAGAATTCATGGTATCAAACCAGACTCTATCTATGTCAGTGCTTCGAATTAACTCGGTCAGCATCTCCAGAGTCTGAGCGGAGGATTCGCCAAAGCGAATATCCCAGGGCTTGTATGGCAGGAAAAACCGCACTCCACGGGCATGACATCGTGCTGCAAAATCGTTGATTCCGGAAGTCAACTCCTGAGCGGGGATACTCGTACCATAGCAACACGGTATCATAGCCACTGATTTCCTCGCCCGCCTCAAGAAGCTTTTCGGGGATAAAGGTATTTGTGCTATAATCAAAAATTTCTCTGGAGAAGGCGAAGGTGAAGTGCTGATATACAACGCTTCTGTACCAGCTGATATCTTCTTATTGATACTGAGAAAAGTCTATGTTCTTCCAGATCCTGCTTTTCCATCCCCGGAATGCCTGGGGCCATCTATTCTCTAAAGCAAAGAAACGTAGCTCCAGCACATCCATAGAACTTACAGTGAAATTGGTGTATTTCTTCCCGAGAACTTCCGGCTCCAAAAGATTGCAGTCAACATCCAGCCACTCTCTGCCGCTGGATTTGTGAAGTAAGCTTTTTAAGATTCCGTTGCTTCCCAAAGTCCAACGGATGCCGAAATTGTCAAAAAGAATATCATTGTGGTTGACGTCAGACATTAGATTTCCACCTCTCTCACAATTCGGAATGTGGTAGTGGCACAGCGGTTCATGCCCTCGTTCAGAAGCTGAAATTTCAGATGATGGTTGGTCCTGCAGGGACCGTTATCTGCGTGCCAGAAGTGGGGCTGAGGATGATAGCTGCCGCGTCGCAGAAATGTAAACTGATGCATTCCGTCGTCTACCAGGTCCTGAGTTCATTCCCAGGCATTGGAACACAGGTTCGCCACACCGAAAACTGGGGCTCTCTGGGTAAGTATCCACGGGAGTGAGCCTTCCGGTGTAGTTACACCTATCACAGCAGAAGGTGTCTCCCCAGGAATAGACGTTTTCCTGGGGATCAGCGGCTATATATTGCCATTCGTAATTGTAAGGAAGTCTGGCGTTCTGCCATGTCGCATAGGCCAGGGCGTCCAGCCTGCTGACCCGGACTACCGGAAAATGTTCCTCCCCGGGTGGGCAGAAACCGTTTTTCTAGTGTTTGAGAAAATTCTGAGAATCAGCAGGTGCATATCCTGTGGCATCCAAAAAGTTTTTGAACTGAGTGTTGGTAACTGGGTACTTTCCGGCCAGAAGATTGGGGATGATTACAGGACGTGGGACATGACCGTATTGATGGTCACCTTCCATGATGCGGTGGATGACCTTGTAAATATAGATCGCACCGGGGATTGATACCATTTCTCTGTAGTCGATCGCAACTGATTCCTCTCTCGAGTGTTTGTTATAGCGCAGACTTCTGCATAAGTAGTTCATCCCGTGTGGGGATAGATGGAGCGGCTCCGGGGCGGCTGACGGCGATTGCGGCGGCTCTGGTGGCTTCATCCAGTGCTGTCGTGAGCGCTGCGTTTCTTGCAATGGCCGCTACAAAGTATCCAGTGAATGTGTCTCCGGCAGCTGTGGTATCTATCGCTTTTACTCTGCAGGCGGGGTGAATGATTTGCTGCTGTGCATCCTGGTAGATACAGCCTTGAGATCCCAGGGTCAGGATGATGTGGCTACCGGGGAATTTTTGAAGCATGAGCTGAGGGTATTCTGCTGCCGGTACCTCATGCCCGCAGAGATCCTTTGCTTCGATTTCGTTTAGCAGAAAATAATCCACATTCTCCAGCGGCAGTTCCAGAAGCTCAGGAGTCATGGGAGAGGGATTGAAAACAATGGCCATTCCTTTCTTCCCGGCCTGTTCCATGATGTAGGGGAGAAGATTAATTTCGTTCTGAAGTACAAGGATATCATCTTTACCGAATATTCTGAGTGTGCTGTCAACCTGCTCTTTTGTAATCTCCTGATTGGCACCACCAAAAAGCAAGATAGAATTCTGCCCCTGACTGTTGACCTGAATGACAGCGTGACCGGTAGGGCAGGGCAGCTGACGCACCAATGAGGTATCTACACCGGCTTGATTCAGCGTATCCAGAAGCAGTTGCCCATCTTTCTCTCCCACACAGCCGGCATGAAAGACCTGGGCACCTGCTTTGGACAGGGCGATAGACTGATTCAGTCCCTTGCCGCCGGGAAATGATTCCATATCAGCAGCGGCCATTGTTTCACCGGGACGGAGAAAATGAGGAATATGGTATACCTTGTCAAGATTCAGTGAGCCAAAACTGAGGATTCTCATAAAATTCTCCTCCTGTTCAGATTTCTCTAAAAGTAAAGTTACCGAAAGATGTGCGGCCAATTTCGCAGGAACCGCAGCCAAACATTCCGTGATCAAAGCTGTCATCCTGAGCGGTCAGAATCTCTCTTCCATCAATAGAAAGGGTGATGGAATTGCCACAGCAGCGGATTGCGGCTTGGTAGGTTTTCCCGATTTCCCAGAGGAAGTCGCACTGTACCAGTGTACTGAAACCAAAGTCATTCTTCATAAGAACGGCTTTGCCGTTTTCTCCCAGGCCTGCAGCATAGCATCGCTGGGCACCTTGTGCTCTGACTACCAGTAAATGACTGGTGCCGTTCTGAGGGGTGATGGAAGAGGCAATCTGATAATCCTTTGCGTAGTAGTTGCCGGTATAGGCAAAGGAAGGTTCGTTGCGCATTAGATTCAGAGTCCCGCCGTACAGAGTCCAGGCGCCGTGATCAGTGGAGAAGGGAGTGACGGCAGCGAATTCCTTTTTCTGCTTGGAAATGTCGATAGAATAAGAGGATTTTCCTGTGATTTTGAATTCGTCCAGGTATACGTTGCCCAAGGTTCGGAATGCCTTGGGGGTTGTGGACTCCAGAATGATACCAACTTCGTCTATCTGGTCACCGTTGGTGTCTGGAATTGTGAAGGTGATGTTTACCCACTTGTCCTGAACCAGGCTTACATAACCCTGGTTGTGGATGACCTGATCGGAACAGGTGCGGACATAGGGGGATACAGCGGGAACGTCGTTGCCGTTCCACTGATCCAGATAGAGCTCCATGGATACAGTCTGACCAGGATATGCCGTGGGGGAGAAGACAGGGCTATATCGCTCATCGGAGAAGTCTTTGCGGGTATAGAACGGCTTGTAAAAGATTCGCGCATTATTTCCACGAACCATTCTGTCCATGAGAATGCACAGGGAACCGCTGCCTTTAAAAGCATGTTCTGTGCTGTGAGACAGGGGGCAGAAATAGGAATTGCTTGTGCGCATATTGTGGGTGGAGCCAGGGAGCTCAAAGTCAAAGTAGACCTCTCCGGGGCGATAAGCATCCTGAAGCTCTTGGGGCATCTGTTCACCGTTTAAGCGGTATGCCAGCATAGCCATTTCACGAACATAACTGGGAATGTCCAGAATGTTCAGATACCCGGAAATACCGGAACAGACAATGCTGTCATTGATGGGGGCACGGTATCGCTGGGGAATTCCAATAATACCCGTTGCTACACCCAGAACAGTGCCGACGTTGCCGGCGTTGCAGTCAGTGTCCCAGCCTGCCATGGTGGCAATTTCCACTGTGCGGGCAAAGTCACCCTTGCCGTACAGCATAGCCATAATGCATACACCGGCATTGGGGATAATGTGACAAATGCCGGGGTAGCGGTCGTAGCCCCACTCGTTGGTCAGAAACTGCATGCACTCACGCCAGTTGTCGGGATGATTCCGATGGAAGGAACGCACAGCGTCAGTGACAGCCCGGTAAGTGCAGACGGCGGGAATTTGGGCGAGACCGGCATCGATAATTTCATCAATATCGCTGGTCAGAAAAGCCTGAGCAATGGCGGCGCAGAAGAAGCGGGCACCATAGAGACCATTTCCGTCATGGGAGACACTGGCAGCTGCTTCGCCGTAGTCTGCAGCCCTTTTGGGGTTTCCGGGGTTTACAAGCCCCCAGGTGTCAATGAAGATCTGCCCGCCGATCTGCTCGGCGACAATTTCGCCGTTCTGGGCAATGGACCCGGACTGAGGAGCGGGAATTCCGTTTTTAAGATTCAGATAAGCGGTGTGCTCTGTACTGATGCCATAACCGCCCCACCAGAACATACCTACCCCTTCCCGGGCGTAGTTGAGCCATGCTCGTGCAACGTCCTGAGGCTGCAGAGGCCGATCTTTTGCGTCGTCAATCAGGGCGCGCAGGAACATTACAGGTCCGTTGGCATCGTCGTCGGCAGCAAAGTTAATATAATCTTTTACATATCCGGTAATATCGCCGTAGGTTTTGTGAATCCGGTCATAGGTCCAGATGGTGGGTTCCACGGGAGCACCCAGGCGGATGCCGATATTCATTCCGAGAAATCCAGCATAAGCTTTTTCCAAATACTGACTGAGCATATTACAATATCCTCCTGTTAATCGTAGTTGAAGTAATAATCCTGCTATTGAGGAGAAACCGGTTACTTAAATAGTAGCATAGGGAAAAATGTTTTGCAAGGAGAATGTGATGTTCAATATATAAAAAAAGACCTTTCGTTTTTGTGATGTTTGTAAAATGAATTTGCAAGATTGTTAATTGCTTTTTACGTGGAATATTTGAAAAACCGTGCTTAAAACATATTTTATAAAGAAAATTTGAATCCGGAATCAAGGACTTGAAACTGCATTCCGGGGCCATTGCAGGGGAAAAGTGAGAATGAAGTGCTCTCAAAATTCAGAAATGCAATGAAATGCCATGATGGGTTTACTTCTGCTTTAGCTTAATAATGTGAGAAGTGTCAAGATGGGAGAAGAAAATAAAAGAAAAATGATCATGTTATACATATAATAATAATCCACGGCACAAAAACACTCGGATTTTATACACAAATTAGATGGAACCTTTTTGTGAACTATCCCAACTTGAAAAGCATTTCCTGGAATTATATAATGAAGCCATCGAAGAAACCGGTTACTCAATTTTATGGAGATGATTCGTATATGAACTTGCGACTGTCAGACCACAGAGTCAGGCGTAAGATGAATCGCATGTGGAAGGACAGGGTGCTGTACCTGATGCTGGCACCTACAATTATCTACTTCTGTGTCTTCCGCGTCTGGCCTATCATCAATATGCGCCTTGCATTCTGTAATTACAGGGCCAGAGGTCCCTGGGAGTTTGCCGGACTGAAATACTTCCGAATGATCTTCCAGTCTTCTGCTTTCTCGGATATTATGCGAAACACAATCATCCTCAGTTTCATGAAGTATGTGCTGCTGTTTCCTGCGTTTGTTATTCTGGCACTGCTGCTTAATGAATTGAGGGTTAAAAAGTTTCGGCAGTATGTTCAGGTAGTGTCCTATCTGCCTCACTTTCTTTCCTGGGTTGTCATTGCGGGTATCTGGAAAGCTTTCCTGGCTCCGGGAGCTGACAGTGGAGTGAATACACTTCTGGGCTTTTTTGGTGCGGAGCCTGTGGATCTCATGACTGATAAGGGGGCCATTCGCTGGGTCCTTTTCTTCTGTGAAGCATGGCGTACTACCGGCTGGGATTCCATCATATTCTACACCGCCATTATAAATATCAGCTCCGATATCTACGAGGCAGCTGCAATCGACGGTGCAAACCGCTGGCAGATTGTGAAGAAGATCATCCTCCCGGCACTGCTGATTCCTATGACGACTGTGTTTATCCTGAATCTTGGATTCTTCATGTCCGCCGGTTTTGATCAGGTTTACAACTTCACAAACGCTTCTGTCAACAGTGTAATCGATATCCTGGATACCTACATCAACCGTGTAGGTATTGAGAGTGCACAGTACTCCATTGGTACTGCAGTATCTCTGATTAAGGGCATCTTTGGACTGATTCTGGTTCTCATTACACATGTGACTTCCAAGAAGCTAACTGGAGAGGGTGTGTGGTAATATGCAAACGGTTGAGAACAAAAAGAAGAAACATCGTGCTCTGGGATTTGCCCAATGGGTCCTGATGGCCGTGCTGTTTCTTGCAACGCTGACCATGATTGTACCTCTGCTGCACATCTTAGCACGGTCTATTTCAGATCCGGCTCGCTCAGCGTCCATGAACGGATTGGAGATTATCCCTAAGGGACTGTCATTTATAAACTATCAGCTGATTTTCAGCAATAAGTCTGTAATCCCCTCACTTCTCAGTTCTCTTTTTATTACCGGCGTGGGAACGGTACTGAATATTCTGCTGACAATCATGGCAGCCTATGTGCTGACCCGTCCGGGGTTGGTGGGCAAGAAGATTCTGATGGTGTTCTTTATCATTATGATGCTCTTTGATCCAGGTATCGTTCCTGAGTATATGGTGGTCAAGTCTTTGCATCTGATGGGCAGTCAGTGGTCTGTGATTCTTTCCCAGGCAGTTAATGTGTACTACCTGATCATCATGATGCGGTATTTTGAAGCTGTTCCTGCATCTCTGTGTGAGGCTGCCAGAATTGATGGTGCAGGACATATCAGAATCCTGTTCTCTGTGGTGTCTCCTCTTTCCAGAGCAGGAATTGCCACCCTGACCATGTTCTATGGTGTGACCCGTTGGAATGAATACTACCGGGCAGGCATCTACATTTCCTCGCTGGCTAAGGCTCCTCTGCAAGTCCTTTTGCGTAAGTTCGTTGTCGAAGGTGATGTTACCGCACTGGTTGGTGCACAGAACCTGTTCGACTATAACCAGTTGGCACGACTGGATTATACTGCACTTCAGTATGCCACGATCGTCGTAGCAGTCATTCCTATCCTGTTTGTATATCCTCTGGTCCTCAAATATTACAACAAGGATGTAATGGCTGGAGGCGTGAAGGAATAAATACAGCAAAAAAAGAAAAAAGATGGAGGTTCATTATGAAAAAGTTACTCGCTCTCGCGTTGGCAGCCGTAATGATGGCTGGCTGTCTGACAGCATGCGGCAATGATGCTGCCAAGGAAGACAAAACCGTTTCCGGCACTGCACAACAGGCCCCCAGTGCTGAAGGTACTATTGGTTCTCCTGCTGCTGAAGGTACCATTGGCACTCCCGATGCTCCTGTGAAAGTCAAGATTGTTGTTAAGGACATTTATTCTGATGAAGAGGCAATCATCCAGCTCTGTGAGGCAATTGAGAAGAAGATGGCGGCACATGATCAGTACATTGACTTGATTTATGTGGACCCTCCTGCCGGAAGCTATGGCACTGCACTTCCACTTGCTGTTATGAATGGCGAAACCGATGCTGACCTGATTTATTTCCAGGGCGGCGACAGACCTGTTGCAGAACAGGGCCTGCTGGAGGATCTGACTCCTTATATCGAGAACTCCACCTATGTGAAGGCTCTGATGGACGATGCAAACAAGATTAAGATGGAAAGTTATCCTTACCTGCTGTGGCTGGCTCCCCCCAGTGCTCAGACTCCTGTTATCCGTACGGACGTTCTGAAGAAGCTGAAGAGCTATGATGCACTGGTTAAAGATCCTTCTATTGACAATTACTATAACTTCTTTAAGGAAATGAAGGAAGTTATGGGCTATGACTATGCAATGACATTCTACGGTGATACAAATAAACTGGATGGTATCTTCAATGCAGCCTTTGGTGTCAGCGGTACCTGTTTGCAGGAAGACGGCAAGTGGATCTTTGGTAAAGCCAGCCAGGCTGAGAAGAATAAACTGGCATTCTATGCAAAGCTCTATGAGGAAAAGCTGATCGATCCAGATTATCTGACAAATACCTGGGACGTTGTGGAGCAGAAGTTCTATGAAGGCAAGGTTGGTATTATTGCAGGCACTGCCGGCGATATTATCCAGGTCTATGATGTGAAGATGACTGGCATGAACGGTGAAGATGCGGCTCTGACTGTTCTGCCTCCTGCAAAGGGTGAAAGCCAGTCCTATAATGCAATCGATGTAACCAAGGAGTCCCGCGGTTTTGCAATCAATGTGGATTCCAAGAACAAAGAAGCTGCCTGGGCTGTTCTGGAGTTTATGGCTTCTCCTGAGGGACGTATTCTGGATAAGGTCGGTATTGAGGGTGAGCAGTACAACATTGAAGACGGCAAGATCGTTTTTACCGACAAGTTCGGCGGCTGGTGGGCTCGGTTCTGGAACACTACCAAGGACTTTAATCCCGAGCCTCCTCTGGCAGAGCCCGTGCTGACTCCTGCTGCAACTCAGTCCCTGGATATGGTTAATCAGTATATGGTCATGGACAAGAATCTGCTGATCCCTGAGGAACTGACCCCCCAGTGGGATGCAATGAACAATCTGTACAACGAGTATGCTTCCGATATTATCCGCGGTGTCAAGCCTATTGATGCATTCGATGAGATGGTGGAACTATGGAACAAGGCTGGCGGCGACCAGTTTGCGCCTATTCTGGCTGAGACCTTCGGTTAATCGGTAAAAAGTTTTTAAGAGGTAACAGAATGCTTACACGACAAGAGTTCATTAAAGATCGGAACCGGGTTTTTGACAAAGTATATGGTGCACTGTCCGGACTTGCCATTGGAGATTCCTTTGGAGATGCTTCCAGAAAGCAGGAAAACCGGGTAAATTATGCAATCACTACTGATTTCAATAAGGGCGCATCCTGGAGCACAGATGACACGGAATTTGCACTTCTCACTGCGAAGACGATTATTCGCTGCCACGGACACCTGACCAGCGAAGAGTGTGTGAAGTCCTGGCTGGACGATGTGGTTACCCAGGATGAATACAAGCGGGGCGGCGCCAGCGAAATAGAAGCCGCAAAAAATCTGCGAAAGGGATTAATGCCTCCGCTGTCGGGTAAGTTCAATACTTTCCATCTCAGTGATGGATCATCTATGAGAATCGGTCCTGTGGGCGTGCTTTGTGCGGGAGATCCGAAGAAGGCTATGGAGTATGCCCGGTTAGAATCTGAGATCAGTCATTATGAAGATGGCATCTGGGGCGCACAAGCTGTGGCAGCTGCTGTTTCTGTCGCAATGGTGGACGGCACCATCGAGGAAATCCTGGATGCCGCAATGGCTGCAATTCCAGAGGATAGCTGGCTGTTTCATAATCTTACCGGAGCCTATCGGATTTTGGAAGAAAAGGGAAACCTGCTTGAGGCATGGATGGAGCTTCACGATTATCTGTGGACCAGCTCCTGGGCTACTACTGCGGAAGCAATCCCCTCTGCATTTGTTTGTCTGAAGGCTGTGCATGATGATTTCCGAAACGGAGTAACGGTGGCAGGCAACTTCGGAAGAGATGCAGATACAATTGGAGCAGTTGCAGGTGTCATCCTGGGTGCAAAGTTCGGTGCTTCGAAAATGCCTCAGGCATGGATCGACAAGACTCGTTATCCCAGTGGAACCTGTCTGACTTTTACAAAGGGCATTGATATCCGAGACTTCGCTGAAAAGATCACAGATATCATTCTGGACGGGGACAGAGACTGAGGCGGGTCCATATTTCTTGTGGCAGATGGGCCGTTGTTTTTCAACGGCCCATTTCTTTTATATACAGGCTGTCTTCCTACCAGAAACGGTAGGAAATGCTGGTATCAGATAGGCTTGAATCGGACTTATACAGGAGGTTATTATGGATTTAAAAAAGACGGGAATGGCAGGTACTTCGGACTCCGGAGACATTCAGGTGACTGTGGAGCCAAATCCCGGGCATGGAATCCGCATCGATTTGATCAGCAGTGTACAGGTGCCCTTTGGCGTTGCTATTGAGAAAACAGTTTATGAAGTACTCGAAGCGTTTCAGGTAGAGAACGCATATGTAACACTTCGGGATCGGGGGGCACTGGACTGTGTAATCCGGGCAAGAATGCAGTGTGCACTTTGCCGTGGGGGAGAAATTACCTATGACTGGTCAAAGGAGGATGTTAGGTGAACAGATGTAGCTTAAAACGGACAAGCCTCTATGCAAGCGGAAGTCCAGGAAAAATGGTGGAGGCCCGCTTCTTCAATGAAGACTGCCTGGTATATGATCTGGAGGATTCTGTAGCCAGAGAGGATAAAGATGCGGCAAGATTTCTGGTATACAATATGGTCCGATATTGCAGGCCTGCAGATAAATATGTCCTAATTCGGGTCAATGGCCTGTATTCATCGGAATTGGAAGAAGATCTGCAGGCTGCTGTTCGTGCCAGACCAGATGCCATTCGGCTTCCCAAGGTGGAACGGGCAGAAGAAGTGGCTTGGATTGACAAAAAAATTACGGAAATTGAGAAGACTGCCGGAATCCCGGTAGGACAGACAGAGCTGTGGTGCAATATTGAGTCTGTACTGGGTGCCTCCAATGCAAAGGAAATTGCTGTGGCGTCACCTAGGGTTGCAGCCTTGGCACTTGGTGCTGAGGACTATACTGCCAGTGTGGGTGCCAGCCGAAGTAAGGCCGGATGGGAAATTTTTTATGCCCGGATGCAGGTGCTGGAAGCCTGCCGCTTGGCAGGGATATCTGCTCAGGATGCAGTCTTCAGCGACTTCAACGATATGGAAGGACTGCAGAAAGATCTGGAAATGACCAGAGGCCTGGGGTTTGACGGGAAGACTGTGATCCATCCCCGACAGATTGATGTAGTTAATGCTGCCTTTACTCCAAGCTCCCGAGATATTCGTAACGCAGAGCAGATTCTGGAGGCACTGGAGGAGGGAACTCGAAATCACACCGGCGTTGTGGTTGTAAATGGCAGCATGGTGGACAAACCTATGGAAATTCGGGCCAGAACCGTTCTTAACCAGGCTAAGGCCGCTGGCCTTTGGAAGGGGGAACTGTGATATGATCAATCAGGTGGGAAGAACTTTGCCAGAGCAGGTAGGAGACTATGTGGTCCATCCTTATCTTGGACTGGGCAGAGAGCAGAGCTTTGAAGATACTGTCTGTTCAAATCGCCGGGCGAAGAAAAGTCCGGGTGGTGATAAGCTGATGCCGGGACTCAAAGAAGCCATTCAGGCTTCCGGCCTTCGGGACGGAATGACCATTTCATTTCACCACTGCTTCCGGGAGGGAGATTATGTGGTGGGCATGGTGATGAACGCCATCCGGGAACTGAATATCAAAAACCTGAAGTTTGCTCCCAGCGCAGTTGTCAATCTTACCGATTTCAGTCTTTCAGAGTTTATATCTGATGGCACTGTCACAAGTGTGGAGGCCAGCGGAATTCGTGGGGAACTGGGAGATGCCCTGGTGGAGGGCAGAATAAAAATGGATCAGCCCGTGATTCTCCGACCTCACGGAGCCAGACCACGAGCAGTGGAAGCAGGAGAACTGAAAATTGATGTGGCGTTTATTGGTGCATCCGCAGCCGACAATTATGGAAACTGTACTGGCCAGATCGGGCAGAATCCCTGCGGCAGCCTGGGTTATGCATTTATCGATGCCCACAGCGCTGATAAAGTCATTGTGATTACGGATACTCTGGTAGATTATCCCTGCTGTCCTGTCAGCATCAGTCAGCGGTATGTGGACTATGTGGTTCAGGTGGATCAGATAGGTGATTCTGCAAGAATTGGAGCTGGTGCAGCTCGCCTAACGAGAAATCCTCGGGATCTGTTGATTGCAGAACGGGTGGCGGATCTCATTGCGGCATCCCGTCTGTTTAAGCAGGGATTTTCTTTCCAGACAGGAGCCAGCGCTATCAGCATTGCCTGTACAAAATTCCTGGCTGATAAAATGAAGGAACAGGAAATTCAGGCCAGCTTTGCCCTTGGCGGTATTACTGCAGGCATTATCGATATGTATGATGCAGGACTGGTACGTATGGTAGCGTGCAGCCAATCCTTTGATGCTGTAGCGGCCAGGGCAATTAGTGAACGGCCGGGAGTTGTGGAGATTGACAATGCAGATTACTGTAATAGCTACAGTAAGGGGTGTTTCCTGAACCGGCTGAATTTCGGTGTCCTGGGTGCATTGGAAGTGGATACGGACTTCAATGTCAATATTCTGACTGGATCCTCAGGACAGATGCTGGGCGGCTTGGGCGGTGGGCCGGATGTGGCAGAGGAGGCAGATGTCTCTATTGTAGCGCTGCCCATCATTCGGGGCAGGACACCTTCTGTTGTAAAACGGGTATATACCTGTTCCACTCCGGGAGAAAGTGTGGCCTGCGTGGTGACCCAGGCGGGGATTGCCCTGAATCCCAAACATAGACATTATGCAGAGATCAAAGAGGATCTGGAGAAGACTAATCTGAAACTTGTCACCATTGAGGAACTTCAGCAGCTGGCCGAGTCTCTGACGGGTGTTCCAAAGCCTATTGAAACCACAGATCGTGTGGTTGCAGTGGTGGAATACAGAGACGGAACAGTTATGGATGTGATCCGGGAGCGGAAGTGTTGAGTAACTGTCTTCTGGAGATGCTGAAACCAAAGTCCTGAGAATGGATTTACAGTAAGGAGAATAGTAAATGACTGCTGAAGAGGAAAAACAATTGCAGATTATGGCGTGCAGAATCCGAATGGGAATTCTAGAGGCTACCTACGGAGCTAGATCGGGTCATCCGGGAGGAAGCTTGTCTGCCGCAGATCTGCTGACTTATCTTTATTTCAAAGAACTACGAGTAGATCCACAAAATCCCCAATGGACCCAGCGAGACAGATTTGTACTTTCTAAAGGACATTCAGCCCCTGCTCTTTATGCGGCGCTGGCCTGCAGAGGATTTTTTCCGGTGGAAGATCTGAAAACCCTGCGGCATATGGACAGCTATCTGCAGGGACATCCCAATATGAATACTGTTCCCGGCGTTGATATGTCTACCGGCTCCCTGGGACAGGGTGTCTCTGCGGCAGGAGGTATGGCACTGGCTGGAAAGTACCTGAACAGGGACTACCGGGTCTATACCCTCCTGGGGGACGGAGAACTCCAGGAGGGCCAGGTCTGGGAGGCGTTTATGTTTGCAAGTCACTATCGCCTGGATAATCTCTGTGTGGTTATTGACAACAACGGTCTGCAAATTGATGGCAAGGTATCTGACGTTATGAATCCATACCCGATTGCGGACAAACTTCGTGCTTTCGGCTTCTATACGGAGGAAATTGACGGGCACGATTTTAAGCAGATTGAAATGGCTATGGAGAATTCGAAAAACGCAAAAGGCCAGCCTTCTGCCATTGTGATGAAGACCGTGAAAGGACGTGGAGTATCATTTATGGAGAATCAGCCAGGCTGGCATGGAAAGGCTCCCAATGATGAGGAATATGCTCTGGCTATAGATGAGCTGAAGGCCAAACTGGCCGAGGTGGAGGAAATGTAAGATGCTTGACGGTAAAAAAATTGCAACCCGGGAAAGCTATGGCGAGGCTTTGGCAGCACTGGGAGCTGAACACGAATGTCTTGTTGTACTGGATGCGGATCTGGCCGGAGCCACCAAGACAGAAATATTCCGCAGAAAATTTCCAGAACGTCATTTTGACTGCGGTATTGCGGAAGCCAATATGATGTGTACGGCAGCAGGAATGTCAACGGCTGGTCTTGTCCCGTTTGTGTCCAGCTTTGCCATGTTTACCGCAGGCCGGGCTTTTGAGCAGATTCGAAACTCTGTCGGTTACCCTCATCTGAATGTGAAAATCGGTGCAACCCACGGCGGTATTTCCGTGGGCGAAGACGGTGCTTCTCACCAGTGTTGTGAGGATTTTGCTCTGATGCGTTCCATTCCGGGGATGGTTGTGATGAGCCCTGCTGATGATGTAGAGGCAAGGGCTATGGTGAAAGCAGCCTATGAATACATAGGCCCTGTGTATATGCGCTTTGGACGGGCAGCGGTCCCGGTTATTCATGACCAGAACATGGAGTTTCAAATCGGAAAGGGAGAAATTCTGCGGGACGGTAATGATGTCGCTGTCATCGCCAACGGACTTATGACTTCTGAGGCACTGGAGGCGGCTGCCATTCTTGCGGATGAGGGAATTTGCGCAATGGTAATCAATATGGCTACAATTAAGCCATTGGATCGAAAACTGGTGCTGGCTGCTGCAGAAAAATGCGGAAAGGTTATTACTTGTGAGGAGCATTCTGTGATTGGGGGCTTAGGAGAGGCAGTATCTTCTCTCCTGAGCGAGAACACTCCTGTTCCAGTTTACCGTATAGGCATAAATGATTGCTTCGGCTGTTCTGGAACGGCAGTAGAACTGTTAAAACGATATGGCCTCACCAAAGATCATGTGGTGGAAGTTGCCAGAAAAATGTGTCGTGGAGAGTGATATATTCCCACATATTTAGGAGCGTGTTACAAAGCCGAAATAAAAAGACAGGATTTACATGAAACGGCCCCATCTGTCATTCAGCTCATTGAGCTCTATGACAGATGGGGTGATTTCATAAGGACTCAGAAAAGTTGGAAGCAGTGCATCCTGTGGTATGTTCCCGGCGGGGACGGCGTATACTATTCTGAAAAACAGGACAGGCTATCAGGAATGGAGGGACCCGATATTAAAGTAAAGTTTTTGTGAATAATTCCTGGAGAACTAGTCAAGGGACAGAATCTCCATTATAATGACAAAAAAGTCTATGTGTTTTTCATCTTTGGAGAGAAGGTGCGTCAATTTTGAAAAAAGAACAGATGAGGCCCTATCTGCGGACAGGCCTTACCG
>RCNI01000597.1_pt1 | contig 21692 bp, 18 predicted proteins | sample 2041151 | NCBI WGS metagenome assembly RCNI01 (sample SAMN09708214, study PRJNA481090) | feces metagenome | isolation source: feces | place: Antarctica: Albino Rookery | reverse complement strand
CCTCGACTTGCATGTGTCAAGCCTGTAGCTAGCGTTCATCCTGAGCCAGGATCAAACTCTTCTTTGTAAAATATCATTTTACGATTCCTTGCGGAATCAGTTTGTAATCTGTTCAGGAAACCAAATCTATCTTTACTTATTAAGTATTGACGGTTTTTTCTCTTCATCTTATCACCGGTGTGATAAAGCTACTGAGTTGTACTACAATTTGTTTGTTTATCTAAAGTCTTTCAAAGAACTCTTTTTTGAGTGGCTTTCTAATTGGAAAGCGTTTGCAAAGATAAGTCAAAATTTTTAAACCGCCAAACTTTTCAAAAAGATTTTAAAAAAAAAGTTTTTTTTGAGTGATTCAAAAACAAATCTTAACTCTGTTTCAGAATGTCATATTCTTCAATGCGTTTCCCTCTCGAAAGCGGATGCAAAGGTACGCAGTTTTCTCACAACTGCAAGTTTATGCAAACTTTTTTTCAATATTTTTTCTCATATTATAGCTAACTATCTGATAATCTGATATATTATAAAACATATTTTTCAGAAGAAGATTTTATTATTAGAAGCAGCTACACCTAATTCTATTCGCACGCGCGTATTATAAAGAGGCAATCTCATCCCATCTTTTCTTCTATAAATTCTTCCTCACACCATATAATTCCCAACAACGAAGTACAACTCTATCTACAAACAGGCGTTCCATTCACTGTCTTTGAGCGTCCTCCCCCTCCTACAAAATATAAGATCTCTTAAGCTTTGCACTATACATAAAAGAAAAGAGCCATCTAATACACTTCGTCACCCCCGTCTTTTTGTTTAGCAAATCATACATCCACCAATATCATCCAATAGGCATTTTATTCAATCTGCCGAGAAAGAAAAAAAATACGACTTGACGTTTTACCTAAAACGACCTGTCATTTTTTAAAAACGACTTGATGTTTTCATTAAAACGACAGGTCGTTTTAGACGCTTTTGTATATAACTGATTACCAACGAATTACACTAGTATAAAAAAGCACCTAAAAGTACCCGCGAAAATCATCTCCAAGGTCAATAGACAAGTTCTCGTTGTATCTCTTTTTACCGATATCGTCCTTGAAGTAAAAAGCCATACACATTCCTTCAAGCATCAAAGCAACAACTTGAAACAGACCCTTTACAAGGAACAAAAGAAGGTTACCAAAAACGGAACAGAAAAATCAACGATAAAGCCATGAAAAACTGATACAATTACAAATTCCTGCCCGGCACATTGCGTAATAATAGGCAAAGTAGTATCCATTGTCGTAGCACCCCCTGCCGAAATCGGAGCAAGGTTACCAAACCATCGAACCAATAAAGGTGCTGCCAGCAAAGTCAAGATTTCACGAGTAATATTCGACAATAAGGCTACCGTACCCAACTCCGCCCCCTTATACTCCGTAATAAAAATACTGGAGAGAGAATAGTAACCGAATCCAGAACCGACTGCCATACAATCCACAGCCGAGCGACCATCAATAACGAAAGACACCAACGCCGAACCAGAAAGGGTTCCAGCAATTGTGAGAACAGGCAGAAAAATCAGTTTAGGATTCAACGAGCGAAAATTTCGAATAGTCTGAGGATCATTGCCTATACTAATTCCTACACTAAACATCAAGGCACAAAGCGTATAAAAACTAATATCCGACTGCGCGATACCGGAAGGAAGCAACTGAAAGAGTCCGCAACATATACCTACCAAGAAAAAGGCCAAAATAATCAAACTACCTTTCATCTGACTGCCCTCCCCTCTTTTTATAAAGGATGCTCCATAGTCCCCAAGCAGCCAAACAACTTCCCATCACAGCGGAAAGCGTTATCAAAACCGCCTCCATTCCAAGAGTTCCTAAACTTTCAATAATCCGTCGGTTTCCCCCCACTTCATTCCCCAAAAGAAACAATAACATCCATATCAGCAGAGTAATTATCTTATTCATTCCCAAGCGTTTCCGAGAACGGAGCATGAAACCAACAAGCATCCCTGACAACATCAATCCTATTACAACAAACATATATTCTTTCTTAATCGTTTTAAATTAAAGTTTATATAGTCAGCCGCAAAGGTAGATAATAGAAAGAAATCCAGAAACAGGCCATCTTAAAAATCTTTCAACCGATCTTTCTTTTTATATCAGTCCATTCCTCCTGCCAGCCTCATCCCTTTACCTCAGAATTTCCTTTATTAAAACAAACAGCAAGACTCTTTTTACAAAATTTACTATCTTTGCATAGTTAGTTGGTATTCAACCAAGAAAATGTTATTAATATGAAAAACCAGATTATCCCCTTAATAAGTCTGACCGCAGGGTTAATGAGTTCTTGCATTGGAGCAAAAGGGACTGCAAAAGAAACGGTAAAAGAAGTGCCCAATGTCATTTACATCTTTCCTGACCAATATCGCAATATGGCCATGGGGTTTTGGAACGACCCTACATTTCAGAAAGAAGGCATCAAAGGAGATCCTGTTCACACCCCCAACATTGATTCATTTGCTCATGAGTCTCTAGTATTAACGCATGCTATAAGCAACTGTCCTTTAAGCAGTCCGCACTGGGGTGCATTAATGACTGGAATGTATCCCAACAAAAGTGGAATTCCCATCAACTGCAATTCCAATCGTCCGATAAGCAACTTGCGAAACGACGTAGAGTGCATGAGCGACGTATTTCATAAGAATGGCTATGAATGTGCTTATTTTGGAAAGCTACACACTGACCACCCTACACGCAACAATCCCCAACATCCGGGAGAATACGTAGACAAGAACAAGGTGGTATGGGATGCATATACCCCAAAAGAAAGACGTCACGGTTTCGACTATTGGTATTCTTACGGCACATTTGACGAACATAAGAATCCACATTACTGGGATACTGAAGGCAATATTCACAAGCCTAAAGAGTGGTCACCTCTTCACGAAGCCAAGCAAGTTATTTCTTATCTGAAGAATGAACACCAACAACGAGATACACAGAAGCCATTTTTCATCATGGTCGGCATGAATCCTCCACACAGTCCTTATCGTTCCTTAAACGACTGCATGGAAGAGGACTATAATCTATACAAAGACCTTCCGATTGACAGCCTGCTCATTCGACCCAATGCAGACAAAAGCATGAAGAAGGCAAATTCTGCAAGATTCTACTTTGCATCCGTCACAGGAGTAGACCGTGCCTTCGGAATGATATTGGATTGCCTGAAAGAGTTGGATTTGGATAAGAATACCATTGTCGTATTCAGTTCCGACCACGGAGAAACCATGTGCAGTCATTCTACCAAGGATGCCAAAAACTCTCCCTATACAGAAGCCATGAATGTTCCTTTCATCATTCGGTATCCTGAGCATATTCGTCCAAGGACCGACAACATCATGCTTTCTACACCCGACATCATGCCCACCATGTTAGGGATGGCCAATCTGCAGAACAACATTCCTAAAACGGTACAAGGCTATAACTACGCTTCCATTCTAAAAGAAGAGAAGACACAAAAGGTCACAAGACCTCAGGGTGCCTTATACATCAAAAATACAGATGGAGAAAAAGACAAGGACGGCAAAGTAATTTCCTACTTCCCTTTAGGACGTGGAATCAAGACACATGCATACACTCTTGCTCTGTACATCAACAGAGACAAGCAATTGGAGAAAGTTCAATTCTTCCATGACGAAAAGGACCCCTACCAGTTGCGCAACCTACGTTTGGATAAACACCCCCAAGTTGCAAAAGAACTGTTAGACCTACTTGGCAAAGAACTGAAGCGAATTGAAGACCCCTGGTATAAAGAAAATATATTATCTGATATGATAAGCTACCGTTAATGTTTTCAAAGATTTAGCCCTCCTTTAACAGGCTAAGAGTTCCAAAGAGTTCCTCCATTATTCATCAATGGCATTCATCCCCGTTGGAGAATAATGATAAAAATATAGAAAAATGTCATACCCTAATACAGGTTATAACATTTAACTTTGCGTTTAAGAATTGGAAACTTTCTGAAGAACAATCAGGCCTGTTAATGAGAAACAGCATACGCTTTAGCTGTCCACGTTTCTTTATTTACTATGAAAATGTTTAATCAATAACCATATTATCATGAATAAATTTTTAAACTTCTCTTTAGAAGGAAAAGTTGCACTCGTAACAGGTGCATCTTATGGCATTGGCTTTGCCATTGCATCAGCGTTCGCAGAACAAGGAGCTACTATTTGCTTTAACGATATCAATCAGGAATTAGTAGACAAAGGACTTGCTTCTTATGCCGAAAAAGGAATCAAAGTGCATGGCTATGTATGCGACGTTACAAACGAAGAAGCTGTACAAGCCATGGTAGCTCAAATCACTGAAGAAGTCGGTGCTATCGATATTTTGGTAAACAATGCCGGTATCATCCGCCGTGTTCCAATGCACGAAATGGAAGCTGCAGATTTCCGCAGAGTGATTGACATCGACTTAAATGCTCCATTTATCGTAGCAAAAGCAGTTCTTCCTACCATGATGAAAAGACGCTCAGGTAAAATCATCAACATCTGTTCTATGATGTCTGAATTGGGTCGCGAGACAGTTTCAGCGTATGCAGCAGCCAAAGGTGGTTTGAAGATGTTAACCCGCAACATCTGTTCTGAATATGGAGAATACAATATTCAGTGTAACGGCATCGGCCCAGGTTACATTGCAACTCCACAAACTGCTCCGTTGCGTGAAATTCAGCCTGACGGCAGCCGCCATCCATTTGACACTTTCATCTGTGCAAAGACTCCAGCCGGCCGCTGGTTAGACCCACAAGAGTTGACCGGTCCTGCTGTATTCTTGGCTTCAGAAGCTTCAAATGCAGTTAACGGTCACATTCTATATGTAGACGGTGGTATCTTGGCTTATATCGGCAAACAGCCTAAATAAAAAATAAAGGTAAGGGCATGCCTTTGGCCTGCCCTTACTTAAAAAACAAACTCACAAATGAAAAGACTGTTCATTATCGCCTCGTTCTTGTTACCACTCTTGACTGCCTGCAACAAAAGTTTAACGATTGAAGTATCGAATACTTTAAACATAGACAGAAGCAATGAGATGGTGGAAATTGACCTGCAAGACGTCATTCAGGACCTGAATCTTTCGAAAGAAGAAACATTTATCATTGAAGACTTTGAAGGAAAAGAAATTCCTTACCAACTTACCTACAATCAAAAAGTAATCTTTCAAGCATCTGTAAAAGCAGAGGGAAATACAACTTTCAACATTCACAAAGGGAAACCTGCACCGTTTGATGTAAAAGCATGTGGAAAATTGTATCCGGAAAGATATGACGACCTTGCCTGGGAAAATGATTTGGTAGGTTTCAGAGCCTATGGCCCCAGTCTTCAAAAAAAGGGAGAACGCGGTTTCGGTTACGACCTGTTCACCAAAAGAGGCACAACAGCTCCGGTTCTTGAAAAACTGTATGCAACAGAAACAGACCCGAAATGTTGGGAAAAATTCAGGGAACTTAAAAAGACCGATAAAGAAGCTGCAAACGCTTGGTTGAAAAAGATCTGTTACCATTACGACAAAGGATTTGGCATGGACTGCTATGCAGTAGGACCTACTCTCGGCGCAGGTGTAGCAGCATTAATCGATGAAGGAAAAATCGTTTACCCTTGGTGTTACAAGACCTGTGAACTCCTGGATAACGGACCTCTACGCTTCACTGCACGCTTGGTATTCACCCCACTGAATGTTCAAGGCAACGAAGTCATAGAAACTCGAACCATCACATTGGATGCCGGTTCTCACTTGAACCGTACCGTAATTTCTTATAAAAATCTGAAGAAAGAAACTCCTATCGTCACGGGAATTGTACTGCATAAAAACAGTGACCTAATCGCTAAAGATACAGAAAAGGGAATCATTGCTTACCAAGATCCGACTACAGGACCTGATCAAGGAGAAATCTTCTTGGGACACGCATTCCCCCAAGCTATCGAAGATACAAAAGTCGTTTATTTCTCAGAAGAAGAAATGAAAGAACGAAACAATGCACGTGGACATGTACTGGCTCAAAGTACATACATTCCAGGCAGCGACTTCACCTATTATTGGGGATTTGGATGGAGCCGTTCCGACATAAAGGACTTTGAAACTTGGAATGCTTACATGGCAGATTTCTCTCAAAAAATTAAAAATCCGTTGAAAATCAGACTTAATTAAAGTCATTACTATAAAGAACAATAAGAAAAAAATGGAAGCTGTTTTCAGTTATATCATCGGCCTGGGCGCAGCCGTAATGATGCCTATCATCTTCACTATCTTAGGAGTGTGCATCGGTATTAAGTTCAGCAAAGCACTGAAAAGCGGTTTGCTGGTAGGTGTCGGTTTCGTTGGACTCTCAGTAGTCACTTCCCTGCTTACCAGCAGTTTAGGTCCGGCACTCAGCAAAGTGGTGGAACTCTATGACCTACAACTCAAAGTCTTCGATATGGGTTGGCCTGCTGCTGCATCAGTAGCTTACAATACTTCCGTAGGAGCCTTCATCATCCCTGTCTGTCTGGGAGTGAACATTCTGATGCTGATTACCAAAACTACCCGCACAGTCAATATCGACTTATGGAACTATTGGCACTTCGCATTTATTGGTGCTGTGGTCTATTTCGCTACAGGAAATATCTTTTGGGGATTCTTTGCAGCGATTATCTGCTACATTCTAACCCTTCTTTTAGCCGACTATACAGCCGACCACTTCCAAGCATTCTATGATAAGATGGACGGCATTTCTATCCCTCAGCCTTTCTGCCAGGGATTCGTTCCTTTTGCAATAATCATCAACAAGTTCTTAGACAAGATTCCAGGATTCAACAAGTTGAACATTGACGCAGAAGGCATGAAGAAGAAATTCGGCTTATTAGGAGAACCTTTATTCCTCGGAATTCTGGTAGGATGCATTATCGGAGCACTCTCATGCAAGAACGCTCAAGAATTGGTTGATAAAATACCTTATATTCTGGGCCTTGGTATCAAAATGGGAGCCGTCATGGAATTGATACCACGTATCACCAGCCTGTTCATTGAAGGTTTGAAGCCGATTTCTGACGCGACCCGTGAATTGATTGCCAAGAAATTCAAAGGAGCAGTCGGATTAAACATCGGTATGAGTCCTGCTTTGGTTATCGGACACCCTGCTACTCTGGTGGTATCACTGCTTTTAATTCCTGCTACTCTATTTCTGGCAGTCGTGCTTCCAGGGAACCAGTTCCTTCCGTTGGCATCGTTAGCCGGAATGTTCTATGTATTCCCGCTCATTCTACCTATCACCAAAGGAAATGTATTGAAGACCTTTATCATCGGGTTTGTAATATTGGCTATCGGTTTGTATTTTGTAACAGACTTAGCTCCTTATTTCACTCAAGCTGCACAAGACGTATATGCAAAGACACAAGATGCAGCTGTTAATATTCCAGCCAACTTTGACGGAGGTGCACTTGATTTCGCTTCCAGCCCAATGGCTTGGATTATCTTCCACCTGACTTATTCATTCAAATGGATAGGTTCCGGCATTCTGGTACTCATCACCCTCTTCTTGATGGTCTTGAACCGCCGTGCCATCATTAACTATCAGAAAGAAAATAAAAACAAATAATAACAACGAACATGAAAAAATTAGCTCTTGCATTGATGATGGGCGCAGCTGCTATTGCAGGCAACGCTCAGGTAAATTACAAAGTACAAACAGCTTGCCATCCTTTAGACGTCAAGCATTACGACACAGAACGTCTCCGCAGCTCTTTCCTCATGGAAAAAGTCATGGTGGCAGACGAAATCAACATGACCTACACATTGTACGAACGTATGATTTACGGTGGTGCAATGCCTGTAAACAAGGTTTTGAGCCTGGATCCTTTCTATGAATTGAAGGCAGAACACTTCTTGGACCGCCGTGAACTGGGTGTCATCAACGTAGGTGGTGACGGAATCGTCACCGTAGATGGCAAAGAATATCCTATGAAATACAAAGAAGCATTGTATGTAGGTTGCGGAAAGAAAGAAGTAACGTTTAAAAGCGTTGACCCACAGAAGCCTGCTAAATTCTACATCAACTCTACTCCTGCCTATAAAGAATTCGTCACTCAGCTGATTACACTCGACAAGAACGCAGACAAGAAAAAATATGCCTTCGCCATCTCTGATAAATACGGTAAGATGGAAGACAGCAACGACCGTGTTGTCAATCAGATGATTGTAAAGAAAGTGTTGGAACGCGTCAAAGGAGGAGGTACTAACCAGTTGCAGATGGGCTTGACTGAACTGAAAGCCGGTTCTGTTTGGAATACCATGCCAGCACACACCCATACACGCCGTATGGAAGCTTACTTCTACTTCAACTTGGAAGAAGGAAATGCAATCTGCCACTTGATGGGTGAACCTCAGGAAGAACGTCTTGTATGGATGCACAACGAACAAGCCATCACTTCTCCTGAATGGTCTATCCACGCTGCTGCAGGTACAAAGAACTACTCATTCATCTGGGGTATGGGAGGTGAAAACCTAAACTATGCCGACAAAGATGAAATCAAGTACACAGATATGAGATAAGCTCATACGCTCCAGTATAAGAACACTGAAACTCCTTTTGACTCGAAAACGCTTCATGAGTCAAAAGGAGTTTTTTATTTCTCCGTACGAAGACACCTTAAATAAGGCTGCCTTTCATGGTACATTTGAGAAATCATCTCCATATTTTGCGTATCGATTTAATTCGCCTATTTTTGTAGAAAGTCGTATTCAGATGAAAAAAATCGTCATTATAACAGACTCGTTTAAAGGATGTCTCAGCTCTTACCAAGTAGCCGAATCAGTAGCAGAAGGCATTCATCAAGTACAACCAACCTGCGAGACTCTCTGTCTTCCTATCTCCGACGGAGGTGAAGGACTCCTTGAAGTCATGGTTGAAAGTACAAAGGGAACTTACATAAGAACCATCGTTCATGACCCACTGATGCGCCCGCTACCCGCTCATTATGGCATATTAGGTGATGGAGAAACGGCTGTCATCGAAATGGCACAGGCAAGCGGACTTCCTTTGTTATCTCCTGAAGAACGCAATCCGATGAAGACAACCAGCTACGGCACCGGTGAACTAATCTTGGACGCCCTTCAGAAAGGCTACAGGAAGCTGCTGATTGGTATCGGTGGAAGTGCTACCAATGATGCCGGCATGGGAATGATGCAAGCTTTGGGAGCCACGTTCTTCAATGCGAAAGGAGAAGTTCTGCCTACTGGTTGCGGAGGAATAGTGAATGAAATACACCGTATCGACCTCCATTCTTTCTACAGCCTCATCAATGAAGTTCACTTTACCGTAGCATGCGACGTAGACAATCCTTTTTATGGTCCTCAAGGAGCATCCCAAATCTTTGCCCCTCAAAAAGGAGCCAATGCTGCAGAAGTTGCAGTACTCGACCAAAATCTGTCCATCTATGCCGAAGAAATCAAAAGAACAACGCAAAAAGACATCGGCCAACTTCCCGGTGCCGGTGCAGCTGGAGGTATAGGTGGTGCCTTGGCAGCTTTCTTCAAAGCGGACTTAACCCCAGGAATCGACCTGGTACTAAACAACATCGGATTTGAGAAAGCATTGAATGGAGCTAATCTGGTCATCACCGGAGAAGGGAAAGCCGACAAGCAGACACTCAGAGGAAAAGTTCCGTATGGTGTATTGCAACGTGCACAAGTTCATCAGATACCTGTGGTTTTATTGGCAGGCAGTGTCAATGACGTGGAATCATTAAACCAAGCCGGGTTTGCAAGCGTACTATCAATTACCCAAGAACCACTTACCTTGAAAGAAGCGATGCAGCCCGAAACAGCCGCTAAAAACCTTCGGGAGACAGCTATGCAGGTAGTCCGTTTAGCTAACGTTTTTAACAAAAAATCAGACAACTGAACTACAGACTGTTTATACTGAAAAGGTTTACTTGTCATTCTGATAAAAAAGGGACATCTTTTGTTTTTATCACAAAAATAAATAACTTTGTTTTTAATATTAACAATAAAATCAAGTAACAATGAAAGACTTTCTTAAAATGACTTTCGCCACCGTGGTCGGACTTTTGATCACAGGCTTCATTCTGCTCATTTTCGGAACAATGTCCTTGGTCGGTATGGTCATGTCGTCCGATACAGAAGTAACATTAAAGGATAAATCGATACTAATGCTCAACTTGCAAGGCACTATCACAGAGCGTTATGAAGAAAGCCCAATTGATGAGTACCTGTCAACAGGAGACAAGAAAATGGGATTGGATGATATCTTGAACAGCATTAAGAAAGCTGAAACGAACGATAAAATCAAAGGTATTTACATTGACGCAGACATGTTCGCTTGCGGTACCGCTTCCCTTCAAGAAATCCGCAATGCACTGCTCGATTTCAAGAAAAGCAATAAGTTCATCATCGCATACGGAGGCAACTATTCACAAGGAGCCTATTATCTGGCTTCTGTAGCAGATAAGGTTATCGTGAACCCATCCGGTATCGTATCTTGGCACGGTATTTCTGCAAACAACCTGTTCTTAAAAGATGTCTTGAAAAAATTCGGCGTAGAAATGCAGATTTTCCGAGTTGGAACTTATAAATCGGCCGTTGAACCGTTCATCGCTACCGAAATGAGTCCAGCCAACCGAGAACAAACCAAAGCTTTCGTTTCTTCTCTCTGGAGCCAGATGGTAAAAGACGTAGCAACAGCCAGAAACATTTCAGAAGAAAAATTGAACGAGCTGGCAGATACCAATATGGATTTCCAAGAAGCAGAACTTTATGTGAAGAACGGTCTAGTGGATACGCTAATGTATAAGGACCAAGTTCTGACCTATTTGAAAATGTTGACAGGAACGAGCAACGGCGACAAGCTGGCGACTGTTACAGTTCCTGAGATGAAGAAAGTTCCAGCCACAAACCTCAATACAGGAAAGAATACCATCGCCATTTATTATGCATTCGGTGAAATAGACAATATGGGAAGTTCTGCCCTGGATGAAGGTATCCGTTCAGAAAAGGTCATTCAAGACTTGCGCAAATTACGTGAAGACAAAAATATCAAAGCCGTAGTACTGCGCGTCAATTCCCCTGGAGGTAGCGCATACGGTTCTGAACAAATATGGCGTGAAGTCACACTCTTGAAAGAAGCTAAGCCAGTAGTCGTATCAATGGGTGACTATGCCGCTTCAGGAGGCTACTACATCTCTTGTGCAGCCGACTGGATTGTGGCCGAGCCAACCACACTGACAGGTTCTATCGGTATTTTCGGCATGATTCCTGACGCATCGGGACTGATCAATGGAAAATTAGGAATCACACTTGATGGAGTCAAAACCAACAAACTTTCTGATTTGGGACGTATAGACCGCCCCTTCAACGAAGACGAACGTGCCTTAATCCAAAACATGATTAATAACGGTTACGAATTGTTCACCCAACGTTGTGCTGATGGCAGAAGAATGCCTTTAGACCAATTAAAGAAAATAGCAGAAGGAAGAGTATGGGCTGGTACAATGGCTAAAGACTTAAAATTAGTCGATGAACTGGGAGGTATTCAGGAAGCATTGAAAGAAGCAGCCAAACGTGCCAACTTAGACAGTTACCGTACCCTTTCTTACCCTAAACAAAAGGATATGATTTCTATCTTGCTGGACACTACCAAGCCAGAACGATACATTCGCACCCAATTAGAAGAAACATTGGGCAGCTACTATCCTATCTACCAATGGGCAAAGAATTTACAGAACATGGACCGTGTTCAGGCACGACTTCCGTTTGAAATGAACATAAGATGACAAATAATACACGTACAACATCCAGAGATTTCCACCAACCGAAAATCAACTTCTTTCTCCTTCCGCTTTCATGGCTCTACGGATGGGGCGTAAGGTTCAGGAATTGGCTTTTCGACTGCGGATTCTTAAAGACAAAGGAATTTGGCCTGCCAGTAATCTGCGTAGGGAACATTTCTGTGGGTGGCACCGGAAAAACTCCACACACGGAATACTTGATAGAGCTTCTAAAAGATACTTATCAGGTGGCCGTGCTAAGCCGTGGCTACAAACGAAAATCAAAGGGATTTGTACGTGCAGAAAAAGATAAGACAACGATTGCCGACATCGGGGACGAACCCTATCAGATGTGGAAAAAATATCCGAAAGTTACGGTAGCGGTAGACAACGACCGATGTGAAGGCATTGAACAGCTGCTCCAGAAGGAAGTCAAACCTCCTGTAGAAGTAGTTGTTTTAGATGATGCATTCCAACATCGTTATGTAAAGCCCGACATTAATATTGTGCTGATCAATTACTATCGCCCGATTTTTTCAGACAAGCTACTCCCTGCCGGACGCTTGAGAGAACCTATAAAAGGACAGAGACGAGCCGATATCCTCATTGTAAGCAAATGTCCTGCCGACTTGACGTTAGAGGAAAGCAGACAATTTGAAAATAAGTTGTCTCCCCTTCCGAGCCAAAGCTTATTCTTCACTTCTTTAGAGTACAATGACTTATATGCATTGTCCAACCGGAAAGAACGGTTTGCTTTAAAAATGCTCCCTAAGGATATTGAAATCATCTTGCTTACAGGGATTGCTTCTCCAGTGTCAATCATTGAAGAATTGTCGAAATACACCGAACGCATCCATCCGATTACATTCGATGATCATCACGACTTTACCGATGCCGACTTCAAGCTCATCCATAAGGAATACGACATTCTTCCAGAAGGACAGCGGCTGATTGTGACAACCGAAAAAGATGCGGCCCGATTGATTGACCACCCTCTCATGGACGAAGAACTGAGACACCACTGCTTCGTTCTTCCTATTAAGGTGAAGTTTTTAAATAATGATGAAGAAAAATTCAACAACAAAATACTAGATTATGTTAGAAAAAATACAAGAAACAGCCTCCTTTCTAAGGGCTAAAATGCACACACACCCAGAAACTGCCATCATTCTAGGTACTGGATTAGGCAGCTTGGCTCATGAAATCACTGAAAAGTATGAAATCAATTATTCTGACATTCCAAACTTCCCGATTTCTACCGTTGAAGGCCATAGCGGCAAATTGATATTTGGAAAGTTGGGCAACAAAGATATCATGGCCATGCAGGGACGCTTCCATTTCTATGAAGGTTACTCTATGAAAGAAGTAACTTTCCCTGTACGTGTGATGCGTGAACTAGGTATCAAGACTTTATTTGTTTCTAATGCTGCAGGAGGTACAAATCCTGACTTCAAAATCGGTGACTTGATGATTATCACCGATCATATCAACTTCTTCCCAGAACATCCGTTGCGTGGCAAAAATATCGACTATGGACCTCGATTCCCGGATATGAGTGAAGCTTATTCAAAGGAACTGATTGCCAAAGCCAAGAAGATAGCAGAAGAAAAAGGAATAAAATTACAAGAAGGAGTTTACTTGGGAACACAAGGACCAACTTTTGAAACTCCTGCTGAATATAAGATGTTCAGTGTGTTTGGAGCGGATGCCGTAGGCATGTCGACTGTACCAGAAGTTATCGTTGCCAACCATTGCGGCATTCAGGTATTCGGCGTATCCGTAATCACAGACTTGGGCGTAGAAGGAAAAATTGTGGAAGTTTCACACGAAGAAGTACAGAAGGCTGCCGATGAAGCACAACCTCGTATGACTACTATCATGAGAGAACTTATTAATAGAGCGTAAAATGCACGAAGGAAATAGAACAGAAATTTCAACCCTTGGAGAATTTGGACTAATCAAACATCTTACAGAAGGGATCAAACTACAGAATACAGAAAGTAAATATGGCGTAGGCGATGATGCAGCCGTATTGGAGTTTAAAGACCAACAAGTATTGGTAACTACCGATCTGCTGATGGAAGGAGTACACTTCGACTTAGTATATACTCCTCTGAAGCACCTTGGTTACAAAGCAGCCATGGTGAACTTTTCAGATATCTATGCAATGAACGGTACTCCTAAACAGATAACCTTGTCCGTTGCCATCTCTAAACGTTTCTGCATCGAAGACTTGGACGATTTCTATGAGGGTGTAAAACTGGCTTGCGACTTGCATCATGTCGACTTAATCGGAGGAGATACAACGGCATCCGTTACAGGACTCGCCATTTCCATTACATGCATCGGTGCAGCAGATAAAAAACAAGTAGTTTACCGTAATGGAGCCAAAGAAACCGACTTGATTTGTGTATCCGGTGATTTGGGTGCTGCATATATGGGTCTGCAACTTATGGAACGTGAAAAGGCAGTCTTCCAAGGTGAAAAGGATGTACAACCTGACTTTGCCGGCAAAGAATATCTATTGGAACGTTTCTTAAAACCTGAAGCTCGTAAAGACATCATAGAAAGTCTGGCGAAAGCAGGTATCAAACCGACCTCTATGATGGATATTTCAGACGGCCTTTCTTCTGAATTGATGCACATCTGTTCACAGAGCAAGGTAGGTTGCCGTGTATACGAAGAACGTATCCCTATCGACTATCAAACTGCAGTGATGGCTGAAGAATTCAATATGAATCTCAGCACCTGTGCTTTAAATGGTGGTGAGGATTACGAATTGTTGTTCACCGTTCCTTTGACTCAGCATGAGGAAATTTCCAAAATAAAGGATATCAAGATTATCGGCCATATCACCAAAGCAGAACTCGGTTGTGCTTTAGTTACTCGTGATGGCAATGAAATGGAATTGAAAGCTCAGGGCTGGAATCACATGGAAAAATAAGACTGAATGACACTTTCGTAAAGTATCGGCTGATACGTATAACCCGAAAGATGAATGGCAAACATATAGCCTGAACTTATTACAAACAAATGGCGATAAGGAAAATTCTCAAGAGCCAAGTTCTTAAGAATTTCTTTATCGCTATTATTATATATAAAGGTGTCGCCCTAAAAAAACAGGGTTCATGAAAAAGCATATTGCCGACAACAAGTTGCATCATTTAACTTTACAACAAAGGCTGGACTCTCCATGAGAATCCAGCCTTTGTTTTGTATCGACAGGTCATTCCTTAAATAGACTCTTCCTGACCAAACGTTTCCTCTATATGATCGAGAATAGCATTCAAATCAGCTACCGTTTCTGCCCGAAGCATAGATATGCGAGTTTCCTTAAAATTAGGAATTCCTTTAAACAATGGAGAAGCCGCCAAATGACGACGAACATGCAAAATACCACGACGTTCATCCAACAGTTTTACACTATCGGCCACTTCACGACGAAGCACATCCATCTTCCATTTGAAAGAAAGAGGAGGCAACTCCTCGCCCGTCTCCAAGTAATGCTTGACTTCCTTGAAGACCCAAGGACGACCGAAGCTAGCACGACCGATCATAACTGCATCTACACCGTACTTATCAAAGCACTCTTTTGCACGTTGAGGAGTAGTCACATCACCGTTTCCAATGATTGGAATATGTATGCGAGGATTCTTCTTTACCTCGCCTATCAAAGTCCAGTCTGCCTCACCCGTATACATCTGTGCACGAGTACGCCCATGAATCGTCAAAGCCTCGATACCACAATCTTGCAACTGCTCCGCCAGATCGACAATAATCTTATGTTCTGAATCCCATCCCAAACGAGTCTTCACCGTTACAGGTATCTTCACGGCATCGACCACTGCACGAGTGATTTCTAACATTTTCGGCACATTCTGAAGCATTCCTGAACCAGCTCCTTTTCCTGCAACTCTCTTTACCGGACAACCGAAATTCAAATCAAGGATATCGGGCTTGGCTTGCTCAACGATTCGTGCAGCTTCAACCATGGTATCCGTGTCCTTGCCGTATATCTGGATAGCAACCGGACGCTCCTCATCACTTACATTCAACTTCAACATGGTTTTTCCCACCGAACGAATCAATGCATCACTTGAAACGAATTCAGTATAAACCATATCAGCTCCGAATTCCTTGCAAAGGAGACGAAAAGCAGGATCTGTAACATCTTCCATAGGGGCCAGCAGAATAGGCTGGTTACCCAAATCTATATTTCTAATCTTCATTGTCTTTGTTTTACAGAGTTTTTATGTCTATTTACCCCATCAACTTGAAAGCTGGAGTAATAAACCATTTCTTATACATGGTTGTAGCCAACCAATAGACCAAAAAGGCAGAGATGAATCCAGTTATCGAATCAATCAGATAATGTGCCTGAATATAAACGGTAGCGCAACAAAGTAAAGCATAAAAAGGGAAAAGTACTGCTGCCAACTTTTTGCTGACGCGCCAAGCCATAATCATTACAATGGTGGAAATGCCGACATGCGAACTTGGGAAAGCAGCCGTCGGGCGTTCACCCACTTCTTGAGAAGCCTCTACCAGATTATAAAAGAATCCGTGGTCAAAGCCTGGTCCGGGCAAAAGAATGCCATTATGATTGAAATAATCTCCTATAGCCGGGAAGATACAGGCATTCACCTTATCCATCCCTATGGCTGGGAAATAGAACTGAGGGCCAGCAACCGGTACCATTATATAGAACAAGTAGTAGATGAAAAAAGAAGTAACCAATACAAAGCTAATCTTTTCAAACAACTCGAAACGCTTAAAGAAATAATAGAGTACCACTATGAGCATCATCGGATAATAAAAGAAATACCCCATGTGAAAAGGTTCACTGAACCAAATAGAGGGACAATTCTTACTGAACTCCACTGCCGGCTGACAGTGAAACAAAAATTGTTCGGCACTGGCAAACAAATGGTCCAAATTAGGAAACAGACGATTAAATTCATAAGTATCTGGATACCAATAAGCAAGGAGAGACATCTGCACCACCATTCGTAGAAAAGCCGTCAATCGACACGGCATTGCCTGATAGAGCAGAATCAGGGCAAAGGTCATGATTACGATACCCAATCGTTCCAACATCATCATTCCCGGATGATCCATCCGTGGAAACAAGAACAAAATCATTACAGTGGTCAAAGCACTATAAATGAGGCTGATGATTTCTACGGCAAAGAGTCCTTTCCCACTTTCTACTCGTTTAAATAATAATTCTTTTAAAGCCATCCTTCTTTTTTATACCAAGTGATTATTTCTTTTACACCCCGTTCAAGAGGGAATTGAGGTTTATATCCAAGTTCATTGACCAACGGTGTTATATCGCATTGCCAGTTACGCTGTTTCATTATCTTGTATTTATCACTATTGAGCGTACTGGGCTTTTTTGTGATGTGTGAGATTCCTTCGGCAACCCACGAAATGAATTTGAGGAGAAGCAAAGGACAGGTGAAGCGAAACAGCCACGGATTTCCCAATTCCTGACGAATCAAATCAGAAAAAGCCTTACTGTTGTAAACCTTTCCATCACTCACAAAGTAAGCACGACGAATCACTTGCTTGTCGATGGCCAAATAAATAGCCTGAACCAGATCTTTTACATATACAAAGGTTATGTCCTGACGTCGGAAGCCCGCTGCCGTATCTACGTGGCGACTGATGGATTGAGCCATCAGAAAATAGTCTCGCTCCCTTGGACCATATACACCCGTAGGTCGGAAAATCACATAAGGGAAACCTTCCAAGCCAGAGAGATATTGTTCCGTAAGGAGTTTGCTGACTCCGTATGCCGTATTCGGTTGCGGAACGTCGGTTTCAAGAATCGGAGTATAATCTTTTTCACGAATCGGCCCAAAGACACTGAGCGAACTGATATAGAGAAATTGCTTGGGCACCATGTCCAGCTTCTGCAAAGAATCAATGAAATGACGAGTCGCCTGATAATTCCCCTTATCAAACCCCTCCCGATTGATACATTTTGTAACGCCGGCACAATGAATGATGTAATCCCATCCACCGTGTGCTGCCTTATGCGAAGCCAATTGTTCTTCAAGACGGACGGAATCTGCAAAATCAAGTTCTGCAAAACGGATGCGGGAATCTTGCAAATACTTGCGGCTGCTGCTCTTCCGAACCCCAGCCCATACCTGCATTCCTCTATCAAGTCCCCCTTCTACCAAGAAACTTCCTATGAAACCGCTTGCACCGGTCACCAATATCTTTTTCTCCATAATTCGTAATTTCCTTCCAAAAATAAAGGGCAAAGATAGTGTTTTTTTAGCTTAAAGGCTTAAAATAAAACACTAATTCATAGATTATTCCATTAATTTTGCTTACTTTGTAGTAATGAACAAAATAAAAATAGACATGGCTAAAAAGAAGAAAGAAAAGAAAGGCGGTAAACGCATGAAGAAGAAAGAGTTAGCCGAAATGATTATTAATCAATTTCAGTTTAACCCTACCGAGAGTTATAGCCTGAAACAATTATATCTCACACTGAAGCTTACTACTCACCCTCTGAAAATGCTCTGTGCAGACATCATTGAAGAGATGGTGGAAGATAATTTCTTGATATTAGAAGACAAAGGACATTTCAAGTTAAATGAGCAGGGACAGATTATGACAGGTACCTTTATCCGCAAGAGTAACGGCAAGAACAGCTTTATTCCTGATGAAGGTGGAGAACCTATCTTTATTGCAGAACGTAATTCTGCCCATGCCATGAACAATGACAAAGTGAAAATAGCACTATGTGCCAAATGCAAGAAACGTAGCTTGGAAGGGCAAGTCATCGAAATCATAGAGAAAGCCAACACCAATTTCGTTGGAAAATTGAAGGTAAGCAAGAATTATGCTTTTCTCTTGACTGAAACAAATACCTTGGCCAATGATATCTTCATTCCAAAAGACAAGCTCAAGGGTGGAAAGGATGGAGATAAAGCGGTGGTAAAGATTACAGAATGGCCGGAAGAAGCTAAAAACCCATTTGGAGAGGTCATTGACATCTTGGGACAAGCCGGTGACAACAATACAGAAATGCATGCCATTCTTGCTGAATATGGCTTACCTTACACTTATCCACAATCGGTTGAAGCTGCAGCTGAAAAATTATCGGGCGAGATTACACCGGAAGATTACGCTGAGCGTGAAGATTTCAGGGATGTGACTACCTTTACTATCGACCCGAAGGATGCAAAAGACTTTGACGATGCCTTATCCATCCGTAAACTGAAATCAGGTTTATGGGAAGTCGGAGTACATATCGCCGATGTATCGCATTATGTACACGAAGGAAGTGCAATCGACAAGGAAGCTGTCAAACGTGCTACTTCCGTTTACTTGGTCGATCGTACCATTCCTATGTTGCCAGAACGCTTGTGCAACTTTATCTGTTCCCTTCGACCAGATGAAGAAAAACTGGCTTATTCGGTAATTTTCGACATGAATGAAAATGCTGAAGTTCGTGACTACCGAATCGTACATACTGTAGTGAAATCCAATCGCCGCTTTGCATACGAGGAAGCCCAAGAAATCATAGAGACTCAGCAAGGTGACTATTGCGAAGAGGTTCTTGAACTGAATAAGCTGGCTCAAATCTTACGCAAGAAACGTCTGGCTGCAGGTGCCATCAATTTCGACCGTGTAGAAGTCAAATTTGAAATTGACGAAAACGGAAAGCCTTTAAGCGTATACTTCAAAGAGTCGAAAGAAGCCAACAAGCTGATTGAGGAATTCATGCTATTGGCAAACCGTACGGTAGCAGAACACATCGGTAAGGTTCCCAAGAATAAAAAGCCGAAAGTATTCCCATACCGTATCCATGATTTGCCGGACCCAGACAAGTTGGATAATCTGAGCCAGTTTATCGCACGATTCGGATATAAGATTCGTACAAGTGGCAGCAAGATAGAGGTTTCTAAATCTATCAACCGACTTTTGGCTGACATTGAAGGAAAGAAGGAACAGAATCTGGTAGAAACGGTTTCTCTAAGAGCTATGCAGAAGGCCAGATATTCTATCTATAATATCGGGCACTATGGATTGGCTTTTGATTATTACACGCACTTTACTTCACCGATTCGCCGTTATCCCGACTTGATGGTACATCGTTTGCTTACCCGTTATTTGGCCGGCGGACGTACTGCACAAGCCGATAAGTATGAAAACTTATGTGAACATAGTTCAGCGATGGAACAGACTGCTGCCAGTGCTGAACGAGCTTCTATCAAGTATAAGCAGGTAGAATTCATGAGCGAACATATCGGTACTGTATTCGATGGTGTTATTTCCGGCGTAACGGAATGGGGACTCTATGTAGAAGTCAATGAGAATAAATGCGAAGGCATGATTTCTATGCGTGATTTAGGCAATGACTACTATGAATTCGATGAAAAGAATTACTGCTTGATAGGAAGACGTCATCACCAAAAATTCAGTTTAGGAGATCCCGTTAAAATTAAGGTAGCACGTGCAAACCTTGAGAAGAAACAATTAGACTACATCTTAGCAGAGTGACATACATCGTTGATTGATAAATTGGAACCCTTCTTCTGAAAGCTATCTGAACGGGAGAACTCGTTGAAAGCTAGCTAATCAAGAGTCTCCTTGAAACGAAAGCATTCCTTTTGGAAGAACTCAGGAGAAGTGGTTCCTCTTTTCGATACGGACAGAGATTAAAAATAAGACTGAACGCCCTTTCATTGGCTTTATAAAGCGAATGAAAGGGCGTTCAATCATATATATAAGCGTGTATAAACAGCACTCCTCATAACATCGCTGCCATCAAATACAAGGGTACGATAATCAAACCAGACACGTTATCGAGGGGAGGGGTAAAACGATGTTATTACGGCCTTAGAAGGCTCAAAGAGGTTAAAGACTTACAACCATAGTACAAACTACATTACGCCTCACAGAGCGAACGAGAAGCGTAAATCAAGAGTCCTATCAAACGATGCATTCGCACGTAGCAAATTATTTAACTCTTCTATTAAGTTGGTTATTGGCCTTTTCCGGTCGTGATTTACCGACTCGTTTACCGCCACTCTTCTTTTTTGCAGATGCTTTCGCCTTAAAAGCGAAGGGATTCTTTTTGTTTACTACCATAATACATTAAATTTTGCATGCAAAAATACATATTTTACCTCAACGTAACGAGAAAAGGATGAAGGATTCTAAAATCACTTTTAAAGTAAATGTCAACGGATATACACAGAAAAGCCACAAGAGGAATAGGTAATGGCCGTAGAAGAAAAAATAAGGATAGAGGATTAGAAGGCAAAGAACAAGACAAAAAAATCCGAGGCCCTAGGGTCTCGGATTTTATATATAGCGTTGGTACAGAATTATTCAGCTTTAGGAGCTTCCTCTGTAGTAGCTTCTGCAACAGGAGCTTCAGTAGTTGCTGCAGTTTTCTTAGAACGACGAGTACGAGTTGCTTTCTTAGCAGCTGTCTTAGCCATGTTCTCATTGTAATCAACCAATTCGATGAAACACATTTCTGCGTTGTCACCCAAACGGTTACCAGTCTTAATGATACGAGTGTAACCACCTGGACGGTCTGCAACTTTTACAGAGATTTCTTTGAAAAGTTCAGAAACAGCGAACTTGTCCTGTAAGTTACTAAATACAACACGACGTGAGTTAGTTGTATCTTCTTTTGACTTAGTGATAAGTGGCTCAACGAACTTCTTCAAAGCTTTAGCCTTAGCAACAGTCGTAGTGATTCTTTTGTGCTTGATCAAAGAACATGCCATATTTGACAACATTGCGTTTCTGTGAGAAGCAGTACGACCTAAATGGTTGAATTTTTTATTATGTCTCATTTTTTATTCTTTATCTAATTTATACTTAGAAATATCTGTTCCAAACG
>RCNI01000596.1_pt1 | contig 21698 bp, 21 predicted proteins | sample 2041151 | NCBI WGS metagenome assembly RCNI01 (sample SAMN09708214, study PRJNA481090) | feces metagenome | isolation source: feces | place: Antarctica: Albino Rookery | reverse complement strand
ATCCCCGGCAACTGACGTATGCCAACACGTCGCAGAATACTCTATGATTTCTCATATTTGACTGCGCCCTCAGCGATCCATTTGGCAGCCTGTTTCTTGTCTGACTCTCAGCATCGCAGACTCTCTGTGAAGGCATAACTGTCTTTATCTTCGCTTCAACGGTTTGAATATATTATTGAATTTTATGATAACACATAAATGTAGATAAGTCAATCTCTGTTCTAATAGGCTTTACTGTTAGAATAACTCCGATCATCCGGACACGCTACTTTGTGGGCATTACATCACACTCTTCTGAAATACGAATGTACGATTCCTGATATAAAAAAATTCCAAGGTCAGTTCATTTTTGAACCTTCCTTGGAATTCTTCATTTTGTATTGCCTTGCATTGCCGGATTTAAAAGTATTTAGAGTTTTCTGATTACTTCCTTATCTGGTGTATAAAACGTCATGCCGGTTCTTTTATTTAGAGAATAATACCTGCAAAGCACTGTCCGGCGAGGAAGAGAACAAGCCCTGTCATAACGGCAGCAAATTTACCGGCAGGACCTGAACGCAGTCGATCCGCAATAGAGTCAAACAGAAAATTGGCAATAACATAGACAAGTCCACCAATCAAGGCTACCTTCCACACCTCAGCAGTGCTTACTTCTCCAACGCTCCAAGGCAGAAGTCCAAACGTCACAACTGCCATCAAACCACTGCAAATCCAGCAGTAATCACAACGAACACCCAGATAGTAATTCAGCACAAGGGCAATGGAAACAAGACCCAACATATTCGGAATGTTCAGTTCCGGCAGCACAACAGCAGGCTGGAAGGTTCTGCAAAGCACCATCGCCAGCATAACCACACCTACCACAATTGTCAGAAGGATATTCCGCAAATAAGCGTTCTTTCTCATAATCTTAACCTCCCCAGGAAGTGGCGCCGGAGGAAGTATCCGCACCGGTCACATAGCCGACAGCCGCATTGATGCCACGAGTAATAGCTTTAGAAGTAACAGTTGCACCAGTCAACGCATCCACGTTGTTACCGACTTCAGCATCTCCCTGTGTTTCCATAAACTGAACCAGGAAATTGTAATCTGTCAGTGCTTGGGCGCCCAGGCCCCATGTTTCGGACATTTTCCGAACCGTTGCGCCGACAACGCTGCCATCATTATTGACACCTACCAGCATTATCACTTCTCCTGCATAGCCGGAGGTGACAGTCTCAATAACAAAGCCGGTTTCACCCTTGTAGACGCTGCGAATAGCTTCATCTTCGCCATCGTAGACCTCTTCGGTAAAAGTTTTGCTTTCAGGCAGCATGAATGCAATGGTACTTTCCAGCTCTGCCTTGGCATTTTTCTCTGCAACGCCGGAAAGACCCGCAGAAACACCAAATAATACTGCGGTAACCAGCAAAATGGAGATTACTGGCATCGCCAAACTTTTGAAGTTCATGCTACACCTCCTTTCTTGCTTCCAAACACCACGGGTGCGGTGTACCGATCAATCAGCCAAGCAGCTGCATTCATAATCAAAATTGCATAGGTCACGCCTTCAGGGAACAGGCCAAAATAGCGGAACAGCACCGTCAGCACACCGCATCCCACGCCATAGGCAATCTGACCCTTGGGGGTAACAGGAGAAGTTGCGTAATCCGTAGCCATAAAGATAGCGCCCAGCAGCACGCCGCCGCTCATAACGTTATACAGCATCCAGTACACGGGGTTCTCAGTCTTATAGAATACCAGTGTCAGAATTGCAACAGCTCCAATATAAGCAACAGGAATGCGAAGAGAGATGACCCTGCGATAAACAAGATACGCACCGCCAATCAGCAGCGCCAGCGCAGATACTTCGCCGATACAGCCGGGCATGTTGCCAAGGAATACATCCATCAAGCTTTCCTCAGGCAGTGCAGGCATTACCATGTGATGCAACGGCGTTGCAGCGGTAACTATATCCATCCCACCAAAGAAACCATCCACTGCATAATAACGCACCATATGTACCGGGAACAGAAGTACAAGCAGTGCTCTTGCAGCCAGAGCTGGGTTAAATACATTTTGACCCAGACCGCCGCACATAGCCTTGACCACGATAATGGCAAACGCACCGCCAGCAGCTGCCAGCCAATACGGAACAGAGGCAGGCAATGTCATAGCAAGCAGCATACCCGTGACAACAGCAGAGCCATCCAGTCCACGGTCACCCTTAAAAATAAATCGATTAGAAAGAATCTCCGCAAGAAGTGCCGCAGCCACGCTGACCAGTGTCACGATCAAGGCTCGAATTCCAAAATGAGCAATGCCAAACACAAGCGCAGGCAGCAAAGCAATGCACACGTCCCGCATGATCCGGCGAGTTGAGTCGTTGCTTCTGATATGAGGAGAACAGCTAACAGTCAAATTCATTATTTCTTTGCCTCCCTCACTTTTGATTTACCCTGACGAATCGCCTCCACCAGAGGAAGCTTACCGGGACATGTATAGGCGCAGCATCCGCACTCAATACAATCGAGAATGTGATAGCGTGGCAGCATAGCCGTATCATTTTTATAGCGATACAGTTGCAGAGGCTGCAATCTCATGGGACAGACCTCCACGCACTTGCCACAGCGAATACACAATGGGTTCTCCTGCTCCTGATTACGCTGCTTGGAAAGGCACAGCACAGAGTTAGTACCCTTCATGGTAGATACAGACAGGTCATCCTGCGCATAGCCCATCATAGGACCGCCACAGATTACCTTCCAGATATCATCTGTCAAACCACCGGCTGAATCAATAATTTCCTGATAGGATGTGCCGATGCGGCAAAGAATGTTCTTGGGATTGCGAATCCCCTCGCCGGAAACTGTCACAATTCGTTCAGTGACAGACTGCCCCAGACACACCGCTCTGTATACAGCTGCGAAGGTAGCAGCATTGAACACAGCACAGTGGACAGCAGATGGCAGCTGTCCGGATGGAACCTGACGACCGGTAACTGCCTGAATCAGCTGTTTTTCAGCACCCTGAGGATATCTGGTAGGCAGCACCATCAGTTCCATCTGTGCATTCTTTACCAGAGGCTTCATCACAGAGATAGCTTCCTTTTTGTTGTCCTCAATAGCGAGTACCGTACGATCAGGATTCAGAACTTTTGCAACAATCTTCATGCCTTCCAACACGTGCTGAGGATTCGTCCGCAGAAGTATATCGTCCGCAGTGATGTATGGCTCACACTCACAGGCATTGGCAATCAGTGTGTCGATCTTGCCAAGGCTGGTCAAAGCCTTCATATTAGAAGGAAATGCCGCACCACCGTGACCAACCACGCCAGCCTCCCGGATGATGGCTAAAATAGTGTCAATCTCCAGATGCTCATAATCCGGATGGGGCTGCATGGTGGTATCTGGCGTATCCAAACCATCATTCTCAATGACTACTGCCATAATTTCTTTTCCGCCAGGATGCCGACGGGGTTCAATCGCCGCAACCTTACCGGACACAGATGCGTGTACAGGAACACACAACCCCTGACCATCACCAACCTTTTGGCCCATTTTAACAGTATCCCCTACCGCTACCAAAGGCTGACAGGGTGCGCCAATGTGCTGCTGCATGGAAATGGTCACCATTTTGGGACTAAAGGATGCATCCAGCTTTGCTCCGGCAGACAGTTCCTTGCGATCTGCCGGATGAAGTCCACCAAAAAACAGGTGTTTCATAAATTCACCTCTTCAAATTTTTATCAAGTACGTATCAAGCTTTCAAATCCGGGACTGTACAAAATCGTCCCGTCAAGAGCAACCCACATAGCAACTGCCCCTGTTCTGTCCAGCAATGCCTGTCCTTCCTCCTGCGGAAGAACAAATAACGCTGTTGAAAGGCAGTCAGCCAATCCCGAATCCTCGCACACAATAGTCACGGCACGCCAATATCGGGACGGGTATGCGGTTTTCGGATCGATGATATGGTGATAAGACTTTCCATCCACCATATAATAGCGCTGATAATCACCACTGGTGACCACGCTGCCATTATCGATGTTCAATGTGCGCAAATACTCAGGACCTCCATCCGGCGACTGTACGCCAACCACCCAGTTGGCTCCGGTAGGTTTAGGTCCGGTGGCACAGACGTTACCACCTACGCTTACAATCAGTCCTTCCGGCGCATTCTTGCAAACCCGCTCTGCCGACCAGCCCTTTGCAACCGCTCCGACATCCAGTCGTTGCTCAGAGTCCGACAGATACACAGTGCTGTTTTCTTTGTCGATAATCACTGTCTCAAAGCTGCTATGATTTTGTGCCTCTTTCAGCAGTGCCTCATCAGGAAGCTTCGCCATATCTGGGGAATTTACGCCGTCTGTGCGTGCATCATGCCAAAGCTTTAGCACGCTGCCCATCGCCACATTCACTGCTCCACCAGACAGCTCGTAATATTCTCTGCAATCCAGAAGCAGATCAATGATTTCCCGATCCACCACCACTGGGGCAACACCCGCCTGATCGTTGATGGTTTTCAGATTGGAGATTCCCTCATAGTCGTTGTAAATATCGAACAACTGATGATATTTTAGCAGCTCATCATGAATCTGCTGCGCCTTTGTCTGAAATTCATCCTCAGAATCAGCATAGCCAACAACAGATGTCACCGTATCAAACAGCGTCAAAAAAGTTGCCTGATACTGCTTCTGCTTTTGGTTTTTCAGAGGGCTGGTGCAGCCCGTCAAAAAGAGCAGCACCAGAACCGCAGAAAAAATACGCATTTTCATAGTTTTAGCCTGCCGCCTTGGCAATCAAAGCCTGAAAGCCACCAACAGCAATGGTCACAGAGGAAGCCAAATCTGCATCAGTGGGCTTGGTCTGCTCGTTGACCGCAATACCGGCAACCTCAGCCAAAGTCTTACCTGTGACGTACTTTGCAAAGGAGGCAGCCTGTTCATTCCACTCAGCAATAGCACCGCCCCACGCCTTCATGCCGTAGTTCTCACCCAGCTGATTCTTTGTCAAAACCGCTGCATTTACATCAGAGGTAATTTCACCAGCAGCATTGAAACTAACCTTTGCCTGCATACCGTCAATGATACAGCTGGTAATGATTTCGCCGTTCATGGTCAGAGCAGTCACATTGACATCCAGCTGTGCAACACCCTCATTTTCAGCATCTGCATTCTTGCTGCTTTCCAGACCATTCGCAGTACTCAGCACCAGACGGTCGCCAGCCTGAGCACCCAGATGAACTGCGTTTTTGACAGCTTCCTCAATTGCAGACACATAACCGCCCAGATAAATGGTAGCAACAGAGGCAAGATCTGCATCAGCTGCGTTGCCGGACTCGTTGATAGCACCGTTTTTCAGTTCTTCCACAGTCTTGCCCACGGCATACTTTGCCAGAGCACCAGCCTGCTCGTTCCACTCGTACTTGGAACCACCGTAAGCCTTCATGCCGTAAGCATCACCCAGTTCATTCTTGGTCTGAACAGGGGTACTTAAGTCGGTGGTCACAACGCCTGCGGTGTCAAAATTAGCCTGAGAAGCAATGCCGTCAATGATGCACTGCTGAATTACACCGTTGTCATCCACAGTCACCGCAACCAGAGTTACGTCGTACTTTGCAACACCTGCTTCCTCAGCAGAAGCGTTTTTGCTGTCCTTCAGGCTGCCAATCACAGCCATACCGGTCTTGACTTCCCCATTTTCATGAGTTGTGTTCTGAGGAACAGTACCGCTTTCCTGCGGCGCAGTTGCACTATTCTGATTATTGTGTCCTCCGCTGGGACATACGTGAACCTGTGTAGGGGTACAACCAGCCAACAGCACCACTGCTGCACTGAGCATTATTGCGAGAAATTTTTTCATATGTATTTCCTCCATTATAAAAAATCCTTCTACCAACCGCAATGCGTGTCGATTTATCGATATAAATATATCATCCAAATCTTAACCGCACATAGATTTTACCTTAATAAATATTAAGGTAATTAAAAAACGCACCCTGATTTTCTCAAGGTGCGTTTTTTGTAAGCTGAATTGGGATCGTCACAAAGAAAGTTGTGCCCACCCCCAATCGACTTTCAACATCGATATCTCCCTTATGATCCTCAATTACCTGAGCTACAATAGATAGTCCCAGACCTGTTCCCTTCCCCACTTCCTTTGTGGTGAAGAACGGCTCAAAAATGTAAGGGATGACCTCTGGAGCAATACCGCCACCGGTATCACTGACCTTAATTAGCACACTCTGTTCCTGCGGTATGGTTGAAATCGTCAAAACACCGCCCTTTCCTTCCATTTCATGGAAAGCATTGAGCACCAGATTCAGGAGCATCTGCGACAGCTGCATTTCGTTTCCAAACAGCGTAACATCGGCACATCCCAATTCCGTGCGCACCTCCACCGGCTTCGGCTGTGCCGGCTTTGCCACATGAAGCACCTTCTGTACCAGTTCGTCTGGAGATAGCTGCCGAAATACTGTTTCCGAATTTTTTCGAGAAAGGTCCGACAGGCGCTGAATCAGATTCTTCGCTTTCAGAGAGGTATTGTAAATCTCCAGAATGTCGTCATAGATTTCCGTCAGCTCCTCGGGAAGCTTTTCCAGTGCCATCATGCTGTATCCCATAATCGGAGCCAAAAGGTTATTAAACTCATGGGCGATACTGGAAGTAAGGGTTCCCATAATTTCCAGACGCTGGTGGTGTGCCAGCTGCTGTGTTTTCCGATTCAGTTCCTCCACAGCTTCATTCTTTTTTTGAATTTCCTCGATCTCCAGCTCTCTCCGTCGACTTCTGCCGATGCGATGCAGCAAAAGCGCAGCAATTGCCAAAGAGCATCCGACAATCACTCCGCCGCAACCAACCAATTTCAGCCCAAAGCTAAGCTGCGCATAATCCTCTAACATCCGGCGGCATTGCACGACCGCTAAAATCAGGGCTGCCGACACCGCCGTCAGAAGGAACCACCACCCGTTTTTTCTCAAATTTGACCACATGAAATCTTTTCCCCCTTGTCAAGTGTGCCCCTTTTGTTTATACTGTTATCATAATAGATTATGATAAATCTGTAAAGGGGGATTCCCATGGCTGACACCGTACTCATTGTCGATGACGACGAAGCTGTACGTACAATGCTTTATAAGGTCATCAAGAGCAATGGTATTGAAGCAGATACAGCCGCCAGCGGCGAGCAGGCTCTGGAACTAACTGCAAAACACCGATACGACCTGATCCTGCTGGATGTAAATATGCACGGCATGGACGGGTTTCAGGTCGTCCAGACCTTGCGGCAGCAAGGCATCCGCACACCCATCATTATCGTCAGTGGACGACAGGAGGACTACGACACGCTGTACGGTCTGGATATCGGAGCTGACGACTATGTGACCAAACCCTTTAATCCCGTTGTGTTAGGTGCCAAAGTCAAGGCGCTTATTCGCCGCAGCCGGAATGGTTGTTCCACCTCCAACACTATCATTACCGCAGGTCCATTTCGGTATGACACTGAGACATTGCGTTTTTACAAGAACAGTCGTGAAATTCCCCTATCCTCCAAAGAAAACGCCATGATGAAGTTGTTTCTGGACAACGTCAACCGGGTTTTCTCCAAGGACATGCTGTATGATCTGATTTGGGGCGAGGCAATCATCGACGAAAACGCCATTATGGTTTATATCAACCGCCTGCGTCAGAAAATTGAGGAAAATCCCTCTAAACCACAATATATTCAAACCGTTCGGGGCCTTGGTTATCGCTTCGTGGTATGATAAAGGAGAACGCTATGCCAAATGTCATTGAAATTAACGACCTATCCAATCCAGATCTGGATGTATTTCTGCGTCTGACAGAAACACAGCTGCGCAATCGCAAAGAACCTGAAAAAGGCATCTTTATTGCAGAAAGTCCCAAAGTTATTTCCCGTGCGCTGGATGCAGGCTACACTCCCGTAGCACTGCTGATGGAGCGTAAACATATCGAAGGACAGGCAAAGGACATCATCGCCCGCTGTGGCGATACGCCTGTCTATACCGCCGACAGTGATCTGCTGGAGCAGTTGACAGGATATCAGCTTACACGGGGCATTTTGTGCGCTATGCGTCGTCCCATGCTCCCCAGCGTGGAGGAAATTTGTACAGGTGCCAAGAGAGTTGCCGTTCTGGAGGGAATTGTAGATGCAACCAACGTCGGTGCCATTTTCCGCTCCGCTGCTGCCATGCACATTGACGCTGTTCTGGTAACTCCTACCTGCTGCGATCCTCTTAATCGCCGGGCAGCCCGAGTCAGCATGGGAACTGTATTCCAGATTCCCTGGACCCGTATTGGAGATAACGCCGCCCAGTGGCCCCATCCGGGTATGGAGCGGCTTAATCAGCTTGGTTTCAAAACTGCCGCTATGGCTCTGGATGAACGTGCCATCAGCGTCGAAGATCCCGATCTTTGCAAGGAAGAAAAGCTTGCCATTATTTTGGGAACAGAAGGTGACGGCCTTTGCCCCTCCACCATTGCCAATTGCAACTACACAGTTATGATCCCCATGTCTCATAATGTTGATTCTTTAAATGTGGCAGCAGCCAGTGCGGTAGCATTTTGGCAGCTGCGGGCAAAATAATCATTTTTAATGCGCAAAAGCACAACACTTCAAAAGAAGTGTTGTGCTTTTATATAAACTGACAGGATTTTTTTATTTCAGCCATCCTTCACAACCGGGAATCGTACCTGCATTTCAAACCCATTCCCCCACTGCGTATTAACGTGCAGTGAAAGATTCAAATCCTTTGCCATCTCCTTCACAAGATACAGCCCCATACCGGTTGCCTTCTTTCTCGCCAAACCGCTGTCTCCTGTAAATCCTTTTTCGAAAATATAAGGCAAATCACAGTCACGAACACCAATTCCGTTATCTTTGATGCTCAGAATACACTCTTTCTCTCCTTGACTGAATTCAAAACACAACCTTGGTTCTTTGTCACAGTAGCGAATGGCATTACAAACCACCTGCCCTATCAGGAACCGAATTCCTCTGCGGTCGGTATAAATCAGTTCATCAGACAACTGACATTGAACCGCCATGTGTTTTTCATCCAGAAACGGTCTGTAATCCTCCAGCACCTCTTCAACGCACACGCGAATGCTCACAGGCTCAAACAGGTAATCCTTTCTGTTCCCTTTTAGCCGAGCATAATACAACATCTGATCCACGGATGCCTGCAAGCTGTTTCGGGTATAGTCAAGCTTAAAAACTACCGCTTCCGGCAGTTCATCCCTCCGATTGTCCAGCATCAGTGTCAGGAGAGATAACGGAGTCTTTGTCTCATGAACCCATGATTCCACATATTCTTCATAGTCATTTAACCGCTCTTGCAATTGCCCATAACGGAACTGATTGTCACGCAGTGTTTGGCTCAGCTGTCTGACGGATTGCCACTGCGCAGTCGGGAGCAACCCAAGAAGCCGTTGTTCATGGTACTCATCGGGGTTATTTAGATAGTCTAAAAACGCCTGTTCCCGTTTTTTCCCTGCAATAGAAAGTAAACAGCACAAAGAAAGGAACAACAGGATGGTTGCAAGGACAATGACCACCCCCATTGATTGAATCGCCTTCACATCCGCCAGCCACAGAAGCAGCATCGAAAACGCATCCACTCCAAGCAGGAGCAACAGCCATGGCGCATATTGTACTATCACCTCAAGTCGATGCTTCATGGTTTTCCTCCTCCACGATGAGCCGGTAACCAATTCCGCGCACTGCTGTAATCTGCTGACACATTTTCAGATTAGCCATCGTCTTTTTCAGTCGTGTTAAATTTACCTGGAGGGCATTTTCATCAATGAACTCCGTCGTTTCCCAGAGCGCCATACACAGTGTCTCTTTTGTGACCACTTGATCGCCGTGCTTCAAAAACACTTCCAGCATTTTCCCTTGATTTTTAGGAAGCACCACGGAACTATTATGAATATACAGTGTATACGTCTGCTTATCCAGCAAAAAATCCGCACCTTCCAGCAGGTTGGATCTGCCCTCGTATCGCTTCAAAACATTGGACACACGTGCCAGTAGACGTTCTTTTCTGCACGGCTTGGTCAGGAATTCATCTGCACCCAAATCCAGCGCATGCAATTCGTCACATAGCTGGTCACGGGAGGTCAGCACCAGAACAGGAACGGAGCTTTTATGCTTCAAGGCTTTGCAAATCTGAAAACCGCTCATACCGGGGATATTCAAATCCAGCAGCACAAGATCGGGAGAGCACTCCAGCAGCTGCTGAACGACATCTTCAAAATCACGGATTACGTCCACCTGATATCCGGCTCTGCAAAGCATTTCCGATAGTTCTTCCCGCATCAGAATATCATCTTCCACAATCGCAATATGTTTCACAAAACGCTCTCCCCTTTACTTGTCAGAAATTTATTCCTCCCGATCCGGCACCATCAGTGTCAGAAGATATCCGTTGCTGGTTCGCTTCACAGCAGACATATAGATACATTCTATCACACACAATATCAAAATCATAGCGCCGGAAATAAGGAGCATTGCAGAAATATCCTTGCTCACCGCATATGGCATCATTCCTGTCAGCAATCCACGAACAGCAAACAAGCTGCTCATTGCCGCCACAACCGTGGGTATTCCAAAATACCAGTTGATCTGCTTTTTAGCAGACTTACACAGTACCTCATAGGTCGTACCAAGGCGAATGAGCGTTTTGTAGCGTCTTTTAGATTTCTGCTGTCCAATTAAGAACTGTACGCCAATAATGGTATTTGCAACAATCAGGAAGATAATCGCCAAATAAAGCGTAATATAGCTGGATGCTACCATATAAAACAGTCGACGACCCATATTTTGAAGATAGCTTTCATAAGAAAGGCCAATCTCATCCAACTGCTCATTCATATCAGAAATCGCTGTCATGAGGCCTACTTTTTCTATCAATTCAGAGCTTAAAACACCATTGATGTAGCAGTCGTGCTCTCCTTGTGTGTAGTATTCAAAACGTTCGTCCGGGAGTATCAATGCAAAAGAAAGTGTAATGGAGCAATCCGTAACAAGATTAGCCGTCTGTACTACTCCAGTCAAATGGATGTTCTGTCCATCCAGCATAGCTTCCGGACTTGTTGCAAGAATTGAATTCATTAACTGTTTTCTCTCCTGCGGGACAAATTCCTCTCCCATATAAACACCCGCTTCATCGGAATCAAGCTCTAGTTCAGGCAGTCCCGCTGCTTGAAGCACCTTGTTATAGCTAGTCAGTGAAATAATATAGGGACTTGTGGCATAACCCAGATTATTCAGGAGGATATCCCGGTCTTGAGACGGCTCCGCCTCCTCCAAAGCAGACATTACCTGCTCCATCTGAAAAGCGGTTTTGTAGTCCTCTGCTGTCTTGATATGACCAATTCTCATTTCAAACAGTGCAGAAAAACTACTATCCAGCGAGTGATTTTTCAGCACTTTCTGAATTTCAGAAGCACCATTCTCACTGTCATTCACATTCTTAAATGTGTAGTCCAGTGCATGCTGCTCTGTTTCACTGTATTGGCTCACCATAGCAACGCCAGCGCCAAAAAAACACAATGCTCCCAGAATTAAAATGGAACATACCGCCAGTAAGTTGCTGCGATGAATGACTGTTTCCTGAATTTGACGGAATGTAAAAACGTGCAGCTGACGGTCTTTGTGATCCGCCTTAGCAATCAATCCAAGTGGAAAACGAATCCCCCAAAATGTCATCAGCGTTCCCAGAAGTCCCAGAAGAATGGCTTTCCCCATCCATTGAATACCTGCCCATGCAGTGCCACCAATGCCCATACTGTAAGCGTATACCAGACAAAGAATTCCCAAAACCAACACAACGCCATAGCACCAGGCAGGGTACTGTTTTTTTGTTCCCTCCGGGGTATCCACAAGCAGGTCACCGATCTCCTGCCGGCTGATTTTTCCACTGAGGATGAGAAATGCCACAAGCTTTATAATAAAGAATCCAGCCGCTGTCCACAGCACTGCCTGAGCAGAAAAAGACACATGATGTCCGATAATGCCCATTCCGGCACATCTTGCTGTGACCAGACTGATGATTTCCGACAGCAAAACTGCAACGGGCAATCCAATAATCAGTGCTGCTACACTGCTGTAAAAATCCTCTGCCATCAGCATGGCAAACAATTTTGTACGGCGCATACCCATCATTAGATAGACACCAAATTCACGTCTGCGGCGTTCCAATTGAAACTTACTGGCATAGTAAATGAGAAAAAACAGGATTACCAATGTGGCGCTGTAAAACACCGGAATCATGGTCAAAAGCTTGCTTACAGCGTCGCTTTCCATTCTGGAAAGGAAAATCATTACATCCTGATTTGACAGAGACAAAATAATATAAAACGCCACAATCGATATCACAAGAGATGCGAAAAACAAACCGTTTTCCTTTCGGCTTCTCTTACTGTTGCGAGAAATCAGTTTAGAGAACATTGGAGCTTCCTCCTCCCAATTGCGCCATCACCTTCAGGATACGTTCGTAGAACATCTGTTGAGATTCCCGTGGAATGTCTCTGCGAAGCTCATGGAAGATCTGACCATCCTGAATGAACAAAATTCGACCACAGTAACTCGCTGCATTGGAATCATGTGTTACCATCAGAATCGTCGTATTCTCATCATGATTCAATCCTGCCAGCTTCTCCATTAGCGATTTTGCATTTTTAGAATCCAACGCACCCGTTGGCTCGTCAGCCAGTATCATGGCGGGATTTAAAATCAGCGCTCTTGCTGCTGCGATTCGCTGTTTCTGACCACCGGACATCTGGGACGGAAATTTGTCCAGCACATCCACAATCTCCAGGTAAGACGCCAACTGTTCCAAACGCTGCTTACTTTCCTTTTCCGGCACACCATGCAGAGAAAGGGGCAGCTGAATGTTCTCCCGGCCGGTTAGATTGTCCAGAAGCTCAAAATTCTGGAATAAATACCCGATTTCTTTTCCACGATAATCTGCCAGTTCAGCCCCTTTAAGCGTTTGAATCTGTTTCCCGTTCACCGTAATCAAACCACTGCTGGGCTGAATAACTGTGGCAATGCAATTGAGCAGTGTGGACTTTCCGGATCCGCTGCTACCCATAATGCCCAAAAATTCTCCAGGCATAGCCTGAAACGTAATCCCGTTTAATGCCTTTGTCTGGTTTGCTGCCTTACCGTAATATTTCTTGAGAGACTCTATTTTCAAAATTGGTTCCATCTTTGTTACCTCCATTTGTTTTCTGTCAGTATCATAGCACACATCAACTAAAAAGAACACTTACAGCAAATGAAAGGCTGATTACCTGTTCCAAGCAGAGGCACAATGCATGGCATATAAAAAATCCAGCAAACTAATAAGTTTGCTGGATTTTTGTGTAACCATTGATGTAACTGTCTAATGCGCTCACGAAACTGATTCCATCAGCTCTAAAATAACACCGTCAGGATCTTTAAAGTACAGTGCTTTGCTTTTTCCGAAGCCAGAATCTGTGAAATCAAAGAACTGAGGCGCAGACAAACACTCCACATGATTGTCCCGCAAGTGCTTGTACACAGCATCAAGATCGTCAACCTTGAAGCAAATCTCAGAAATGGATATCTTACAAAGATCTGCACCATCCGCCACCGCATCTTCACTGACAAACTGAATCAATTCCACAGGAGGTGCCATAATGTGATCACTACCGTTGAGGTACGCAACTCTAACCTTGCAATTCTCTTTTGTAAACAGCAAATCTGTCTCTTTTCCCTGCATCACAAGCTCCCCCTGAAAATGGAGACCCAAAACATCTCTATAAAAGGAAATAGAGCGGTCCATGTCACTGACTGTGACACCCACATGCATAATTTCATTGACCATTTATTATTCCTCCTGATTCAAGGTTATAATTATTTATTGCATGTGAGTATATCCTATTTCTCCAAAGCAATCAAGTCGAAAACAGCATGCTACAAAAATTTTACAATTTGTCTTTTACAGCAACAACATAGAAAATCAGAATGCATGTCACAGATTCTCATTTTTCAGAGTATCAATGGGATTTTCCTTCTTAATCTTGCTCATGGCATGCTGCACCTCATCTCAAATGATTTTTCCATCCTCAATTGCAATAATGCGGTCTGCTTGCAAAGCAATTCGTTCATCGTGCGTGATAATTATGAGAGTCTGACCGTATTTTGCATTGGAAAGCTTCAGTAAATCTACAATTTCCTGACTGTTTTTAGAATCCAGATTACCTGTCAGCTCATCCGCAAGAACCACCGCAGGTGCATTCAACAATGCTCTGCCAGTAGATACTCTTTGCTGCTAACCACCCGACGGAGGCGGAAGATTGCCAGCTGCTCATCATTTTGAGCGTACACATCGCTTCCATCCACATACACCTTACCGCTTGTGGGTTTGTCTACACCGCCCAAAATATGCAAAAGCGTAGATTTGCCGGAACCGGATGGTCCAATAATAGCAATAAACTCTCCCTTGTTGACTGAAAATGACACATCATCAAGGGCCTTCACCTGATTTTCAGCTTTGCCGTAGGTCTTGCAAAGATTTTCAACTCTTAGTATTTCCATCATGTAAAATCTCCTTATGTGATTTATGAGTTTATTGTACTTTGTCAAGGTGACAGCTCGGTGACTTTTATATAACAAATATGTCACTTTGTAAAAAGGAGTCGCCTGAAAAAATTCAGAAGACTCCTTTTGATGAGCTATTTTGCTAACGTTTAGACTGTACTCTTATAAAAGCGAATATTAGGGACTGACAAAAGCTGAATCAGCAAATTGATAGAGGTCAGAGGTGTACGTATCTGGTGGGAAATATCAGCAATCGAGTCCGCAAGGTAAATCTTGTCATCTTGCAGACGCTGTTTTTACTCTCTGAGGCGAATAGTCATTTTATGGTTCTCACTTTGCAAAATTCCAAGTTCGCCCTCTGTGTATCGATTTAGGGAGATAGTGATGTCTTCTCCGTGAAGAATTTGGTCAATTTCCGCCGACATTACGTAAATTTTTTGTAACAACGATATGTACTGATGATATGAACGAGCACAAACATCAGGCATAGTACCAGCGTAAACACACCAAATTGTCCACTCCACAAGAAAGCCGCTACGGATGTCACGGCGGATAAAGCTCCGTGCAGCAGCAACGTTTTCATCACCTCAGGATTTCTAAAAAACTTCATGATACATCTACCCTATACCCTAGTCCACAAACAGTTTTGATAATTTGAGGCATTTGCGGATCTTGCTCAATTTTGTCTCTAAGCCGCTTGATGTACACTGTCAGCGTATTGTCGTTGACAAATTCCCCTGCAATATCCCAAATTGCTTCCAACAGCTGTGTCCGGGACAGCAACACTCCCCTATTATTCTGGAATACAAGTAGAAGCCGGTATTCCAAAGCCGTCAGATATACATCCTTTCCATTTTTGCTTGCTGTACCTTTCTCGGTATCAGCAACAATCTCACCCAGATGGATTTCCGCCCCGGTACCGCCTGTAAGACGGAGAATATTTTTGATTCTAGTAATCAGTTCTCTGGGTCTGAATGGCTTTGCTATGTAATCATCTGCACCAAGCTCAAAACCTGTGATTGTGCTGTATTCATCTCCAGATGCTGTCAGAAATATGACTGGAATATTGCCCTGACTCTTAATTGACCTGCAAACTGAGAAACCATTTCCCTCTGCAAGCGATATATCCAACAGTACAAGGTCAAACCGTTCTTCTTTCAGAAGCTGTAAAGCGGCCGTCTGCCCTGATATATTCTTGGTCAGATACTCTTCCGTCCTCAAAAACTCAGTTAAATTGGAAACACTGCTCTTGTCATCCTCAACCGACAATATTTTTGCTACCTCAATACCCTCTTCACAGATACAATTCAATCCAAATCACAGCAATTCACGAAGCTTATCGAGAAATGTCTCTTCTCCCCATGTATTGAGCTTAAAGAACATCGCCTGGCTTCCTCCGGCTGTTATGGCAGAAAGATAAACATCATCGTTGCCATTCTGAAACAACGTTACGCTCATGCTAAGACGGTTGCCCCCGGCATAACTAAACCGCTCAAAGACACGAACACTGCATCGGGCATCGCCGCTTCTAAAATCACTTGCATCTTCAAGAGAAGCCGACACACTGCCGCTGAGAATTCCGTTTTCGATTCTGTGGAGAATTTGATCAAAATCCTCATTAAGAGTACGTTCTAATTTTGCCATGTTGTTCACACTCCTTGTTATATTTTGGGATTACAATTATACCATACAACCCGTCTATTAACAACGATTGTGACATCATTGTAATAATGTTTGCATAAGGATATTCCAATTTAAGCGCCGTCTGAGCCACGTCTCTTCAAAGCAAAATCAAGGCCCCCGGCTAAGCCGAGGGCCTTGACTATAATCTGTTTTCGCTCAAATGCATTTCATATCATTCCCGCAAAAGCGGAATCTGCTTATTTGCACTCACGACGCTTTTTGAGAACCAGCGCAGAACCCATTGCTGCGCAGACAGCCAGCAGCATCCAAACCATTACATTGGATGTGTCACCGGTAGCAGGTGTATCCGGCTTAGCAGGCTGAGTAGGTACGGTAGGTTCGGCAGGTTCTGCAGGTACGGAGGGTGCAGTAGGATCGACCGGCTTTTCCGGCGTTTCTTCCTTCTCGAAGACTGCGGAAATAGTCAGCCCCTCGTTTACAACAGTATCGGATGTCACAACATTGCCGTTCTGATCTTTCCAGCCCTTAAATACATAACCTTCACGCTCAGGGTCTGTGCCAAATGCAGGAAGCTTTGTACCAGTCAGGACATCGAAGTGGACATCCTCAAATACTTCGCCGTTTGCGCCGTCAGTAAACACGACTTCATGGTAAGTATCCTCATCATCTGCAATACCGTTGTTGTTACGGTCTTCCTTCCAGACAGCAGTATAAACAGCATCGCCGGTCACAGTTTCAGACACCGCAGGTTCCCACCCCGCAAATACCTCGCCCTTTCGGACAGGGTTCTCTCCAAAGACAGGAGTAGGCATACCAGTCAGAATATCCTCAAAGACCTTAGCTTCAAAAACAGGGTTACCGGGGTGCAGACCTGCGTCGGTGTAGATGACGGTGTAGTGCGGTTCGGTGGAGTCATCAATATCGTTGTGGTTAAAGTCCTCGAACCAAGTAGGATGAATGGTGATATCATTCTTTGCAACAGTCTCAGCAGTGATCTTGTTGCCCTTTTCATCCAGCCAGCCTGCAAAACCATGATCCTCATCCTTAACAGGACCAACAGGCAGCTTCTCACCGATGGCCTTGTCCTTTTCTACCTTAATGGTCTGTGTAGAATCCCCCAGATTCACAGTAATGGTCACAGCAGGAACCAGAATAGGATATGCAGTCACCTCTCCGGTAGGTACAAATCCGGCAGTAAGCTTATCGCCTGTGCCATCTTTTTTCATGTTCCAGCCCAGGAACAGCTCCGTGTCCTTTTCCTTCACAACAGGAATCTGTGCTTCGGTCACGGCGTTTCCATCCTTTACATATGCATACTGGTTGTTATAAGTCTGATCCGGGTAGTAATACATAATGGTATGACTACCTTCTTCACGCAGGTAAAGTCCGTTCCACTGAACATCATATCTGCTGAGTACCTTGGTCACGTCTGCATTAGGACGAGCCTGGTGCATGTAGGCTTCCAATGCTCCCTGAGGCACTATTACAACAGACTGTTTATCCAATTGATCCGGAATGCTGCTTACACCATTAAATGCGTTTCTATTGACTGTGGGAGGTGTCACAGCCTTCATTGTTATCACTGTGCCTCTCTTATTTCCACTATGGACAATGCCAAACTTAATATCACCAATGGTCTTAATAGTCTCTGGCAGTGTCAGTTTTTTCAGGCTATCGGTGTACTTAAAGGAATCATCACCCAGAGTTTCAACTGCATTCAAAGTCAGATTCTGCAGTTGCACGTCCTCAGAAAATGCAAATTTTCCAACAGTCTTTGCCTTAGGCAGATACAGTGTTTTCAGCCAGGCAAAGTAACCCAGAGAGCTGTCACCAACAGTCACAACGTCAGGTAAATTGATTGTTTCAACAGAGTTGGACTTAATTGCACCCTGCTGCACCTCAGTGATGCCACCCAAAGTCAGTGTGCACAGAGCACCCTTGCTCCAGCCATCAGGTGTGCCAAATTCCAGGCTTGCAGTATCTTTACCCAAAACTGTGGTGGACTGACCTTTGTGATCAAGCAGCTGCATAGCGCTGCTGACATTCAGAGTCATTTCCTTCATCCATTTCAAATTTTCCTTGATATAGTCACGGTCAGCCTTCGTCAGCTTACCGGAGACAAATTCCAAGCTGTTTACATTCTTGGCTTCAACGCCGGAACGAGCAATCAGATTTCTCAGGCTTGCACCATCCACCTCAGTACCGTTGACCTTAGCAACAATGCTTCCCGGAATGCCAAAAATGGGATACACCTGAATTTTTTGGCTGTACGGATAACGGCTTCCAGGCTCGCTGGGATATCTGGGAAGTTCAGAGGGTTTCATCTGTTCGTCAACCCAGACCCCGTTTCCATTTTTAGCAGTATTCCAGCCCAAAAATTCTTTGCCAGCAGGAATAGTAGTTGTGGGGATCTGAGAAGCTTTCACAGTTTCGCCATCTTTAACATATGCATACTTGGTATTCCAAGACTCTGCATTATTATAAAACTCAATTGTATGGCTGCCTTCTTCACGCAGACTCAGATCATTCCATCTGGTCTTCGTAATGGCGACATTCAGATCTACAGTCGAGCCATCTATGCTGTCCACATATGTCTGAAGCGAGCCCTGGGGTACAAGCACGGAGCCATTGGACACGCCGGAGAATGCACCTCGTGCTGTGGTCGGCGGTGTTATAGCCTTCATAGTAATTAATGTGCCGCTCTTATTACCTTGACGAACACTGCCAAAATCAATTGCGCCAATGGTCTTGATGGTCTCAGGCAACGTCAGTTTGGTCAGATTGTCAGTGAACTTAAAGGAACCATCACCCAGAGTTTCAACTGCATTCAAAGTCAGATGGCGTAGTTCCTGATTGTACAGAAAAGCAAATTTACCGATGGTTTTTGCCTTGGGCAGGTACAAGGTATTCAACCACTTAAAGCCACCCAGAGAGCTGTCACCAACAGTCACAACGTCAGGTAAATTGATTGTTTCAGCAGAATCGGACGTGATTGCACCATTCTGAACCTCGGTAATACCAGACAGAGTCAATGTTTTCAGACCACCCCTGCTCCAGCCACTCGGTGTGCCGAATTTCAGACTTGCAGTGTCCTTACCCAGAATAGTTGTAGACACACCGTTGTCATCCAGCAGCTGCATAGTGCTGCTGACATTCAGGGTCATTTCCTTCATCCATTTCAAATTTGCCTCGATATAGTCACGGTCAGCCTTCGTCAGCTTACCGGAGACAAATTCCAAGCTGGTAACCTTCTTTGTCTCAACACCGGACTGAGTAATGACGTCAGACAGACTTGCACCGCTAAATTCATTTCCGTTGACCTTCGCAGTTAGAACAACAGGCTGTGGGACAGGCTTATCCGTTGCAGACATGGTATAAGGCTGAGCAATGGAAGGAATGGTAAAGGTAACCTTTCCATTTTGAACCACGCCAGCAACCTTATTGCCGTCCTTGTCAGTGCATGTCCAGTTCTGAGTAGAAGCATCCTTCTCAATTACAGCGGTGCTTCCATTCAGGAAATACTGCTTATTTCCAGCATCAGACACAGTATAAAAAGTCTCTGCTGCAATCGTTTTGACATCAGTTCTGCCCACTTTACCGTCAACAGTGTGTTTCGGCAGATAGAACAGGTCAAACTTATCGCCAGGAGCTCCTGCAGCACCAGTTCCATCATGGTTGATTGCAGCGGCATACACCACACCATCTACTATCTTTGCCGCCTCGGCCCAGATGGAAGCATCGTTGAAGTCAGTGTGTAGGAACAGCTTTCCGCCGGCAGTCAAATCTGCTGCCTTAAAGCCAAGCTTACCATAGACATCAACCAGAGTGGCAGTGTCAATACACTGGCGACCATCAATCCAATAAGTAGTGACATTTTCGCGATCCTGGATAAGGGTCAGCTCATCATCAACAAACGCATAGAAACGTACATTACGGTTATGTAACTCGTTAGGTGCTGTATACACAGCAACGGGTTCAACTGTATTTCCCTCCATCACAGACTGAGTGTCTGCCATAAAATACTGCGCCTGATCCCCGCTTACTGCAAAGACAGGCATCACACTACTCATAATGATCATAACTGTCATTAGACCAGCAAGCAGTCTCTTTTTCATCGATTGCATCTAATTTCCTCCTTAGTTCTCTCTGTGTAAATGGGGACCTGATCCAATCTGCTAAATAACTTAAGGAAAGCCCCCGTTAGTTCTTACTTTTCTTGTAAAACCTCCTTATCCATCAATAATAACCACATAACTTATGCTATATGGATTTATTAATCTTGTTTATCTAGATCCAAATATGATTGTACACTATTTAAGATCATTTTTAAAGCCTTATTATAAAATACTATATTATAGCTAAAATCAATCTGTAAATTATATGCAATATTAACAACTAAATAGATCTAACTATGCTTTTCTGTTCAATCTACCATAAATTACTGAAAAACTAAGCTAAACCCAAATATCCATTCATTTAAAAACTATTGTAGATATAACAATTATGCTAAATTATTACGCAATTAATAGAAATCTAGTCAATATTGCTCTGCTGAACTAGTTTATCGTCGACCTAGCTCCTATCAAATCTCTGCTCTTTAAAATTCCATACCATGGTGCCATCCACAGATTGAAGCTATACCACAGCCATATATACCTCTCAAAGCAACCCAAGATATGCTGAGTTTGACATAATAGCCAGCGTGTATGCACAAGTTCTGGACGAGGACCGTATGATCAACGCATAAAATTTGAGAGTGATTTCTATGTCAATCCCATCTTCGAGATGTACGGTCAGCAGAAAAAATAACGAACCAGCACCTACGACACAGAATTTGGAGAGCTTTCTGGAATAACTTCGTAAGTCACCGGAGTTGGCAAATACCCTGCCCTAACTGCTTGTAACGGTACCGTACGGCAGACAGATCCAAAAATCCAATTATAAGGAGTGAAATTTTTCTTTGCAATCATCTGAAAACCATTCAAATCCAATTAGCAAGTATACAGCGTGAATTGTATAAATTTCTTCTAATGACGTTGTACCAAACAACAAAAGAAATGATAATAAAAAACGCTGTAAACCTTCAAAAAATGGCTTACAGCGCTGATTTTGGCACCCCCGGCGAGACTCGAACTCACTACATTCCGCTTAGGAGGCGGACCCTCTATCCAGGTGAGGTACGGGGGCATATATAGGAAATATTAAATATAAAAGCTTAGATAATTCAACATGTTAGCGCATTATAATGCATTATCTATCCAGTTGGGATGTAGTAATTAATAACATAAATTATTTTACTTGTTTGTCTCCACAATGTCAAGTTCTATATCGTATCATTAATCGCCCAATTGTCAATCTGTAGTCTCCTTTCGATATCCAGTATTTATACAGATATAAAAAAAGAACAATCAAAAGATTGTTCTTCTTTGTGTTGGCATTACCTATCTTCCCGGGCAGTCACCCGCCAAGTATTGTCGGCGCATA
>RCNI01000595.1_pt1 | contig 21719 bp, 17 predicted proteins | sample 2041151 | NCBI WGS metagenome assembly RCNI01 (sample SAMN09708214, study PRJNA481090) | feces metagenome | isolation source: feces | place: Antarctica: Albino Rookery | reverse complement strand
ACAGAGGTCAAGCCTACAGACGGGCGCATGCTGCAACTGTTATGCGCCAAAAGAAATGAAGTGGCAAAGAGGGAATACCTCCTCCAAGGAATCTGGGGAAATGCCGGCATGAACAAAGAACCGGAGCTCAAGAAATATGCCAGCCATGTCCGCTCCCTTCTGAAAGACGACCCCTCCCTGACCCTGAAATACACCGGCAACGGATATATGCTGAGCGATGAGGTTTAGCCGCCTCGTCTCCTATTCGTCCTCCCGACAATAACGCTTGATGATGTTGTATGCACTTGTGATGCCCAATTCGCCGGCCTTGCTGAGATCAGCGCTTGCCTGTGCCTTCTTGCCGGTGTAGATAAAAAGCAGTCCGCGGTTGAAATAGGCTTCCGCCAATTCTCGATCCTGCCGGATAACTTGCGTATAAGCCTCTATCGCCTTGTCGATTTCGCCGCTCCTGGCATAGACATTACCGATATTGAAACGGGCGAACACAAAATCAGGGTCGATTTCCAAACATTTACGATAACCTTCCAAAACAAGCGAGTAATCCACTTTACGGATTTCATTCGGCTGTTCACCCACCACACGCGGAGCCTTGTCGTCCACCGACTCGATATAGTCATACATGATCATCCGCGCATTGGCAAGATTGAACAAAGCCAGCAGATTCTGCGGTTCACGCTCGACGATCATTGAAAAATCAGAGATTGCCGCCGTATAGTCGCCACTGTTCAAATAGAAGCCGCCACGCAACAGATAATCATCCGTCTTACCCTCCCTGGCGATACATGCGGACAATTCACCGACATTCTCCTGCACAAAACCCTTCGGATAGACCGGCCGCCTGTTGCACAGGGTGATTGAAAGGCGGTAGTTATGTGCCTGATTATAGGCCATGATATGCTTATTGTAATACTGCACTTTTCCGCTTCTCAACGAATCGAGGCTCAAATACTGGACGCAGAACACCTCCTGCAACTCGACAATCACACGTTTGTCCTGCACCCTCCCGTTAATGACATCCCGCACCTCATCCTGACGGGCATTGATATCTATCAATTTATGGAAATTGGCTGTCGTATCGACCAGCGCGTTCCGATCGCCGGCCTTCATCCGCTTATAACGGTCCATAATCTGCATGGCTGCAAAACGGTCTTTCTCCGCCTCATCCTGACGGCCGAGCTCTTCCTCGACGGCCGAACGCACCATATATGCCTTCACGAAATCGGGATACAGGCGGATACTCTCGGTGAAATCATCGTAAGCGCCATACCAGTCCCTGATTTCCATCTTCAACAATCCGCGGTTGAAGAATATCAGTATATTGTCCGGATTCATCTCCACCACCTTATCCAAGTCGCCGATGGCGGCGTTCGTCTCGCCCACCTCCGCCCTCAGAAGGGCACGGTTGTAATAGGCATAGATATAATTGCTGTCTATGGCGATGACCTTGCTGTAATCGGACATTGTCTCCGGATATTTCTTCATCTCATACCACACCATCGCCCGGCTCATCAGGATGCGCCTGTTGTCAGGATTGGCCTTCAATGCACGGTTGAAATCCTCTATGGCATTATGATAATCTTTCTGCAGGTAGTGCAGATACCCTCTCAACCCATAGGCATCGTCGGAAAACATATTCAGGCGGATAGCCGCATTACAGTCCGCCATCGCCCCATCCCATTTTTCAAGTTTCTCACGCACAACGGCACGGTTCAGATAGGCAGCCAACAACTCTTCATCCAACATCAGCGCCTTCGAAAAATCGTGTTCGGCCTCCTTGTTCCTGCCCATGGCAGACTCGGTCATTCCGCGATAGGCATAGGCATAGGCCGCCGTGGGGTCGAGCGCGATGGCCTGATCATAATCCTCCAGCGCCTCTTCAAAACGCTGCAGGCTGCTCAAAGCCACTCCCCGATACAGATAGGCATGAAAATAATTGGGATTCAACTCTATGGCTTTGGAAAAGTCCGCCAATGCCCCTTCGTGGTCGTCCAGATTCTGCTTGGCAAGCCCCCGAAAGAAATAAGGCTCTGACAAATAAGGCTTCACCCGAATAATATTGTTAAAATTATCTATGGCGCTCACATAATCGTCAAAATAAATGGCATTCTGCCCCATACGCAACATATTGCCCGTGTTCCACTGTGCCTGCGCAGCAGTGGCCGCCAGCAAAAAAAGGAGGGTGACTATCCGGATTTTATTCATCGACATAAGCTTATTTCCAATTGTTTTCAACGGCTACAAATATATAGCCCGATATGCAGGTTTTCCAAATTTTCCAACCATTATTTTACCTGCCATGCTTTCCGTCCCCTCCAACCGCCCATCCGCTTTTCCCCCGCATTCCAGGCAATCTTCTCCGAAGTTCCCCCGAAGTTCCCCCCTTCCCATTCGGACGAGCTTCGGGGGAGGAACGGAGGAGGAACGGGGAAAAGTAAGAGGGAAGCAAACGATAAAAGTGTGAGGGATAGGACTTTTTCGGGCAATATCACATAGTTAAAAATATGTAATCCGACTATCTTGATGATTTTATCTTCCGATTTCCTTGCATATCTCCCAAAAAAATATGTAGTTTTGCCATGTTTTATTAGAAAAATAATAATCATTAATCATAAAAAACAACGTATGAAGAAACTAAATTTATTATTTCTTGTTCTGATAGGCTTTTTCTTTGTTGCCTGCGACTCGAATGACAATACGGATGGAGACTGGGCAAAATCGACAGAATTTGCAGGCGGTAACCGTGTAGGAGCAGTGTCATTTACCGACCCTAAAGACGGAGATGTATATATAGGAATGGGGCTCAACAGCACGCTTTCATCTGTTGCAGACCGATATATGAGAGATTTTTATGTATTCAGACAGGGTGCATGGCAAAGAGTTGTAAATGCCGATTACCCCAAAGAAGGACGTCAAGGTTCTGTAGCCTTCGTGATTGACCGTATCGCTTATGTAGGAAGCGGATTCCGCGGCACCTTTGCAGGACATACAGAAGAAGAATATTTTTGTGATTTCTATATGTTTGACCTAGACAAAGAGACTTGGATCAAGGATGAAAAGAATCCGAAAGAATTCAAGAAAATCACGATTGCCGACTATGAGCCCAATACAGAAGAATGCTCTTTCTATGGAGGTATCGCATTCTCTCACGGCAACAAAGGATATGTCGGAACAGGTAAACTGAAAGACCGTATATTCAAGACCATCTACTGCTACGATCCCCAGACCGGGAAATGGAGCAATTCAGGATTTGACGGTTACAGCCGTGTAGGAGGTGTTACCTTTGCCATCGGCGACAACCATGTGGTATGTCTGGGTGCAGGCGCCGGCGGAGACTGCGTTGACGTATGGGTGTTCAACGGCCAGTGGACCAGAAAGAGAAACCTGGCAGACGTTGACGGCAAATGGAACGACGACTATGACGACATACCGAGAAGCTATGCCGTTGCCTTTACTGCAAATGACAGAGGAACCGACAAGGGATTCATCGCCGGCGGAAACAAAAAATCCTGCTGGGAATATCATCTCGAAAGAGACCTTTGGGATAAGGTGACCGGATTTCCGGCAGCCATGGCTACCCGTTTCGGAGCTATCGGATTCAGCTATAACGGTTACGGATATATAACCACCGGAGGTTCATCAGTCGACAGGTCAGATGACAACTCAACTTGGGTGTTCTATCCAGGCATCGACGAAGATGACAACAATGATTATTAAAAAATCATAAACGACAAATACCGATAGGAGATGAACGCCCGATATGCGTTTATCTCCTATTCTTTTTATTTTCCCGGCCTCCGGATACAGCTTTTGCTGCGTTAACTTTTAGTAAAATATAAAGGACAGAGAAGGAATTTTTAGAAAATAATTTTACCTTCGCAGCCAATATCAATAATAAACAAAGATTTATGAAGCGAATATGTTTTGGACTCATTGGCGCACTATTCCTGATATATGCCTGCAACAACGATTTGAAGACTATCGGACAGGATATGGTGGTCAATGGAAATCATATTGAAGAGATTGAAACACCGGTGACATCCGTAGCAACCATCCGTCTTGACTCATTCGTCACCTCAATCGGCAGATTCGGTGTTCAGAAAAACAAAATCATCCCCAAACTCATTGTCGGGAAATATCAGGACGAAGAGACCCCTTCACAAGGAGGAATCACGACAGCCACTCCCTGTTTCCAAATCACACCCTACAGCTACCCAGAAATAGCACAGAATGCGGTGCTCGACTCAACCACCTTCCACATCCATTACGCCGGAAACATGTGGGGGGATACCATCTTTGAGCGCAAAGAGCAAGTGTTGAGATTGTTCCAACTGAAAAAACTGCCGGAATTCGACTATGAAAAAGGCGGCTACTTTTACAACAACACCCCGATAGAGCTGGATTCATGCATCGGGGAGAACAAATTCCTCCCCACCGTATCAGGAATCAACAATTCCTATTTCCGCGTCGACGATACCCTCGCACACGATTTGTTTGAAAGAATCCGCTTCAAACGGGATGATGACATTTACGAAAAAAGCAACAGTGATGAATATGCCTTCCTGAAATTCCTGGAATATTTCAAGGGCCTTGCCATTGTGCCGGACGAAAACAACACCTGCCTTTTCTCCATCAAGGCACAGCCGGACAGTCTGTACCTGCAATTCACCTACCGCGAGAATTCAACGGTCAAAAAACTCAGATTCCCGCTTGCACAAGTGAACATGCAATACAACCGGTTCGTGACCGACCGTCAGGGCACACCGTTCGAAAGCCTGGTGCGCGATACGAGCTCAGTGTCTCTGGAAGCGGCAAAAAAAGCCATCACACAGGGTCTGACCGGCTATATGGTGAAACTGGAACTACCCCCGTTGCCCAAGAAACAGGTGTACTCAACCATCATCAAGGCACAGATGGAAATAGAGGTGCAATATATAGAGAAACTGCCTCTCGGCTTTCCTCCCTATATCACAGTCTACACGACCGACGAACTGAATAGGATCACCGGTACACTGGCCAACAACCCCAAGACCCCGGTCTACGGTCTTCTGCAAATCAACGAAACGAACCGCAACAACAGCAAGTTCATCTTCGACATGACAGAATATTACCAGAACCTAGCCCTCAACACCACAGGGTCCAAAGGCCAGAAAGTGTTGTTGAGCGTACCTGAAATGAATCTGTCATACGACCAGCTGGTGGTCACGACGACACCTATAGTAAGATTCTATTATGCCAATTATAAACAATAATGCATTATGAAGAAAATATTTCTAAGCCTGTTTATACTATCTTTCATATCCCTATATACCCATGGCCAGGACAATAGCGGAACGCCCTATTCGCTTTACGGCATCGGCCTGCAGCCTGAAAACAACGGTCCCTACTCCGCCATGGGAGGCGTGTCGGCGGCAATGCGAGACAACCGGAACATCAACTTTCTGAATCCGGCCTCCTATACTGCACTGGACAGTATGCGCTTTTACTTTCAGGGGGCACTGAGCGGGGAAGTCACATGGATATCCACCCACAAGGAGTCCTCCCATTACAATGTGGCACAGAACGCCTACCTGACTATGGCCCTGCGCCTTTACAAGCAACTTTATTTTTCGTTCGGATTCACGGAGAAGTCGGATGTCGGCTATGACATCCTGTTCACAGACCGCATTTCGGGCAGCGCCAATACCACTTTCAACCAGAATATCCAGGGAGAGGGAGGGTTGAACGACATGTATGCAGGATTCGGATGGAGATTCAAGAACCTCTCTTTGGGAATCAACTTCTCGTATGTATTCGGAAAACTGGAGAAACGCCAGACCCTGTCGGCCAATATGGCAAACAGCTATTACATCCGCACGAGTGAAAACGTACGCATCCACGACATCCTGTTCAATCCGGGTATCCAATACAAATTGAAACTGACCCCGAAATCGAAACTGACCCTGGGAACCAGCATGAACTTTTCCCAGCGGATGTGGGCGAAAAAAGAGTTCATCTCCTATAAAGTACACAGCAACGGGACATCGACCATGCTTGACGAAGAGACTCTGAAACGCGGATATGTCACATATCCCTTCAGAATCAACAGCGGATTCACCTACGAATACAAAAAAAGATGGCAAATTGCAGGAGACTATACTTTCCACAAGATGTCCGACTACGAGGAGTTCGGAGTGAAGCAGAAACTGCAGAATGCACACAAGGCCGCCATCGGAATATCGTGTACGCCGGAAGAGGATGGGCGTTTCTGGTGGCAACGTAACACCTACATGGCCGGAGCCTACTTCAACCACTCGGAGGTCAACATCAAAGATGTGGACATCAACACCTACGGATTCACCTTAGGGACCCAGATGCCTTTCTACATCCAAAACAATGCCCTGCTATTGGGAGTAGCCCTGGACTTTGGCCTGAGAGGTACCGAAAAAGGCGGTCTGGTGGAGGAAAAATATACCAAGCTGCGCATCAATATCGCTTTTAAAGAATTTTGGTTTATGAAAAGGAAAATTAACTAATATTAACACAACAAAAACAACCGGAGAACGATACATTATTGTTTTTATCTCTACCTTTGTCTTCATTAAATATAAGAACAAATTCATAAAACCATGAAAAAAACTTTATTACCCATTGCTGCTATCACATTATCACTGGCAGCCTGTGATTCAACCTCACAGTTTACAGTAAACGGAACTCTCACCGGAGAAACAACAGGACATGTTTTTCTGGTCGAACAAGTAAACAATAAACTGGACACCTTGGCCAAGGCTGCCATTACAGATGGAAAATTCGTATTGAACGGAACCGTTGACAGTCTGACTGACGCATATCTGATGATTGAAGGAAAAAGAGGCGGTTTCCCTATCTTCCTTGAAAACTCAGTATATACCGCAACCTTGAATCTGAACGACCCGACTGCCAACAAGATTGAAGGAACAGCCAGCCAAAGCCTATACAATCAATATATGGTACTCACCCAGGAACTCATGAAAGTTCAGAGCGAACTGTACAAAGCTTACGGCGAAGCTTCACAGGCCGGAGACCAGGAAAAAATACTGGAAATCGAAGCCAAATTCAACAAGGCTGTAGCTGATGCCGATGCAAAAACCGACTCACTGACCAAAGCAAACGCAGACACATACGTTGCAGCATATATCCTGCTTAGCCAAATGAACGATATGGAATTTGCAGACCTGAAAGCAAAATATGAAGTTTTGGGAGCAAATGCAAAAGCCAGCAAACCCGGTAAAATCCTTAACGACCAAATCCAGAAACTGGATGCAGTTGAAATCGGGAAGGTCGCTCCGGATTTCACATTGAACACTCCGGAAGGAAAACCTCTTTCCATGCATTCAATCAAAGCAAAAGTGAAAGTCATTGATTTCTGGGCTTCTTGGTGCGGACCGTGCCGCGGTGAAAACCCGAACGTTGTAGCAATGTACGAGGAACTGCATCCGAAAGGATTGGAAATCCTCAGCGTATCTTTGGACAACACTAAAGAAGATTGGTTGAAAGCTATCGAAGACGACAAATTGACCTGGAACCATGTATCTGACCTGAAAGGCTGGAACTGCGCCGCAGCCAAACTGTATGGTGTAAAAGGAATTCCTCACTTGATTGTTCTGGACGAAAACAACGTAATCGTTGCCAAGAACCTGAGAGGTGAAGATTTGAAAGCCAAAGTAAGCGAGCTGTTGAAATAATTTAACGATTCTTATAAATGAGGAGAGGGTCTTGTTGAATCAAGGCCCTCTCTTTTTTTGCTATATTTGTGCTCCACTTAACGAGAGATATGAAAACATTTTTTTTATTAAGTCTTATTACCTTTTCCCTTATTACCACGAGCACCGTCCGCGCCTACGGACAACTTACGGGACAGAACCATTGGGTTGACTCCACCCTCCAATGCATGACACTTGATGAAAAAATCGGCCAGCTATTCATGATTGCGGCCTACAGCAACCAAAGCCAGGCATACGAAGCAGAAATAGAACAGCAAATCCGCAAATACCACATCGGCGGGATCATCTTCTTCCAAGGCGACCCCGCACGTCAGGTGAAACTGACCAACCGGTATCAAAAGGCCGCCAAATATCCCCTATTGATCGGACTGGACGCAGAGCACGGTGCGGGATGGCGTCTGAAAACCGCGATGGAATTCCCGAAAATGGGCATTATCGGCGCCATCCGGAACGACAGCCTCATTTTCCTGCTGGGACAGACCATCGCACGCCACTGTCATGAACTGGGAGTCCATGTGAATTTTGCCCCCGTAGTGGATATCAACAGCAATCCTGCCAATCCAGTGATAGGAATCCGTTCATTCGGCGAAGATCCGGAAGAGGTGGCGCAAAGAGCCATCCTCTTCATGAAAGGCTCGATTACCGGCGGCGTACTGCCGGTGGCCAAACACTTTCCCGGACACGGAGATACAGACACCGACTCACACAAAGCGCTGCCCACCATCTCCCATACACGCTCCCGTCTGGACTCCATCGAACTATACCCCTACCGGGCCCTGATAGAAGCAGGCGTACCCGCCATCATGAATTCCCACCTGAACGTCCCGGCACTTGATTCGAGCGGTATTCCGGCCTCCCTCTCCCCCACCATCGTCAACGGGCTGCTCAAAGGCACCCTCGGTTTCCAAGGTCTCTGCTTTACAGACGCGATGAACATGAAAGGCGTGACTAACAACACCCCTCCGGGAGAAGCGGAGGTGAAGGCCCTGATGGCCGGCAACGACGTGCTGCTATTCCCTGAGGACATCACAAAAGCCGTCGCCGCCATCAAGGAAGCCGTCGCCGAAGGCAAGCTGGAGGAACAGGCCATCACGGATGCCTGTCGGAAAATCCTCGCCTGCAAATATACGTATGTACTCCCCAACCGGTATCCGTCGGAAAAGGGAGGCTTATGGTCGCGCATCAACACCCCGAAAGACATCGCCTTCAAAGAGCAGCTTTACAAGGAGGCCATCACCCTGGCAAAGAACAACGATTCCCTGCTCCCGCTGAAACGCCTGGACACCCTGAAGATTGCCAGCCTGAATTTCGGCGGTGAAAAGAGCAACAATTTCCAGACGATGCTGCAACGCTACACCCAAGTGAGCAACTTCACCGTCAAACGCAAACTGTCGCCGGAAGAAATAGCAGAGTGGCAAAAGAAACTGAACCACTACAACTGCATCATCATCTATAACCAGGCAGGCAACAATTCCGCCAGCAGCAAGTTCGGCTATGCCCCGTCGCTGGCACAACTCATCAAGGCCCTTGCAGGCAAACGCATCATCCTCTGCCAGCCGGCACTCCCCTACGGGCTGAGCCGCTACGCATTGCCGGAGGTTGACGCCCTACTGGTGAGCTATGACAAACACCTGTATGCCCAGCAATATGCAGCCCAGGCCATTTTCGGAGGCACCGCCATCCGCGGCAATCTGCCTGTGAGCATCAACGCAACCTACAAAGCCGGCAGCGGAATACATACGGAAAAGACACGACTCGGCTACGAATCTCCGGAGAGCCAGGGTATTCCAAGGGACAATTTCAAAAGCATCGATTCGCTGTGCAAACGTGCCGTAACCATACACGCCACCCCCGGCTGCCAGGTGCTGGTGGCCTATAAAGGCAATATCATCTATGACAAGGCTTTCGGCTATCACACCTACGCCAAGAAAAGAGCCAACACCACAACCGATATCTACGACATCGCATCGGTCACCAAAATAACGGCAACGCTACCGGCGGTGATGAAGCTCTACGATGAAAAACGCATCAACCTGGACTCGCCCCTGAGCCGCTACTACAACGAATTGACAGAAACAGACAAAAAAGACATCACCGTAAGGGAGGTGCTGTGCCACAATGCGGGCCTCCTGCCATCGGTGCCACTTTTGTCCGATGCCATCGACAAAGAAACCCTGCCTGGCAAATTGTTCACGGTAAAGAGGACTCCCAGCAACACCCTGCGGCTGAAAGACCGCCTGTATGTGAACCCCAATTTCCATTTCAAGGCACACACCCTCTCGAACCGTCCGAAAGAGGGATACCAATTTGTCTCCCAAGGCATCTATATCTTCCCCTCCTTCAAAGACTCGGTCCGGTATGCCATCTTGAACTCACCCCTGGCCCCACAAAAGGAATACGCCTACAGCGACATCGGATTCATCCTCCTGCAACATGCCGTCGAGGAGACTACGGGTGAAAACATCAGCCGATATTGCAAAGAGAGATTTTTCACCCGTCTCGGGATGAACAATACCGACTACAAGGCCTCGGAACGATTGACAAAATCACGGATCGTCCCTTCATGCAATGACCGCCTCTACCGGAAGACAGAGCTCCAAGGCACGGTGCACGACCCCATGGCAGCCCTTTTGGGAGGCATTGCAGGGCATGCAGGCCTCTTTTCGACGGCAGAAGATCTGGCAAAGATGCTCCAGATGTATCTGAACAAAGGCGAATACGGAGGCGAGCGCTATCTGACAGCGACGACCATAGACACCTTCACCAGCCATAACACCGGTTTCAGCAACAACCGGCGCGGTCTGGGTTTTGACAAACCGGAGCCGGACAGCACCAAAGCCAGTCCCGCATGCAAACAGAGCCCGCCAAGCAGCTACGGCCACACAGGCTTCACCGGCATCATGGCCTGGTGTGATCCGGACCATGAACTGATATACATATTCATGTCCAACCGGACCTATCCGAACGAATTTGACAACAAACTGGTAAAAGAAAGCATACGCACTAAAATACAGGAAGCTATTTATAAAGGATTGGGTATCAATCACCGAGAATAGGCATCCGTAATGCATTCCATACATTACGGAAAAAATTCTGAATTTAGAACCATTCTACATTCGAATTTGAAGTTTTATTCATGGGAAAAGCGTACTTTTGTAAAGTTTATGAGCAAAATAAACCAGTATTAATAAATAGTAAAACAAATCATGAGTAATTTTTTGACTTCTTCAATCGGGAAAAAGGTCATTATGAGTTTATCTGGACTTTTTCTGATTATGTTTCTGTGCGTTCACCTGAGCGTGAACCTGCTATTGCTTGTAGGCCCGGATGCCTTCAACGCGGGATGTGAATTCATGGCGTTGCCTGTCATCAAGGTGATTGAACCCATTCTGGCCCTCGGCTTCATCATCCACATTGTATGGGCCAGCGTCCTGACCATTCAGAACCAAAAAGCGCGTCCAACAAAGTATGCTGTACGCAACCAATCGCAGAACTGCACCTGGGCATCGCGCAACATGTATATTCTGGGAGCTTTAATCATAGCTTTCCTGGCTCTGCACATCTGCAACTTCTGGTTCAGCTTCAAGTTCGGCGACATCACCGACCACTATGAACTGGTAAGCACTACTCTGATACAGCCGGTTTATGCCGCCATCTATATTATTGCCGCTATTCTGTTGGGATTACATATTTCCCACGGCTTTTGGTCAGCATTCCAGACCATCGGCTTTTCAAATCAGATTTGGAGAAAACGTCTGGAATACGTAGCTTATTTCTTCGCTATCGTATTTGCTGTAGGTTTCAGCATCATTCCGATTTATTTCATGATATTCGGGAAATAATGTGAATCTCAATTTTAAAAAATTCAAAATCAATTTATTATGTCAGTATTAGATGCTAAAATACCAGCCGGACCGTTAAAAGACAAATGGTCTGCCCACAAAGCTCACATCGGTGTAGTCAGCCCGGCAAACAAGAAAAAATTGAATATTATCATAGTAGGCACAGGTCTCGCCGGAGGTTCAGCCGCAGCCAGCCTTGCCGAACTCGGATATAACGTAACCGCATTCTGCTATCAGGATTCCCCCCGTCGTGCCCACTCAATCGCAGCACAGGGAGGTATCAATGCAGCCAAGAACTATCCTAACGATAATGACTCCGTATTCCGTTTGTTCTACGAAACAATCAAGGGCGGAGACTATCGTGCACGTGAAGCCAACGTTTACCGTCTGGCAGAGGTAAGTAACGCCATCATCGACCAGTGTGTTGCCCAGGGCGTTCCTTTCGCACGTGAATACGGCGGTCTGTTGGCCAACCGTTCATTCGGAGGTGCTTTGGTAAGCCGTACGTTCTATGCCCGCGGACAGACCGGACAGCAGCTGTTGTTGGGAGCTTACGGAGCCATGAACCGTCAGATCCAAGCAGGCAAAGTGAAAATGTACAACCGTCATGAAGTGCTGGATATCGTCATTGTTGACGGCAAGGCACGCGGAGTGATCGCCCGTGACCTGGTAACCGGCAAAATCGAGCGTTTCGGAGCTCATGCAGTTGTTCTGGCAACCGGAGGTTACGGCAACGTATTCTTCCTGTCAACCAATGCAATGGGCTGTAACGGAAGTGCAGCATGGCAGGCTTACAAACGCGGAGCGATGTTCGGTAACCCCTGTTTTGTACAGATTCATCCGACCTGTATTCCGGTACACGGAGACCAGCAGAGCAAACTGACCTTGATGTCAGAGTCACTCCGTAACGATGGCCGTGTATGGGTACCGAAGAAAATCGAAGATGCCAAAGCTTTGCAGGCAGGCACCAAAAATCCAAACGATATCCCTGACGAAGACCGCGACTTCTATCTGGAACGCCGTTATCCGGCATTCGGAAACCTTGTTCCCCGTGACGTGGCTTCCCGTGCAGCAAAAGAGAGATGTGATGCCGGCTATGGTGTGAACAATACCGGTAAAGCAGTATTCCTTGATTTCAAATATGCAATCCAGCAGCTGGGACGCGAGACCATCGAAAAACGTTATGGCAACCTGTTCCAGATGTATGAGAAAATCACTGCAGTAGACCCGTACAACAACCCGATGATGATTTATCCGGCAATCCACTACTCTATGGGCGGCCTTTGGGTTGACTACAACCTGATGACAACCATCCCGGGTCTGTATGCCATCGGAGAATGTAACTTCTCAGACCACGGCGCCAATCGTTTGGGGGCATCCGCATTGATGCAGGGACTGGCAGACGGATATTTCATTCTGCCGTATACCATCGGAGACTATCTGGCAAAAGATATCCAGACTCCGAAAATCAACACCAATACCAAAGAATTCGAAGAAGCTGAAAAGCATGTTACCGATCGTCTGCGCAAACTGTATGACATCAAGGGAACAAAATCTCCGGATTATTTCCACAAAGAACTGGGACACATCATGTGGGAATATATCGGTATGGCCCGTGAGAAAGCAGGTTTGGACAAAGCAATCGAACTGATTGCCAAATTGAAAACCGAGTTCTACAAAGATTTGCGCGTAACCGGCGAATTCACTGCCATGAACAATGAGCTGGAAAAAGCAGCCCGCGTAGCTGACTTTATCGAGTTGGCAGACCTGATGGCACACGATGCCCGCGACCGTAACGAATCATGCGGTGGTCACTTACGTATAGAATCAATGACCAGCGAAGGTGAAGCTCAACGTGATGACGAACATTACAAATATGTCTCTGTATGGGAATACAAAGGCGAGAACCAGGCTCCTGAATTACACAAAGAGGAACTTGTATTCGAAAATGTTCAGTTGACACAGCGTTCTTATAAATAACAAACCGATTTGAAAAGCAAAAGATTTCAAATCTCCAAATCAGAAATATTATGGCAGACAAAATATTAAAAGAACTGACTCTAAAGATTTGGCGGCAGAAAGACGCAAAATCAAAAGGCGAGTTTAAAACATATAAAGTTCACAATATATCTACCGGCTCATCTTTCCTTGAAATGCTGGATATCTTAAACGAAGAGCTTGTAGAAAAGAACGAAGAACCGGTAGCATTCGACCACGATTGCCGCGAAGGTATCTGCGGAACCTGCAGCCTGTTCGTTGACGGACGTGCACACGGACCAGACGATGACGTAACAACCTGTCAGCTGCACATGCGCCGTTTCCAGGATGGAGCTACAATCACCATCGAACCGTGGAGATGCGGAGCATTCCCTGTGATCAAGGACCTGATCGTTGACCGTAAGGCCTATGACAAAATCCTTCAGGCAGGCGGTTACGTATCGGTAAACACCGGCGGTGTTCCTGACGGTAACGCAATTCCAATCCCCAATGCACAGGCAGAAGAGGCTATGGACGCCGCAGCCTGCATCGGTTGCGGCGCCTGCGCAGCAACCTGCAAGAACTCATCAGCCATGCTGTTCGTTGCAGCCAAAGTATCACAGCTGGCATTGTTGCCACAGGGTAAAGTGGAAGCAGCCCGCCGTGCAAAGGCAATGGTAGCCAAGATGGACGAACTCGGTTTCGGTAACTGTACCAACACCGGTGCCTGCGAAATGGAATGTCCGAAGAGCATCTCTATCGAACACATCGCACGCCTGAACCGCGAGTTCTTGAAAGCAAAACTGAAAGACTAAGACTCGAGAGCCATTCAAATCGTGCGCACTGCGCCTTTGGATCATACTTGAGAGCTTAATACCAATGGGTGGCAACAATGTTGCCACCTTTTATTTATCCTCCAATGCAACTATTCTACAGAGAAAAAGGAGACCGTTCCCTCCCGCCGCTCGTCATCCTGCATGGACTTTGGGGAGTCTCCGAGAACTGGCTGCCGACAGCCGAAAAGCTATCGGGAGAATTCCATGTCCTATTACCGGATTTCCGGAATCACGGGCATTCACCCCATGCCGACGACCACACCTACCGCACTTTAGCAAACGACATACAGGAATGGATCCGAAGCCTGCAACTGCCGGAACGTCCATATATCGCCGGTCATTCCATGGGCGGGAAATGCCTGATGCACCTGCTGCTCCAATCTCCGGATACAGCCCTGAAAGCCGCCATTATAGACATTGCACCCAAATGCTATGAAGAGACGGAAGGACACAGAAGAATAGCCGCATTCATGAGGGATTTCACCTTTCCGAAAGGAGAGAGCCGCACGGAAGTGCACAAGCGTATCCGCAGTCACGTCAAAGAGGAGAGAATCTGCCAGATACTGTTCAAGAACATCGGCAAAGGCACGGAAGGATTGCAATGGAAGATAAACATCCCCGCAATACTGAAAGCCCTGCCCTCAATAGCAGGCTGGGACGCCCCTGCGGGAATATGCGAAACTCCGACCCTGTTCATCAAAGGCGGGGAATCGGACTACCTGCAAGCCGAAGATGCCGCAACCATAAAAAGGCTCTTTACAAATGCGGATTTCCTTACCATCCCTGATGCCGGGCACTGGATACACACACAGCAGCCCGAAGCGCTGGCCGATGCACTGAAAAGATACTTCCTGCAATAGGAAAGATATACAAAAAAGGCTGTCAAAGAGAATCCTGACAGCCTTTTCCCATATTCAAGAAACTTTATTCCCAAACAAATTTCTTACTGAAATAGGATACAGCCTGTATATTGGCATACCCATAGTTGTCGTTCCAGGGGTCGATTCCCGGTTCGTACAACAAAGCCGACAGACGTACCATATAGCTTTCGCCCGACTTCAATTCATTCAGACGGTTCACCTCACCGGCCGTTATAGCCTTGATGTCCAAGTGTTCGGCACCCGGTCTTTGGATCCGGCTCACGAAATAGGGATTGATATTTTTCCCGCTGACAGGCAAAATCTCGATACGGTAATATACATCATCACGATCCATGGCCTCCCATGAAACGCTCAAGGTGCTTGACTGCACCTTAGTGGCAATATTCATTTCGTCGTTGGTGCGGACAGGCAAATTGTCCCCGTAAATGGAATCACGCAATTTCAGATGTTTGTTCCTGCCTATACGGAAATAGAACCTCACCTCCTGTTCTCCGGCTTTCCCGCAACGTTCGCTCTCCTTTTCAGCCCAATAATATTCACGATTCTCCAGGTGGCAGACACGCCCATCATCCAACAACATCCGTGCTTCCCGCAAGTCTCTGTTTCCACGGACATCCACACCGATATGCGTCTTATTCTGTCCATCCACAGAGTATTCGTTTACCAGGAAAGCGTCTGCCGTCAAATCGCCCAGATAATCCAGGCCGGAGGTATATTCCCGCGTTCCGGTAGCATTCACCACCGTTTCAATATAATCGTCATCGCTACGCTGCACATTCCATATCACAGGCTCAGCACCGACATAATTCAACTCTATCCGGTTACCATCACTGATCCATGTACCGGCATCGTATTCGCGACGGCCACCGAACTCCACAGTCTTCAGGGTCCCCCCTTTTTCAAAACGGATAACTTCCAACAAATCCTGCGACCCTACACTGTTCGGTTCGCCCAGCCATGCATTGTAATACCAGTTTTTACCGGTCAGAAGAGACATATCCAAGACCGTCTCGTCCCTACCGTCACCGTCATCACAACTTCCTAACAAACAAAGCAAACCTATGCCAATCATCCAATTTTTCATGCTCATCACAACAATACTTATTACCGATTAATTATTTTATATGACTAATTCCCACCCTTTATATACCGAAATAAGGCATTTCATTATATCTTTGTAATATACAATTTTTATACCAAAGTATATGCTATATCCTCTTAAATTCAAACCGATCCTGAAAGAGACGCATTGGGGCGGCAAACGTCTTGCCTACAAAGCTGACGAAGCCCAGCATGCGGAATCAATAGGCGAAAGCTGGGAAATTTCAGGAGTACAAGAAAACATCTCCATCGTTACAGAAGGCATTTTAGCCGAGAACAGTCTGGAAGAACTGACAGAAGTCTACATGGGCGACCTGGTAGGCGACAAAGTATATGAAAAATTCGGTATAGAATTCCCTCTGCTAATCAAATTCATTGACACCCAAGACCGACTGCCTCTACAAGTGCATCCGGACGACAAGACCGCCAAGGAACGCCATCGTGCTTACGGGAAAACCAAGTTATGGTATGTCGCCGAAGCCGCTCCGGGAGCAGAAATCACCGCCGGATTCAACAAGGCAAGCGACCGCAGCGAATATCTGCAGCATCTGAACCAGCACCGCCTGCCCGAGATCCTACACACCGAGGCTGTAAACAAGGGGGACTGCTTCTTTTTGCCAGCCAAGACCATCCACAGCCTTTCGGGAGGATGTCTCGTCGCTGAAATCCAACAGACTTCCGATATCACGTATTACCTCGACGACTATAACCGCACCACCCTGAACGGCGAACCGCTGCGCCTGGACACAGAACTGGCTACCGACGTGATCGACTACGGCAAAAGCGAAGCACGCATCAGCTACCACCGGCACGAGAACCATACGGAAGAGCTTGTGGAATGTCCCTGGTTTACGGTAAATTACCTGAAATTCGACAAAGAAATCGAGAAAGACTACATCAAGCAAGATTCATTCGTCATCTATGTATGTCTGGACGGAGATTTCAACGTCGTCTATGACGTGGACCAAAATGTGGCAGTACACAAAGGCGAGACAGTGCTTGTGCCTGCCTGTTTCAAGGATATCTTCCTCATCCCTCAAAAAGAGGCCGAAATACTGGAAATATACATTGCATAAAAAAAGGACGGCAGAAGGCCGGAATCATCAGATCCGCAGCTTCTGCCGTCCCTATACTTCCATCACAAGAGATATCAAATCATCTCCATGTGCTCCTGGTCTGTCAGTTTTTCACAATAATGGCAACGCAATACAATCGGAGAATTATTGACTACGGTAAATCTAGTCTGTACTTTCTCATGATTCGTAATACATTTCGGGTTCATACATTTTACGATGCCCTCAACCTTTTCCGGTACGCTCACCACTTTCTTCTCCACCACTTCGTAGTCACGGATGATGTTGATTTTCGCCATCGGAGCCACCAAAGCCAGTTTGTTGACCTCGGTATCTTCCAGGAATTTGTCCCAAATTTTAATGATAGCCTTTGCGCCCAGTTTATTACTTTTCAGATTTGTTCCAAAAGTCATTGCATTATCCAAGCCTGCGATCCCCAATACATTGATCACAGCAAACAACTTATCAGCAGGAATATGATCGATTACCGTACCATTTTCAATTGCACTTACTTGTAATTCTTTCTTAGCCATAATAAATCATTTAATCTTCAACCATTAAAATTATTTCAATCCCAAAGCTCTGCATATAATTGCCTGACGTGCGAACACACCGTTACGTGCCTGTTCAAAATAGTAGGCTTTCGGATTTTCGTCAACGTCAACATCAATTTCGTTCACACGTGGCAGCGGGTGCAAGATACGCATATTATCTTTTGCATTCGCCAGCATTGCATTGCGGAGGATATATACATTCTTCACTTTCTCATACTCCAGAGGATCTGCAAAACGCTCACGCTGAACACGTGTCATGTAAAGAATATCAGCCTTGTCAATCACCTCGTCCAATTCAGTATATTCGTAGTAAGGGATATTCAATTCTTTCAAGCGCAATTTGTAAGCATCCGGCATTTTCAATGAAGCAGGAGATACAAAATAGAAGGTAGGATGGAAATTACTCATTGCCTGCAACAGTGAGTGAACCGTACGTCCGTATTTCAAGTCGCCGACCATACAGATGGTCAGGTTCTCCAAAGTACCCTGAGTCTTATAGATAGAATAGAGGTCGAGCATCGTCTGTGAAGGGTGCTGGTTAGCTCCGTCACCGGCATTCAGCACCGGATGTACAGCCACTTCACTGGCATAACGTGCCGCACCTTCTACAGGGTGGCGCATCACAATCAAATCGCAATAGTTGTCTACCATCTTGATGGTATCTTTCAGAGTCTCGCCTTTTGTCACACTGGATGAAGATGCATCCGAGAAACCCACAATACGTCCTCCCAGGCGGTTGATGGCAGTTTCAAAACTCAAACGGGTACGTGTTGAAGGCTCGAAAAACAGAGAGGCCACCACTTTCCCTTCCAGCAAACGCTGGTTTGGATTCGCTTCAAATTCAGAAGCAAGGTTCAAAACTTCCAGAATCTCTTCTTTAGTGTAATCTTCAATAGATACTAAGCTGTGTGTCTTCATACCGATATAATTAAGTTCGTTTCAAACAAAAAAAAACCAACAAGTCTCACGACAATGTTGGTTTTAAATTTTTATAAATAAACTGGCAAAACTGTCTGCGATTATCCGCAAACCCATGCTCAAGCGTGCCAATATGTGTATATTCTGATTTCATATCAGGGTTCAAAGGTATGGAAGCTTTTTTATTTCAACAAATATTTTCGAATAAAAATTTTCGCCCTACATCATACCGGCAATCCTATCTGCAATATCTTCAGCTACTTCGCGTTTGCTTTTCAACTCATAATGGTATTGTTTTTCCTGCCTGTCAATCATCGTAACCTTATTGGTGTCGTAACCGAAACAGGCGTTCGCATCCTTCAAGCTATTAAGCACAATCAGGTCGAGATTTTTCTTGTGCAGTTTCTGAATGGCATTGCACTCCTCATCATTCGTTTCAAGCGCAAAGCCCACCAACAGCTGTCCTTCCCGTTTCCTGCATCCCAAAGCGGCCGCAATATCCGTTGTCGGCTCAAACTCCAGCACCATATTCTCCTTCCCTCTCTTCACCTTGTTGTCTGCACAGTGCATCGGACGGAAATCGGCAACGGCGGCACACGACACAACGATGTCACAATGTTCCGCTTCACCCATCACCGCATCATACATCTCCTGACCCGACTCGACATCCATCCGCCGGACAAGCGGATGTTCAATGCCCAAGTGCACCGGACCAGCCACCAATACGACTTCTGCACCTCTGGAAGCGAAAACTTCAGCCAGTGCAAATCCCATTTTCCCTGAAGAATAATTACCGATAAAGCGTACGGGGTCAATACGTTCGTAAGTGGGTCCGGCGGTCAGCAATACACGCTTCCCCGCAAAATCCTGCCTTTTACTGAAGAAATCCCGCACGAAAGCGACTATTTCTTCCGGCTCTGCCATGCGTCCTTTCCCCACCAACCCGCTGGCCAGTTCCCCTTCCGCCGGCTCTACGACCAGATTGCCATATCCACGCAGGATATCCAGATTCCGCCGGGTTGCCGGATGCCGGTACATATCAAGATCCATAGCAGGAGCCACCGCCACCGGACATTTGGCCGAGAGGTAAGTGGTCAACAGAAGATTATCGGCAATCCCATGGGCCATCTTACCTATCGTATTGGCTGTTGCAGGCGCAATCAGATAAAGATCCGCCCACATCCCCATATCGACATGAGAATGCCAATCCCCGTTTTCCGGATTGTAGAATTCAACCATGACAGGATGCTTGGACAATGTGGCCATCGTCAACGGAGTTATGAATTGCTTGGCCAATTCGGTCATCACCACCTTTACTTCAGCACCTTCCTTCACCAGCAAACGCACCAGCGACGCAGCCTTGTAAGCCGCAATACTGCCCGTTATGCCGACAATGATATGTTTTCCTTTCAACATAGCAACTACAATAAATCAAAATGTACCAATGCCGCAATCAGTGATTCACCATTGGCATTGGTACATTAATGTATACGTACAACAAACGCTTAAACAGATTTCTTCTCAACATTCGGATTTCTAAAATAAATCTGTCCGTTCTCGAATTCCTGAGTAGCTATCAACACAGGTTTCGGAATCCGTTCATAGAATTTAGAAATCTCGATTTGCTCGCGATTCTCAAAAATTTCCTCCAAATTGTCTGTACATGATGCGAACTCCTGCAATTTACGACTAAGTTCTTCTTTCATCTTGACAGCAATCTGATTTGATCTTTTTGCAATGATGGCAACCGCCTCATAAATGTTATTATCCGCTTTTTCAGCCAACAGAGCAGGATTGCGGGTAATGGTGTTATTCGGCGCTTTTACTTTTTTGAAATCTACCATAACTGATGTATAATTATTAACTTTTTGCTTATTCCTCGAAATTGTAATTTTCCAAATATGTATGGATTTCTTCGTATTTTTTCTTCAACTCATCGGCATACTTGCTATTAGGATACTCCTCCACAAAATAGTAGTATTCCTCCTGAGCATTGTTGTAACGTTCCAGTTTCTTGTCCTCCACACTATTAACAGCCATCTCATACTTGGACATGAACAACATATACATGATTTCTTCCCTATACTTTGAATTCGGATAATCTTTCAAACAATTCTGCAGGCTGATGGCCGCTGCCTTGTAATATTCGCGCAAGTAGTAATTTTTGGCACTCAGATATGCCTTGTAGGAGAGCTTGTCGCGCATTTCGTCCATATAGCCATTGATTTTATCTTTACGCATGCTATTGGGATAGCGATTGAGATACAATTGGAATTCATTCAAGGCCTTGTCCGTCATGCTCTGGTCAAGACGCGGTTTGGGAGAAGCCTTATAATGACAGAATCCGACCATAAAAAGGCACTCTTCAGCGAAAGAGCTCTCAGGATACGTCTGGATGAGCTGTTTGAAGGAATTGGCAGCCAAATCGTAATCCTGCATATTGTAACTACAGAAAGCACGATAGTAAGCGATGTTCTGGGCCTTGCTCGTTCCGCTAAATACGGTACGGATGCCATCCAGCAGGTTCAGTGAACGCTGGTAATCACCTTTGTTATAATATTCAATAGCTTTTTTATAAATCAACTGATAGTCGTTACTCTTCAGCAGGTGCTGATATTCTCCGCACGAAGCCAGTAATACGGTCACCAATAAAAAAACTAATATCCTCTTCATATAATCATCAATTATCACTTCTTTTGCATCATGCAAAGGTAGAGAAAAAAAATAACAACTTAAAAGCAAAAGATGAAAACTTTTTACGGGCGGTCTCACTTTCTCTTCCCCAATGCGTACTTATA
>RCNI01000594.1_pt1 | contig 21721 bp, 25 predicted proteins | sample 2041151 | NCBI WGS metagenome assembly RCNI01 (sample SAMN09708214, study PRJNA481090) | feces metagenome | isolation source: feces | place: Antarctica: Albino Rookery | reverse complement strand
TTAAATTATTATATTAATATTTTTATATATTTTATATAAAAGATATAAATGTTTTACTATTACTTTTTTAGGGCGACTATATGGCTACTATTATTGATTTTATTAGAAATTATGTAAGTATTTTAGATGTAATTGATGTAACGCTTGTAAGCTATGTTATATACAGGCTGTTACTGCTTCTACGGGGCACCCGTGCAATATATATGCTTGTTACTATTTTAATATTAATACTCATTCTAGGGCTTTCTGATTTTGTTGGTTTAAGGCTTACAGGGTGGATATTAAGCAATATGTCTGGTTACTTATTTTTAGCCTTAATTATTATATTCCACCCTGAAATAAGACGTGCATTAGCTTTTATAGGCGAATCTAAATTTTTTGAAAGGACAGTATCATTAAACACCCAGATAGTTGATGAACTTGTTAGAACTGCCACAATTCTTGCTAACAGGCAGCTTGGTGCATTAATTATTATACAGCGAAATACTGATATTTCTCATTACGTTACTTTAGGTCAAAAAATTGATTCTGTTGTTAGTAAAGACTTACTGTTAAGTATTTTTATACCTTATTCTCCACTGCATGACGGTGCTGTAATACTTGAGGGCACAAGGCTTACATTTGCAGGCTGTATTTTACCTCTCACAAAAAGGGAAGATATAGCACAGCAGTATGGCACAAGGCACAGAGCTGCTATAGGTATTACAGAAGAAACTGATGCTGTTGTTATTGTGGTCAGTGAAGAACGAGGTGAAATCTCTGTAACAGTAGGCGGTAATATTATCCCAAACCTTGATGCCAACTCATTAAAAGAGACTCTTGGGGATATTATAAAGATAAATAAATCATCGGAAGATTAGTATGTTGAACAATAAAACCTTACTTAAAATACTTAGTGTGTTAATTGCTCTTGGAATGTGGGTTATGGTAGTATCTGCACAAGAAGAAGTAAAAGAAATGACTGTTCAGGTAAAACTTGTAAATGTGCCTGCAGGTTATGTGGCTGTTCCTGATTATACTAATGTAACTATTACAATTAAAGGGGCATCAAGGTTATTAAAAGGGCTTAGAAATTCTGATGTTCTTTTAAATGTTGATGTGTCTTTATTTCCTGAGGGTCAATCTATTAGGCGTATTTTACCATCTGATTTTAAAACCCCTTTAAGAATGGAAGTAGTAGATGTTAAACCAAGTTCATTAAAAATTAATATAGATAAATTAGCTACAAAAGAAGTGCGTATTCTTCCTTCTGTTATAGGTGATGTAAATACAGGTTATAAAGTGGAAAGCATAACTTTAAAACCTAATGTTGCAAAAATAACAGGTGCTGCAAATGTTCTTCAACATATGGAAAATATTTCTACTATGCAGATAAATTTATCTAATAGAAGTGAAAACTTTGCTTTAAATGTATCTATGAAAGATTACGGCGGTGTTACAAAAATTGAGCCTGATACAGTAGAAGTAAGAGTTAAATTAAAAGAAGATTTAGTAGAGCAGGAATATAATAACGTGCCTGTTGAATGTATGAATTTAAACAATAATTTTGTTGTAAGTAATGCACCTTCTTTAAAATATGTAAAAGTGCGGGGCAGGCAGGATGTTATAGATACATTTTTAGATAAAGTAACGTTTGTAACAGACTGTTCACATATTAATGCAGCAGGGCAGTATATAGGTTCTGTTGCATATAAAACAAATTTATTAGTAGATATATTAGGTTTAGAACCACAAAAAATAAAATTAGAGATAAGAAAACGATGAGAAAATATTTTGGAACAGACGGTGTTCGTGGTAGAGCGAATATTGAACCATTAACTGCAGAGTTTGCCCTAAAATTAGGAAAAGCTGCTGCTGGTTTATTTAAAAATAACGATACCCATAGAAAAATTATTATAGGTAAAGACACGCGTTTATCATGTTATATGTTTGAAAACGCACTTGTATCAGGCATATGTTCTGCAGGTATTGATGCTGTTATGGTGGGAGTTATCCCAACCCCTGCTATTGCTTTTTTGACAAAATCTATTAGAGCAGACGCAGGTGTAGTAATTAGTGCATCCCATAACCCATATTACGATAACGGTATTAAATTTTTCAATGCCAACGGCTATAAACTTCCAGATATTACAGAGCATGAAATAGAAAGAATGATAGATAATAACGAACCTGCTTTAGACCCTGATTCCATAGGTAAAGCATATAGAATTGAGGGTATAGGCAGATATGTGGAATTTGTAAAAAATACATTTCCTAAAAGTATTGATTTAAAAGGGTTAAAAATAGTTGTAGACTGTGCCAACGGTGCATCTTATAAAGCAGCCCCTTTAGCTTTAAGGGAGTTAGGTGCTGAACTTATATTAATCAATGTAGAACCAAACGGCACAAATATTAACGATAACTGTGGTGCTGTTTACCCTGAAAATATGGCAAAAGCTGTTATAGAACATAAAGCAGATGTGGGTATTTCTTTTGACGGTGATGCTGACAGAGTAGTTTTTGCTGATGAAAATGGCAGTATTGTAGACGGCGATAAAATTATGGGAATATGTGCCATTGATATGATGGAACAGGGTATTCTTAATAATAATACAATAGTTGCAACAGTTATGAGTAATATAGGTTTTGAATACTCTATGAATAAAAAAGGCATATCTTTAATCCGCTCTCAAGTAGGGGATAGATACGTTATGGAAGATATGATAAAAAACAACTGTAATTTAGGCGGCGAACAGTCAGGCCATTTAATTTTTTCTGATTTTAATACAACAGGAGACGGCTTAATCAGTGCTATGCAGGTGCTGGGGTTAATGGTTAAAAAAGGTAAAACTTTATCTGAACTTTGCAGCTTTATAGAAACATATCCCCAAATATTAAAAAATGTTTTAGTAGATAAAAAAATACCTTTAGAAGAGTTATCTGATACAAATAAATTAATGGAAAAAATAGAAAAAGAATTAGGAACTTCCGGCAGGCTTTTAGTCAGGTATTCCGGCACTGAAAACAAACTTCGTATTATGCTTGAGGGAAAAGATGAAAAAATAATTTCTGATTATGCTGAAAGTATAGCAGAAATTGCAGTGAAAGAAATAAAAGGTAAAATATGATAAAATTAGGTGTAAATATTGATCATACAGCAACACTGCGTCAAGCTAGAATGGGTGATGAACCAGATGTTTTACAGGCTGCCTTAGTTGCGGAAAAAGCAGGTGCAGACGGCATTACTGTCCATTTAAGGGAAGATAGACGTCATATTCAAGACAGTGATGTTTATAATATAAAAAAACATATTGCAATACCATTAAATTTAGAAATGGCATGTAGTGATGATATAATAAGTATTGCATGTGATGTGCTGCCAAATACATGCACTATAGTGCCTGAAAAACGTGAAGAAATCACAACGGAAGGCGGCTTAGATGCTGTATCACAGTATGAATTAGTATCAAACACAACTAAATCCTTACAGGCAAAAGGCATAAAAGTAAGCCTTTTTATAGAGCCTGATTTTTTACAAATTGATGTGGCTAAAAAAATGGGTGCAGAATATATTGAAATCCATACAGGCCGTTATGCAAATACTTCTAATCAAGAACAGGCTTTAGAGCTTGAAAGAATAAAAAAAGCAGCAGAATATGCCCATAGTTTAGGGCTTATAATAAACGCAGGGCATGGGCTTAATTATACAAATACTCAAGCTGTTGCAGAACTTCCATATATGCACGAATTTAATATAGGCCACTCTATTATCTCCCGTGCAGTTTTTACAGGGCTTTCTGATGCAGTTAAGGAAATGAAAAATATAATTAGAAGATAAATTTATGTTAGGCTGTGATATTATTGAAATAGATAGAATTGATAATTCTATACAAAAATTTGGCTTTAGTTTTCTGCACCATATATTAAGCATGCAGGAAATAGAGATGTATAAATCTAAAGGTAAAAAATCAGAATTTGCAGCAGGCAGATTTGCAGCCAAAGAAGCAGTATCAAAAGCATTAGGCACAGGTATAGGCAGGGGGCTTGGGTTTACAGATATTGAAATAATACCTGATGATTTAGGTAAACCCCATGTTTATTTAAAAGGTGAAAAAGCAGATCATATAGAAATATCTATATCACATTCAAGAGGTAATGCCATAGCGGTATGTATAATTAAAGAGGAAGTATGAGTGCAGTTATTATTCCAGCAAGATACGGTTCTATCAGGTTTCCAGGAAAAGTTTTAGCAGATATTGACGGAAAACCTATGATTGTAAGAGTAGCAGAACAGGCTGTTAAAACTTCTGCTGATAAAGTTATTGTGGTTACAGACCATGCCGATGTTTATAAAGCCTGTGAAAATTTAGAAAATGTATTAGTTATGATGAGTCCTGATACGTTATCCACAGGCACAGACCGTGTAGCATACGCTGCAAAAGATATAGATGATGATATTATAATAAATGTTCAAGGTGATGAACCTTTTATACCACCAGAATTAATTGATCAGTTAATACATGGTTTAGAAAATGATCCTTCTCTTAAAATGATAACAGCATGTGTTCCTTTTGCAGATATTAATAACTCAGAGAACCCATCAGCTGTGAAAGTAGTTCTTGATGAAAACGATTTTGCTTTATATTTTTCAAGATACCCTGTCCCTTATAACAGGGATAATATTGATGAAATAGTGAGATACCGCCATATAGGCATATACGGTTTTAGACGGGAATATTTATTTGAATTTGCAAAACAGGAACGAACATTTTTAGAAAAATGCGAAAATTTAGAACAGTTAAGAGCTATTGAAAAGGGTGTAAAAATCAAGGTAGTAAAAACAAGCTACAACCCTTTATCAGTTGATACGTATGAAGATTTACAAAATATATTAAAAATTTTAGAAATGAGGAATAAGTAATATGTCAAAGTATATATTTGTAACAGGTGGTGTTTTATCATCTTTAGGTAAAGGTATTACAGCAGCATCACTTGGTGCATTACTTGAATCACGTGGTTATAAAGTAGCTTTAAGGAAATTTGACCCATATTTAAACTACGGCCCAGGGACTATGAGTCCGCTGCAGCATGGAGAAATATTTGTAACATCTGACGGCTGTGAAGGTGATTTAGATTTAGGGCATTATGAACGATTTACTACTACAAATACAGACGAATTTTCTGATGTAACATCAGGTAAAATTTATTATACAGTTATAGAAAGGGAACGCAGGGGAGAATATCTTGGTGCCACTGTGCAGGTAATACCCCATATTACTGATGAAATAAAAAAATGTATTACAGAGGGTGCTGATAATTACGATATTGTAATAACAGAAATCGGCGGCACAGTAGGAGATATTGAAAGTCTTCCATTTTTAGAAACTATAAGGCAGATGAAATTTGATTTAGACGAATCAGATGTTGTGTTTATTCATGTTACTCTTGTGCCTTATATAAAAAGTGCAGCAGAATTAAAAACTAAACCAACTCAGCACTCAGTAAGACAGCTGCAGGAAATAGGTATAAGCCCTGATATTTTAGTATGTAGAAGTGAATACCCTATTAACAGCAGTGTTCGTAATAAGCTGGCGTTATTTTGTAATGTGGATACATCATCAGTGATTAACTGTATGGATGCTGCTACTATTTATCAAGTTCCATTAGTATTAAACGAAGAAGGGCTTGACAGGGAAGTTATAAAAAAATTAAAATTAGAAGAAAGAGATTACGATTTATCTTTATGGCAGGATATTGTAAAAAGGATAAAACAGCCAAAAGATACTTTAACAGTAGCTATTGTTGGTAAATACTTAGAAACGAAAGACGCTTATTTAAGTTTAACTCAGGCACTTTTACATGGTGCTGTTGCCAACTACTTAAAAGCAGAAATTAAGTGGGTGGATGCTGAACTTTTAGAAAATAAAATGGCAAACGAGTATTTAGATAATGTGGATGGCATTTTAATCCCTGCAGGTTTTGGAGAACGAGGCATGGAGGGTAAAATTTCTGCTGTTAATTTTGCAAGAACGAAAGATATTCCATTTTTTGGTATATCTATGGGTTTTCAGGCTGCAGTTATTGAATATGCAAGGCATGTATTAAAATTAAGTAATGCTAAAAGTGCAGAAATGTCAAAACCTGAAGGCAGTGATAATTTAGTTATAGATTATAAACATGATGAACACTATAGTGAAGAAATGGGTGCATCTATGCGTCTTGGTTCTTATATTACTCAGCTTTTAGACGGCAGTATGGTAAAAGAGATTTACCATAGGAAAGACAGTATATCAGAAAGACACAGGCACAGGTTAGAATTAAATAACGAGTACAGGTCATTTTTAGAAGCTGCAGGATTAACCATATCAGGTAATAACGATGAAAGCGGGTTTGCAGATATTATAGAGCTTAAATCTCACAGATGGTTTATAGCTACTCAGTTTTGCCCTGAATTTCAATCAAAACCATTTAACCCGCACCCTTTATTTAACGCATTTATTCAGGCTGCTTATAAATTTAAGCAGGAAAAAGCAGAAAATGATAAAGATTAGTCATTAATAGGTGTTACTATGGATAAAGCAGATATAATAAAAAACGGTAAAGAAACATTTGAAATAGAAATAGCAGCAATGAAAAAAACTATGAACAGTATAGGTGAAAGTTTTGCTTATGCGGTTGAAATAATTTTAGGCTGTAAGGGCAGAGTTGTTGTAATAGGTATGGGGAAATCAGGCATTATAGGTAAAAAAATAGCTGCCACCCTTGCAAGCACAGGCACGCCTGCATTTTTTATGCACCCGGCAGAGGGTATGCACGGTGATTTAGGTATGCTTGTAAAAGGCGATGTTATTATAGGCATTTCAAACAGCGGTGAAACAGAAGAAATGAAAGTGCTTTTACCACTTATAAAAAGACTTGGTTCAAAACTTATATCTATTGTAGGTAAACCAGATTCTACTCTTGGCAGGGAAAGCGACTGTATCCTTGATGCTTCCATTGAAAAAGAGGCATGTCCTTTAAATTTAGCACCTACTGCCAGCACAACTGTTGCTCTTGCTTTAGGAGATGCTTTAGCTGTTGCATTAGTAGAGTGCAGAGGGTTTAAAGCAGAAGATTTTGCCATGTTCCACCCATCAGGTTCTTTAGGTAAACGGCTTTTAACTACAGTTGATGATTTAATGCATAAAGGCAGCGAAGTCCCTGTGGTATTAGAAAGTGATACTGTTGAAAAAGCAGTAAAGGAAATAAGTAATAAAAAATTTGGCTGCACTGCTGTAATTAATAATAGTAAACAGCTGACAGGTATTATAACAGACGGGGATTTAAGGCGTGCAGTTGCAAAATATAATGCTATTAATGATTTAAAAGTAACAGATATTATGACTCATAACCCAAAAATGATTATGAAATATGAACTTGCAGCTAAGGCCTTACATATTATGGAAGAGTATAAAATATCTTCTTTATTTATTACTGATAAAAATAACACACCTGAAGGTATTATACATTTTCAGGATTTATTAAAGTTTGGTCTTGTATAAGTAATGATTAGCAAAGTAAATAAGAAAAGATTATTTAATATTGTATTAGTTATTTCTGTTCTTATTTTTCTTGTGGTTATATCTACAGTTTTTTTTAAAGATCACGATGATCTTGTGCCTTATCAATCAGAACTACTAAAAAATATAGTTACACTAAATGATATAGATTTATTATATATTTTAGATAACGGCACCCATGTGTCATTACAGTCAAAAACAGGTCAGGCAAATATTATTACCCATAATTTCAATCTTCAGAATTTAACTTTATTTTATAAAAGCAAAGATTACAGCATTAAGGCTTCAGCAGAAAACGGATCATACACAGGGCAGCGTTATATTAAAGCATACGATAATGTAACAGGTAAAATGGATAATATGTCATTTAAATCAGGCGAAAAGGGCATATTAGAATATGATTATAAAGAGGGTAAAGGTATTATAACAAATGGTGTAACTGTATCTCAGGGTATAAACTCAATAAAATCTGATACATTATCATTTGATGTAAATAATAACTATATTTTTTTTAAAGATAATGTTACAGTATATTATAACCCTGAAAAATAAAAGGAGTATTTTATAACCATATGTATTTAAGGAAAAAAATCACACTGCTTATAATTTTTATTACTATCCCGCTTATTTTAGGTGCTTCTAAAAAAAATATTAACACTAACGCACCTGTTAAAATCCAGGCAGATGAAATGCGTTATTATGGCAACGAAAGAAAATCTACTTTTCATGGTAATGTGGTAGCAGTTAGTGATAACTATACATTAACTTCTGATGATGTAGTTGTATTTTTAGATAAATCCAACGAAGTGGAAAAAATAAAATGCACAGGCAACGTTAATTTTAAAAGTGATGATATAGTATCCATATCAAAACGTGCCGATTTAGATCAGAAAAAAAAGGTGGCAGTTATTACAGGTAATGTAAAAGTATGGCAGGGTGAAAATTATCTTGAAGGCGAGAAAGTTTTTATATATTATGAAGAAGAACGTATTATTGTTGATAAAGGAACAGATAAACGTGTAACTATTATTTTTAAACCAAACGACGAGGGTAAAAAATAAGTGGCTTTAGAAGTAAAAGATTTAAAAAAATCATTTAGAAAAAGAACAGTTGTAAACGGTGTATCTTTAAATGTATCAAAAGGCGAGATTGTAGGGCTTTTAGGCCCTAACGGTGCAGGTAAAAGCACATCATTTTATATGATAGTTGGGCTTTTAAAACCTGAAAACGGATCTATTTTTTTAGATGATAAAGATATTACAAAAATGCCTATGCACAAAAGATGCCGTGCAGGTATAGGTTATCTGCCTCAAGAAGCATCTGTTTTTAGAAAAATGACGGTATATGATAATATTATGTCTGCCCTTGAGTTTACTTTTGATGACCATAAAATAAGACGTGAAAAAGCAGATACTTTAATAGATGAGTTCCACTTAAATAAAGTCGTTAAAAGTTATGGTTATGCTTTATCAGGCGGGGAAAGAAGACGGGTAGAAATAGCCAGATGCCTTGCCACAGAACCTGATTTTATCCTTTTAGATGAACCATTTGCAGGGGTAGACCCTATCTCTGTTGCAGATATTCAAGAAATGGTGTATTCTTTAAAGGATAGAGATATTGGCGTTTTAATAACAGACCATAATGTGCGTGATACCTTGAAAATTACAGACAGAGGGTATATAATAACAGAGGGGCGTGTTTTAACACAAGGTTCCCCTGATGAAATATTAGCAAATAAAGATGTTAGAGAGAAATATTTAGGTAAAGGGTTTTCTATTTAATGAACAACATTAACCAAAACTTAGACATTAAAAACACGCTGCAGACTACTGTTTTCATTACACCACAAATGAAGCAGTCGCTTGCTATTCTGCAAATGCCGGTTTTGGAATTAGAGCAGGAAATATCAAATATTTTAGAAGAAAATCCGGTATTAGAAGCTGTGGAAGACGGCAGTGATGATTTTGATGAATTAGATGATTTTGACGAATTTAACGATAACCAGGATATAGAAGAAAAATTATCTGATGCAGATCAGGATAATTTAAATAGTCAGGATAATTTAAATAATCAGGATAATTTAGATAATCAAGATAATTTAAATAATTTGGTAGATAAAGTAACAGGTGATGACTGGGAAGAATATATAGGTTATGAAAAAATAGATGATATAAGTTACAAATCAAATAGTGATGATAACACTTTTGATTTAGAGCAGGTAATAGGTGCTAAAGAATCTCTTTATGAACATTTAATGTATCAGTTAAATATAATTGTTACAGATGAAAAAGAATGGAGCATAGGGGAATATATTATAGGCAACTTATCAGATGATGGTTATTTTAGAATAGAGATAGATACAGCCTGCAGTGAATTAAATGTGGAAAATGAACTTTTTGAAAAGGTATTATCTATAATCAGGACTTTTACACCCTCAGGCATAGCATCTTCTTCTTTACAGGAATGTATTATAACTCAAATAAAAGATATGGACTGCGAAGAAGTGTATGCTGATTTTGTATATGAATTATTAAGCGACTACTCTGCAGAACTTGCATCTTTTAAGTATGATGAAATATTAAAAGGTATGAGTATAGAAAGAGATACTTTTGATTACTTATTGTCATTAATAAAGAAAACAGACCCACGTCCTGGGCTTAATTTTTCAGGAAGTGATACAAAATTTGTTACTCCTGATGTTTTTATAGTGCCAAATGAAAATAATTTTGATATAATAGTAAATGATAGAGGGATACCTAATATCAGGTTAAACAACTACTATATTAAAATGCTGCAGGGTAACGATCTTGACAGCGAAGCAAAATCATATATAAAAGATAAGGTTAAAAATGCGGTATGGGTAATAGAAAGTCTGCAAAAAAGGCAGAAAGCTATATATAAAGTAGTGAAAGCTATTTCAGATTTTCAAGGTGAATTTTTAGCTTACGGCATAAGCAGTTTAAAACCATTAAAATTAAAAGATATTGCAGAAGTTACAGGGCTGCATGAATCTACTGTAAGCCGTGTAACATCAGGCAAATATGCTATGACACGGCATGGATTAATTGAATTAAAATCATTTTTCTCTAAAAGTTTGGAAAGTGAAAGTGGTGATATGTCAATAGGAGTTATTAAACAAAAAATTAAAGAGTTAATTGATAACGAGGACAAAACCATATGTTTATCTGACCAGAGTATAGTAGAAATAATGGAAGAAAAAGGAATAAAAATCGCTAGAAGGACAGTTGCGAAATATAGAGATGAAATGAATATTCCAACAATGTCCCAAAGACGAAGGCTAAGGAGGTAATATTATGAATATTACAGTGAACACAAAACACACCACATTAACAGATGCTATTAAGGATTATTCTGAAAAGAAACTCCAAAAAATAGCTAAATATTTTGACGATCATTTAGATGTTCATGTGAACTTAAATGTTGAGAAAAATATGCATATTGCAGAAATATTTGTGAATGTTAAAGGTATGTTTTTAAAAGGCATAGAAAAATCTGAGGATATGTATGCTTCTATTGATTTAGCTGTGGATAAAATAGAAAGACAGCTTGTTAAATATAAAGGCAAATTACATACCCGTAAAAGTGCAGAAAATAGAGCAGTTATGGATGACCTTAAACTTAATGTATATGATTACAGTGAAGATAATGCAATAGATGCACCACAAGTAGTTATTACAAAAAGTCTGCCTGCTAAACCTATGGATATAGAAGAAGCTATTATGCAGATGGATTTAATGAATAAAAACTTTTTTGTATTTAGAAATGCAGAAAACTCTGAAATTAATGTAGTATATAAAAGAGATGACGGTAAAGTTGGTTTAATAGAGTCTTAAAATAAAATTACTCTGCTTTTCTTTTTAGAAAGGCAGAGTATTATTATATAAAAGGAATATAAATGAATAACTTATCCATAATCATTATTACAGGGCTGTCAGGTGCTGGTAAATCACATGTTGCAAAAGTGTTTGAAGATTTAGGGTATTACACTATTGACAATATGCCGCTGCCTATTCTTGACAAAGTGGTAGAGCTTTTTTATAATATTGATAATGGTATTACAAAAGTAGCTTTTGTTATTGATTCAAGAGCGAAAGATATTAATCTAGTATATAAATTCATAAAACTACTTCGTGAAAAGTATGATGCAACTTCTATTTTTATGGATGCTTCTGTTGAAACATTAGTTAAACGTTATAAAGAAACAAGACGTAAGCATCCTTTAGGCAGTGATGTTTCAGAATCTATTAAAAAAGAAATCTCTTTAATGAGTAAAGTAAAAGAAATATCTGATATAGTAATAAATACTGATAATAAAACAATACATGACCTTACAAAAGAAATAACAAGTATTTTTAACCATAATTCTAATAATTTTACACTTACTATACAGTCTTTTGGGTTTAAAAACGGTATCCCTAATGATGCAGATATGGTGCAGGATGTCCGTTTTATGCGTAACCCGCATTTTGATGACGGGCTTAGAACAATGACTGGTTTAAATGAAGAAGTGCAGGACTATGTTAAAGTAGATGAAAGTTATACACCATTTATGGAAAAACTTGTGGACCTTATTTTAATGCTTATCCCTTTATATATTCGTGAAGGTAAAAAGTATTTTAATATATCCATAGGCTGCACAGGGGGTAGGCACCGTTCTGTTACTGTTGTGGAAAATTTAGCAGAAATACTTACAAAAAACGGTATTGAAGATATTAGAATAAAACATAGAGATATTGATAAATAAATTATAAAAGGATTTATAAAATGGTAGTTGTAATATTAACACATGGTATGTTTGGAGAAGAATTACTCCATTCAGCAGAAATGATTATAGGCAGACAGGATAAAGTGGAAGTTATCTCAATAGACAGTGGTGCATCAGTTGATGATGTATCACTAAAAATGGAAGATATTTTTAAAAAGTATAAAAACGAAAGCTGCCTGCTTTATACTGATATGTTTGGGGGCAGTCCATCAAATATATCTATGGCTTACTTAAATCAGGATAGTGTGGAAGTGATTTCAGGAGTAAACCTTGCAATGCTTTTAAAAACTTTCACTATGCGAATGGACAGCCAATACAGCTTATCTCAAATAGCAAAAGAATCTGCGGAAGCTGGTATATCAAGTATTAAGGTAGCAGGAGAGTTACTTAATAAAAAATGAAACGGCTTATATATAGAGTAGATGACAGGTTTATTCACGGTCAGGTATTAGAGGGGTGGATAAACTATTTAAAAATACATAATGTTATTATAGTAAGTGATATTATTGCAGAAGATAGTATTCGTTCGTCAATATATGCAGGCACACTTCCATCAAATACTAAGTATTCTGTATATTCTATAAATGATTTCTGCCTGAAAAAACCTTATGCAAAATCTAAAAAATACACTTTAATACTAGTTGGTTCCATAGAAGATTTATTTCGTTTAGAATCTACTTTTTCTGATAACATATATTTTAATGTAGGCTGTCTTTCAAGCAATAATGGGGAAGTATGTATTAATGACAGTGTATTTTTATCACTATTAGAATTTAAAAAGCTGCAGGATCTTTCTTGCAGGTATAATATTTATTTCCATAAAGTCCCGTGGGAAAAGCCGGTTATTTTTTCAAACAGTGAAAGAGGCTGATATATGGCAGAAATAACTTTAACCCAGTTTATTACAACAATTATATTATCAGGTATTATTTCAGTGGACAGAGTGGCAGGGTTAAATATAATGATTTCCCGCCCTGTAATAGTATCAGGCATATTAGGAATGTTATATGGTGATATTATAACTGCTTTAATGATGGGGTTAATATTTGAATTTATTGGTATGCTTGAAGTCCCTGTAGGCACAACTATTACCCATGATGATACTTTTGGTGGATACGTATCATCGCTTATTATTCTTTTAGGTATAATAAACCGTGATGTATTTAGTATTTTAACAACTATATTTGTAATATCTATTTTAATGTATCCTGTAACATATTCTGATAAATTTTTTAGAAGTATAAATAACCATATAATTAGAAAGAATATTTCAACCTATGAAGAAGTCCAGGAAAATAAATTGATTATTTTAGGTATAAGCCTTGCTTTTTTACGTGGTGTTTTAGTATATAATGCTGGGTTTTTAGTAGTTTTTGTAATTATGAAATATTTTAACTCATTAATTGCAGATATACATATAGAGGGTGATTCCATACTTGCTTTAACAGTAATTGCAGCTTTTATGTTTGGATATATATTAAGGTTTTTAATAGTAAACAGGGTATATCAGGTAATAATATTATCTTTAGGGCTTATTACAGGATGGCTTTTACTATGAAAAAACTTGTATTTTTTCCTACATTAATAAAAAGTATGTTTTATCAGGGCAACTGGAATATAACAAATTTACAAGGCACTGGGTTTACCTGGCTTTTAAAAGATTTTTTCAAGCGTAATAATACAGAGCTGCCTTCTGATTTCAAGCTATCAAATTCTTATTATTTTAATACTAACCCATATTTAGTAACGTTTATTTTAGGGCTTTTGTTAAAAGAAACACAGCTGCATGGTAAAATAGGTGATTATGATAAAATATATGGTTCAGCTTTAGCAGCATTAGGGGACACATTTTTTTGGCACTCTTTAAGACCTTTTGTATTTTTTATTTCTTTATGCACTTTTATTATTGATCCGTTAGTAATGGTGATTCTTTATTTTATTTTATTTAATATATTTAATATAGTTTTTAGAATATTAGGCTTTTATTATGGATATACATTAGGTGTAAATGTAATACAAATATTTAACAGGATAAAGTTTAACAGGTGGAGTAAAATTTTTGACGGTATTACAACCTTTATGGCAGGTGCAGTAATTGCATATATTATTAAGTATCAATATATCACTAACTATATTCATGTAGTAAAGTCAGTATCTTTATTAGTTGTGGGTATAATTATTTCTAAATGGGTGAGAGGGCCATTGGAATTAATTATAGTTACAACAATATTAGGTGTGTTATTATTTTTTGGAGTTTAATATGAGTTATATTTTTACATCTATTATAAATAACGAAAACGGACTTCATGCCCGTTCTGCTGCTTTGCTTTTAAATACTATAAAAAAGCATAATGTTGAAGGATTTATAAAATATAAAAATAACACTGTTAATTTAAAACATTTAGTAGATGTTATTTCTTTATCTATACAGTATGGAGCTGAAATAGAGATTATATTAAATGGTGAAAACGAAAGTTTATGCGGCAGGGAAATAGCAAAAATTATAGAAAATAATTTTGAGGTAGAAAGTTGATTATAAAAAAAGGAACTACTTTATCAAACGGTATTGCAATAGGTAAAGCACTGCTTGTATATAGAGACAAAGTAAGTGTAAAAGGCTATAAAATACAAGATATTAATACAGAAATAGAAAAACTTAATGCAGCAGTATCCCACACATCTAAACTTTTAGACCAAATGCAGCTTTTAAGTAAAACATATAAAGAACTTTATGATGTATATAAACTTCTGCTTACCGATGAATCATTTATAGGAAAAGTAGTATCCATAATAGAAAACGAAAAAATTAACGCAGAGTATGCCTTAAAGAAAGTAACCGATAGTTTAATTACAAAACTTTCTAATTCAGACAGTGATTATTTTAAAGCAAGAATACATGATATTAAAGATATATATATGCGTTTAATCCGTTATATGTCAAACGCATTAGTGGAAAATTTAGATGAGGCAGACGAAAATACTATTTTAATTTTTAATGATTTTACAGTATCAGATATTGATGCTATGGTAAAACGGAAAGTTAAAGGGTTTATATCTACCGTCGGCAATAAAATGTCCCATAAAAGTATAATAGTCAGGGAATCAGGTATTGCTGCAGTATCAGGCATAAAAAATATGGAAAATTTTATAAAAAACGGGGATACTATAGTGGTAGACGGTTTTTTAGGTTACGCATCAATTAACCCTGATGAAATAAGCCTTAAAAACTACAAAAAGAAAAAGGCAGATTATGAAAGTTATCTTAATTCTGTAAAAAACGATTATGATACCACATGTAAAACAAAAGACGGCAGTATTATTCATCTTTATGCAAATATAAACAGTAACGACGAATTAACCCATATAAATGTTCACGGTCTGCAGGGAGTAGGGCTTTACAGAACAGAGTTTTTATATATTAATCATGGCAATTTATCAGAAAACGAACAGTATGAAATATTAAAACAGGCAGTTACTGCTTTACAATATAAACCGCTGACAATTAGAACATTTGATTTAGGCGGTGATAAAATAAGTAAGTTTATGCCAAAATCAGTGGAAGAAAACCCTGCTTTAGGGTTAAGGGCTATAAGATACAGTTTAAAATATATTGATTTTTTCACTTCTCAAATACGGGCAGTTTTAAGAGCTGCAGTTTACGGAGAAATTAGGCTTATGCTGCCTATGATTTCATCAATTGATGAAATATTAGAAGTAAAAAATGTAATAGAAAATGAAAAAAAACGGCTGCAGGAAATGAATATACCTTATAAAGAAAATATACCTGTAGGTATTATGATTGAGCTGCCTTCTACTGCTGTAATTATTGATAAATTTATAAAATACGTAGATTTTTTCAGTGTAGGCACCAACGATTTAATACAGTATGTTATAGGTGTGGATAGAAATAACGAAGAAGTAAGCAGTTTTTATGCTTCTGTTCATCCTGCAGTATTAAGGCTTTTAAAATTAATTTATGAAAAAGTAAGTGCTGCTGATAAACCGCTGTCAATATGTGGCGAATTAGCAGGAGATTACAGGTATACTGCTGTTTTAATAGGTTTAGGATACAGGTCGTTTAGTATGAACCCCCGTTCTTCTTATATGGTTAGGAAAACTGTGGCAGGGTTTAACAGGGAAGACTGTGAAAGGCTTGCAGATATTCTTTTAGGGTGCGATACTATTGATGAAATAGAAACTCTTATTACTGATTTTAATAGTAAAAGAATTTTAACATACTAGTAATTTATATGTTTTTATAATATTTATTAAGGTTTTAACACTGAAAATATTTGACAAAATATAGGATATTTGATATAAATAGCCTATGTGTTATAAAAGGTGAGTGTATGAAAAAGGTAATTATTTCATTAGTTATAATTGTCATATTAGCAATAGGCTTTTTTGCAGGATATAGATACTTATATAAAAAAGCAGACAGCGAATTTAAGTTATCAGGTCAGCTGCAGGTTACTAGTGTTGATATTGCTTTTAAAGTGCCAGGCACAATTTCTAATAAATTCTATTCAGAAGGTATGGTTGTTGAAAAAGGGAAAGTGCTTGCAGAATTAGATAACGAAATATACCTTACTCAAGTAAAAATAGCACAAGCCAACGAAGATACTGCTAAATGGGGGCTTGAAGAATTAAAAGCCAGTTTAAAAAAATCAGGTGTATCTAATAAAAATCTTCTTGAAAAAACAAAAGCACAGTTAGATGCTGCAAAAGCTAATAAACAGCTTGCAGAATATCAGCTTTCTTATACTAAAATAGAATCACCTATTGACGGTGTAGTATTATCTACATATAAAGAGGCAGGGGAAGTGGTGCAGGCAGGTATGCCCGTTTTTTCTATAGGTGATATTAATAAATTATGGTTAAGAGCATATCTTCCTGAAACAAAAGCAGGAAGTATTAAGCTTGGGCAGAAAATGATAATAAAAGTAGATGGTTTACCTGATAAAAAATTTGAAGGTATTGTTACTTTTATATCAGATAGTGCAGAGTTTACACCAAAACAAATATATACTTCTGAAGAACGAGTAAAACTTGTATATAGAGTTAAAATAGAAATTACTGATACAAAAGGATTATTAAAACCCGGTATTCCTGCAGATGCTTATATAGAGGAATAGTTATATGGTTAAATCAGAATTGATTATTTCTGAAAACCTATCAAAATCTTTTGGAGATAATCATGCGTTAGTAGATTTTTCACTGAAAGTAAAAGAGGGCGAAATCTCAGGTATTGTAGGCCCTGACGGTGCAGGCAAAACTACTGCTATGCGTATTCTTTCCACAGTATCATTACCTGAGAGCGGTTCATTATATATTAATAACGTTAATGCAGTAAAAGATTATAGAGCTGCACGTAAAAGTATAGGATATATGAGCCAGAAGTTTGGTTTATATACAGATATGAGTGTGGAAGAAAACATTAATTTTTTTGCAGATTTGCAGGGCGTTCCATACAGGCATATAAAAGACAGAAGAAAAAAACTTTTAACAGCAAGTGGTATGTATCAGTTTAGAACAAGGCTTGCAGGCAGGCTTTCTGGTGGTATGAAACAAAAACTTGCTTTATGCTGTGCTTTAATCCATGAACCTAAAGTATTAATACTTGATGAACCAACTAACGGGGTAGACCCAGTATCACGTAGAGAATTTTGGCAGATATTAAATAGTTTTGCATCAGACGGCACAGCTATAGTATATGCTACAAGTTATCTTGATGAGGCAGAAAGGTGCAACACTATTAACCTGATGAATAAAGGCCATATAATAGCATCCGGCACCCTTGACCATTTAAAAGAAATACCTGATGTGGATGTTATTGAAATAAAAGGTGAAAAAGTTAGAAATATAATGGAACGCATCCCCAAAGAATACGGCACTGTATGGTCATTTGGTTCTACACTTCATTTACATGCTAAAAAACATAATAAAGTGGATGAAAAAATAAAATCTTTATTATCTAATGATTACGAAGTTGCAATTATACATCCTAATTTGGAAGATATATTTACATACCTTACATATAAAGGCAATACTTATGAGTGATATAGCTGTATCTGTTCAAAATTTAACTAAAAAATTTGGTGATTTTACAGCTGTATCAAATATTACTTTTGATGTGGCAAAAGGTGAAATATTTGGGTTTTTAGGTGCCAACGGTGCAGGAAAATCAACTACTATAAGAATGCTTTGTGGTATTTTACCACCTACATCAGGAACAGGTATAATTGCAGGCTATAATGTTTTAGATAATCCTGGTATGGTAAGGCAGAATATAGGTTATATGAGCCAGAAGTTTTCTTTATATGATGAACTTACCGTATTTGAAAATATGAAGTTTTTTGCAAAACTATATAGTGTGGAAGGCAGAGATATTAATGATGCTGTTATGGAAGCAGTTAAATATGTAAATTTATCAGGCTACGAAAAAGAAAAAACGAAAAGTTTATCAGCAGGTATTAAACAGCGGCTTTCTTTAGCATGTGCCATAATCCATAAACCACAGATTATATTTTTAGATGAACCAACATCAGGAGTGGACCCGGTATCAAGACGTAAATTTTGGGATTTAATATATATGTTTGCATCTATCGGTGTTACAATATTTGTTACAACCCACTATATGGATGAAGCAGAATATTGCGATAGAATAGCCATGATAAGTTCAGGCACATTAAAAGAAATAGGCACACCAGAAGAATTAAAAACGAGTAAAATGATATGGAACGTGTATAAAATTAAAGGTTTTGGGTTATACGACGTAGCACAAATTATAAGACGTATGGAAAACGTTTTTGATGTGGGGCTTCTTGCAGATTCTATTAGAATACTATCTACTAACTTAACACCTGAAGATATTATGCACTTTTTAGGTCAGAACGGCTATTACGGGTATCTTGTGGAAGTGGCAGAAGCAGTATTAGAAGATGTATTTGTCAGCTATGCCGGAGGGCAGAATAGATGAATATAAGACGTATTAAAGCCATAAGCTATAAAGAGTTTATACATTTATTCCGTGATATTAGAAGCCTTATGGTAATAATCCTTGTCCCTGTTATTTTATTATTTTTATTTGGATATGCACTAAAACTTGATGTAGAAAACGTAAGTATTGGTGTAATAGATTACAGCAATACTAATAAAAGTAAAACTTTTATTTCTTATTTTGATTCTAATAACGCTTTTAGTGTTAATTATAATTTAAAAACATATGAAAGTGCAGAAAAACTACTAGATGAAAATAAAATTAAAATGATTTTAGTTATTCCCGCTGATTTTGCAAACGGGTTGAATAATAATATGAATGCTAAAGTGCAGGCAGTTATAGACGGAAGTGATGTAACAACTGCATCATCTATTATTAACTATGCCTCAGGCATATGTGCTGATTATAATCAGGTATTTATGGAGCATATTTTACGTCAAAGCGGTCAAAATATTTCATTTGGTATGGTTATCCCTGAAATAAGATACTGGTTTAATGAAGATATGCGTAGTTTAAATTATCTTTTTCCTGGGCTTGTAGCCATAATTATGTCAGTAGTTGCAGGTTTTTTAACATCCTTAACTATATCAAGGGAGTGGGAAACAGGCACTATGGAACAGCTTATCCCAACACCTGTTACAGAAGGGGAAGTAATAACGGGAAAATTAATGACTTATTTTTTAATAGGTTTAATAGATGTTATAATATATATACTAATAGGTGAGTTTATATTTAATGTTCCATTAAAAGGCAACTCGTTATTAGTTTTTTTATTTGCTACTATATTTTTAATGTGTATGCTTTCTTTTGGTATATTTGTAAGTATAGTAATGAAAAGCCAGCTTGCAGCAAGTCAGGTAACTACTACAACCACTATGCTGCCTGCTTTTTTACTATCAGGTTTTGTATTTGATATTAATAATATGCCTGTTGTAATACAATGGGTTACATACTTATTTCCTGCAAGATATTTTGTAGATATTTTACGGGGCCTTTATTTAAAAGGGGTAGGTATAGAATATTTGTATTTAAATGCAGGCTTTTTAATTTTTTATTCTGTAATACTGCTTGTTTTATGCAGGCTTTTATTTAAATTGCGGGCATAATATGAAAAATATATTTAACAGATTATCAGCTATGCTGTATAAAGAATTTATTTACTTACTTCGTGATAAAAAAATGCGGTTCATTATTGTAGCTGTGCCAATAATTCAGGCTGTATTGTTAGGTTATGCTGTTAATATGGATTTAAAACATATTAAAACTGCAGTTATTGATATGGATAACACTATTGAAAGTAACGAGTTTATAAGTAACTTCTTTTCAAATAATATTTTTTCATATATCCCTGCAGATAATATGAAAGAAGCAGAACAGCTTGTATTATCAGGTAAGGCCTTAATGATATTATCTATCCCTACAGGTTTTGAAGAAAACTTAACCCATAATAACATATCAAAAATGCAGGTAATCCTGGATGCTGCCAACTCTGTTAATGCAGGTATGGCATCGGGTTATATATTAGAGATAATAAAGCGGTTTAATGCAGATTATGCAGAGAAGAAAACAGGTATAAAATCAAATATTGGTGTAGATATAGAATATAGAATATGGTTTAATGATAATTTTGAAAGTAAAAACTTTTTTGTTCCATCTATGCTTGCTATGCTGCTTATTATAGTAACTGTTATGCTTTCAGGTATGGCAATAGTGCAGGAAAAAGAGTCAGGCACACTAGAACAGCTAACAGTAAGCCCTATTACTGCATGGGAATTTATAATAGGTAAAAGTATCCCTTTTGCCGTTGTCAGCTTTTTAGATGTGTTACTGATTATATGCATTTCTATATTTTGGTTTAATATCAATATAACAGGTAGTTTTTTACTACTTCTGTTTGCCTCTATTTTATATATTATATGCACTTTAGGTATAGGGCTTTTAATATCAGCCATAAGCTCTACACAGCAACAGGCAACCATGAGTATGTTTATGATAATATTCCCACTAATCCTGCTTTCAGGGTTTGCCTTTCCTATTGCTAATATGCCGGAAGTTATACAGTGGATTACATATATTAATCCTATGCGATACTACCTTGATATTATAGTAGGTGTATTTATGAAAGGTCTTTATTTTGAAAACCTGCACAGCCCTACATATGCCTTGTTGCTGTTAAGTGTTATATATATCACTTCTGCTGCCCTTTATTTAAAACGCAGCTTAAAATAAGGTTGTTAATATATATTTCTGCTTTAATATATACCTTATGTTTATATACTTTTTATTTCTTATAAAGGTAACTTTTCTTTAACAGCACTTAAATAATATTTTTAATATATTTGATATTGCAAGTATGCACTATGAAATAATGTTATTAATAATATACTTTTGCTTTAA
>RCNI01000593.1_pt1 | contig 21726 bp, 23 predicted proteins | sample 2041151 | NCBI WGS metagenome assembly RCNI01 (sample SAMN09708214, study PRJNA481090) | feces metagenome | isolation source: feces | place: Antarctica: Albino Rookery | reverse complement strand
AGAATGATAGGAATTTATAAAATTACTTTTAAACCTTTAGATAAAATTGTTTATATAGGCCAATCAGTGGATATAGAACGTAGAAAAAAACAACATTGAATTAACAATGAAAGCTTAATCGATCGAGCTATTCAACAATCACCAAACGATTTTGTTTTAGAGGTATTAGAAGAATGCGAAGTCAGCTTATTAGAAAAAAAAGAAATTTATTATATTCAATATTATAATACTCTTTATCCTAATGGTTATAATTGTTTTTTGGGAACACCAATTGGTTATAATTCTATTGGAGAGCACAATATTAGAACATCTTTAACTGATGATGATGTTATAAAAATTCGTCAGGCCTGTCAATTTCAAAGTCTATTAGAAGTTTGACAAGAATATAAAGAAATTATCAGTTTTGATGCTTTTGAAAAAATAGTACTAGGAGAAACGTGAACTCACTTAGAAGTTTTAAATCATAAAACGGAAAAAAGAACCGATAGAAAAAGAGCAAAGTTAACTGCAGAAGATGTAAGAAGTATTCGAATTTTAAATCAACGAGGAATTCCATTTCAACAAATTCATTATCAATATTCTTTTATTACAAGTAAAACCTTAAGAAGAGTGATTAAGAATGAAACTTGAAAGAACATTGATACTCCAGAAAATAGAGAATTTAAAAATAATAAATTTCCGGCTTCAAAAGTTTCTATCAATGACGTAAAAAATATTAGAGAGCGTTATGATAACGGAGAAAAAATTAGTAGTATTTGAAAAGATTTTCCTTTAGTTAGTGAAAGTACTATTCGAAGCATTGCTAAAAGAAAAACTTGAAAGAATATCAAATAACCTGTAACGACTATTCCCGAGGCGTAAGTGCGGGGAAGTAGGGCTACTATTGATACGTAGCAGTGTTTTAGGAAACGAAGCGCTTGAAAACCGAAATGGTTATAGCTAACAATAGTTAGTTAAGAGATAGTCTGAGCTATTAGAAATAATAGAACCCTTGGGTGGTCATATTGAACTTCTATTAATGACATTATTTTTGCATCATCTGCCAGAATTAGTAAAACAAGGAAAAATTTATGCTGCGATGCCACCTTTATATAAGACCGTTAATGGAAAAGAAGTTAAGTATTGGTATGCAATAGATGAAAGTGAATATAGAAAATATATGCGTAATCATAAAAATGCGCGCGCGATCCGTTATAAAGGTTTAGGTGAACAAAACGCGGATGAGTTGTATGAAACCACAATGAACGCAGAAAATCGTCATTTAGTACAACTTACAACAGATGATATTGAAGGCACTTTAAAATTATATAATGACTTAATGGGTAAACAACCATCATTAAGAAGAGACTTCATTATGAAGAACAAACTATCTTCAATTAAAGAAGATGGAGATATCTTTGATGATGATGCTGAAGATTTTGAATAATTTTGCTTGACAAAGTCTAAAATTTTTAGTATAATATATATATAAAGATAAAGGAGAAATAAAATAAAAATGGAAAATAATAATAACAATGTAGAAATGAAAAAAGGCTGGGCAGGAGTTGTGCTTACTCCAGATGTGCCATTATCAGTAGCGATTAACTTCTTAAATAGTCTTAACCAACGTTTAGTAGCAATCGAAGATAATATTAAAGTAGATGTTAATGGTCAAGAAATGAGCTTAACTGATTTTTATATTCAACAAGCTGAAGAAGAATTAGCGCAAAATAACTAAGATAACTAAGATAAGGAAGATATTAAATGACGAATGGATTAGACGAAAGAAGTAAAATAGATTTTTTAGTATACGCAAATAGCGTTATAAAGAGTCGTGCGATACCTAGTGTTGAAGATAATTTAAAACCAATCCATCGTAAAATTTTATATACTTTATGGGAAGATAAAGTTACTCCAGATAAACCAACTAAGAAGTGCGCGACAGAAGCAGGTAGAGCATTAGCTTATTCACCACATGGTGATGCTTCTGTTTATGGCGCGATGGTTCGTATGTCTCAATGGTGGAAACTAAGATATCCATTAATTGAAATGCAAGGTAACTGTGGTAACTTATTAGGTGATGGCCCTGCGGCCGCACGTTATACCGAATGTAGACTAAGTCCAATTGGTATGATGATGCTAGAAGATTTAAATAAAAATTGTGTTGACTTTAAACCAAATTATGATGAGTCAACCGTAGAGCCAGTTACTTTACCAAGTAAGTTCCCATATCTTTTATGTGGTAATAATAGCGGTATTGCTGTTGGTATGAGTAGCGATTTAGTTTCTCACAACTTCACAGAAGTAATGAACGCAATTAATTATTATATGAAACATAAAGATACTTGTTCTGTTGCGGATTTAATGCAGTTTATACAAGGTCCGGATTTTCCAACAGGAGGTTTTATTCCTCACGGGGAAGATTTATTAAATATTTATACAACAGGTCGAGGAAGTATTAAAGTTTACGCGCATTATAAGGTATTAAAGAAAGGACAAAAAAATGTAATTGTTTTTAAAGATTTACCTTATGGTGTGGAGATTGAAAGCGGCGTCAAAGCTCCTCTAAAGAAGCTAATTTTAGAAGATGGTTATGATGTTTTTGAAGATATTGATATTAGAAAAGCGGGTCCAAGAAGCTTTGATATTTCAATAACTTTAGCAAAAAATGCAAATGTAAATAATTGTTTAGATATATTGTTTACTAAAACAAGATTGTGTGACAGCATAAAAATTAATCAAACGGTAATTGTTAATGGTGAACCAAAAGTATTAAACTTAAAAGATTTAATTGCTTATTGGGTAAGTTATCGTAGCGACATCATATCAAAAATTGCAAAAACAAATTACGATAAAACTCAACATAAGTTAACAGTAACATTGGGTTTACAAAAATGTTTAAGTAATATTGATAAATTAATTGACTTAATTAGAAATGCAGATTCACGCTCAGATGCAAAAATTGCACTAATGAAAGAGTTCGTTCTTAATGATGAACAAGCAGAAGCGGTTTTAGATATGAAATTAAGTAGATTGTCACATTTAGATGTGAAAGAACTTAATGATACTGAAAAAGAATTAGAAAAGACTTTAGCACAATTAAAAAACATTATTAATAATGAAGATGAACGTTATGCAATTATAAGTAAAGATTTGGCAGATATAAAGGCGGTTTTAGGCAAAGATGAACGATTGACTGAAATCGCATATCAACGTCCAGTTGAAGGAATTGAATCTACTGAAACTTTAATTGAAAAAGAATGGCAAATTTATTCAGATGGACTTCATGGTTCTATGGATGGAACAAACGCGGTTCAAAATAACTTGACAGATGTCGTTTTTGCTTATCAGCCTGAAGATATTATGGTATATAATAAACAAGGCGAAATGGGCGCAATTAATGAAATCGGCGCTGAAAATGGCATCATAGGCGCATTCAATAAGAATGGTAACAAAAATAAAATTGTAGCGGTTACAAAAAATGGTAATATTAAAGTAACTTTAATGTCTGAGTATAAAATGAAAAAACGTGAAAAGGTTATGAAGTTAAAAGATAATGATGAACTTGTTTTTGTCAGCGCGGTTGATGACAACGATAGTATCATAGTCTTTAATGGAGAACAAAACGTTTTAAGGTTAGCAATTAAAGATTTAGCAACAGTAGGAAAATTAACACTAGGTGTTAAAACTGGCTTTGCTAATATAACTGCGGCCGCGGTAGTGACAGACAGTTCAATGCTATTGTTTGTTACTAATGAGAATAAAGCTAAATTAACTTCTGCAAAAGACTTTGTAATTGGAAATCGTGGTAACGCGGGACAATTAGTTGTTGAAGGCACAAAATTTATGAGAGTCTTTGAAGAGGCGCGTGAATGCATTTATGTAATACCAAAACAAGGAGCAGTTTTAAAGGTAGGTAGAGAAAAAATTTCTATTAAGAGTAGAACTGCGGTTGGCGCGAGTCTGACATCTCGCAACATAATATCCGTAATTTAAAGATAAAATTTTGAAATTACGAAAAAACTTTATTATAATATATATGTAATTCTAAGGGAAGCACCTTGTTACGAGAATTATATTGAATGATAAAGTTTAAAGGAGCAGATGACATATGGAAGATATGATTATCTTAACTGATAACGGAAAAAAGATTTTACGTTATATGCAAAAAAATGATAAAGTATTCTTAGGAAAAGATTTGGCCGAGATTCTTGATATTAAAGGGTCTGGGCAATCTTTTAGCGCTCTCATTCGTAGAGGATTACTAGATAAAGATGAACCTGTTATAAAAACAGTAGAAGATAGAAATGGAGTGCTAAGAACTAGAGAATATACTACTTATGTCTTAACAGATATGGGTAGAAACTTTGAAATCAATCAATAAAAAAATAAAAAAGAAAGTGGTCGTAACCCACAAAAAGTCATAAGATAGAAAGATAGGAGAAAGAAAAAATATGGCAACAGAATTAATGAAGAAAAATAGTTTTACAATTGTAGGAAGATTAGTTAACACAGACTTAAGTGTGCGCAAAAGTAGCAGAGATCAACACGAGTTTATTACAGGAACAATCCTTGTACAAAGTCAATTAAAGAATCCTTTTACTAATGAAGATGAAGTGAATGAATTTGAAATTCGCTTAACAGCAAATGCTTTAACACAAGACAAGAAACCAAGCAAGATGTTCTCAAGTTATGAGAAACTTCCTGAGTTAGTAGGAAAGAAAGTTCAAATTGATGGTTCTATTGAAGAAAGTCGTTTTTATAGCGTAAGAGACAGCAGAATGGTAAGCACTCAACGTTTAGTAGGTCGTTTCGTTAGAGGTGTGGTTGAAACTACAGCAGATGTAGCTGATTTTGAAATTGGCGGTTTCTTAGCAACTGAATTAACAGAGAAGAAGAATAAAGAAGGCGAAATCTATCGTTATGATTTAGTATTAGCGCAAGCAAACTATAAAGAAACTTCTCTTAATTTACTTACTCTAAGTGTAAGTCCAGCAAGTAGAGATATTTTAAATGGTATTAATTCTACTTATAAGTTAGGAGATACAATGATTCTAAAGGGTAAATTAAACTTTACAACAAGCACTGTAACAGTTCAAGATGAAAATTCAGCTTTTGGTGAACCTGCCGTTAAAACATATACTAATAGAATTAGTAATTATTATATTACTGGTGGTTCAAATATTATTGCTGCAGATAAGGGTGGTTATAACGTAGAAGTTCGTAACAACTTAGTTTCAGCAAACAAGGCTAGAGATGTAGAAATTGAACATGATGCAAAGGAAGCTGCTGCAGGTAATAATGCATTAGATAACGCTGCACCTGCTCCACAAGTAACTTCTCGTCAAACAAGTTTAATTTAATTTAATTTAATTGGAAGTGGGCGGTTATAATCTTAATCTTAATCGCCCTTCTTTTATGTTTATAAGTAAGGAGAAAACAGATGTCAGAAACAAATAAAAACAATATTTTTGAAATTTTAAACAAGATTGATTTAACAGGAAAAACAGATAAGAAATTAGAATTAACTTACTTAAGCTGGGCAAATGCTTGGGGTGAAATTAAAAAGCATTATCCAGAAGCATTTTATACTATATATACAAAAGATGTTGATGTAAGCGAAGTTGTAGAAATCACAGATGGTGATATTAAAAAAACTACAACAACAACATATAAACAAGAAATTCCATATTTTACAGATGGCAAAACTGGCTGGGTAAAAGTCGGTGTAACTATTGAAGGAGTGGAATACGTCGAACTATTACCAATTATGGATAATAGAAACAATTCAGTTCAAGCATCAATGATTACATCTGTAAATGTAAACAGAGCAATTCAAAGGGCTTTTGTTAAAGCTTGTGCAAGACACGGTTTAGGTTTATATATTTATGCAGGTGAAGATTTACCAGAAGACAAACGTATAGATATCAAAGCGCTTATTACAGAGGCTGAAACAATGAAATTTGAATCTATTGATGAGAAAACTTTTAATGTGGTAAAAGACTCTATCATTAATCAAATTTCAAGTCAATCATGGTCACAAGATGTATCTAAAGAGTTATTTGACTATATTCCTAAAGTATTAAAAGGAAAACGTATTTCAGAAACTACTCATGATTTAGATTGGCATTCATTGTTAAAAATTAATTATATTTTACAGAAGTTAAATAGTAAATAATCATCATCATCATTAATAAAGGAGTGGTCCTATGAGTGAAAATCAATATTCTCGTAAGGATCTAGAGGATCTAATCTGCGACGTAATGGGACTTACAACCATTACGCCAATGATTAGGAATCAAATTAATAAATGCGTATTAGAATACAATATGAGTTTTAAAGAAATTGCACGTTGTATTGTATGGTATACAGAAGTTAACGGAAAACAATTCTCTAGTATTTACGGAATTGGAATTATTGTTTCCATTAGAGAAGAAACTGAAAAATATTTTAAAAAGTTGGAACTTGACCAACAAAGAAAAGCTGAAGAAGCTAAAAAAGTCGTAGAGTATCAAGGCAATAATATTATATTCAACATAAAACTATTAAAACATAACAAAAGAAAACCACGACAATTAGATTTAAATGACATAAATGTTAAAGGAGATGAAGAATAAAATGGCAGAGAGAAAAGAGTTATACGATACAAACGCATCTCTTTATGTCTTAAGTTGTCTAATGCACAATCCTCTTTTACTTCAGGATGAGCATTATGCTTTTGTGAAAACTGATTTTTATAAACCATTGCAACAAATGGTTTTTTATGCGGTTTTTAATATGGCTCAAAACGGTGTAGAAAAAATCGTTCCGCAAGATATCGATTTATATATACATCAATATGATAGCCAATATGCTTATTATAAAGAGAATAAAGGATATGAATTTGTTTTACAATGTTATCAAACTTCAGTAGGTAGCGATGATAAACAATTTCAATATTATTATAATAGACTAAAGAAATTCTCTATGTTAAGAGATTTAGAAAATATTGGTATCGACACAACTGAATTTTATGATACAAATAAAATTCTTAATAAAGATAGCGAAGATGAAAAATTAAATAAAACCACTTTAAATGAAATTCCTGAGTTTATTAGAGCGCGTCTAGTGGAAATTGAGAATAGACACGTTGGTAAAGACCAAGGAACCTCTCAAGATGCGACCAAAGGAATGAGAGCATTAGTTAAAGAATTACAAGAGAATCCAGAAGTTGGTCTGCCTTTAGATGGCGATATGATTAACTGGGCAACACGTGGTGCGCGTAAAGGTAAAATGTATATTTATTCAGCGCCATCAGGCGGAGGTAAAACTCGTTATATGGTAGGAAATGCTTGCGCGATCAGTATGCCATATATTAATGATGAGGGTGAGGTAGTAGTTCGAGGAGAAATTAATGATGACAATAGTTATCAAAAGATTCTTTTTGTTGCAACCGAAATGAAGGCAGATGAAATTCAAACTTTAATTTTAGCGCATGTAAGTGGTGTAAATGAAAAGAAAATTGTTTTAGGTAAATATACTGAGGATGAGTATTTACGTATCACGCGTGCTCTAGATATCATTGATAGATATGGTCAAAATTTTATTATTGAATGTATTCCAGACCCAAGTATAGCAATGTTAAAAGCGCGTTTAGCAAAGTATATCGTTCAAGATGAAGTAGAATATATCTTTTATGACTATATCTTTACTTCTCCAAGTTTAATTACTGAATTTAGTAGCGCAGATGTAAAAGAGCACGTTGCATTAATGATGTTATCAAACACATTAAAGGAAATTGCGATGAACTATAACGTATTTATTCAAAGCGCGACTCAGTTAAATGATGGCTGGAGTAAAACAAAAATCGGTTTAAGGGACCAAAATTCTATTCGTGGTTCTAAAGCAATTGCAGATAAGGTGGATATTGGTTTAATCGGCATAAGAATGATTGAAGAAGAGAGACAACAAATTGATGCAATTTGGGGAGAAATAGTAAGAAAACGACCAGAGTTAAAACAAAAAGAGCCAAACATAGTTATAGACTTGTATAAAAATAGACGTGGTGATTTAAACTATGTTAAGGTTTTTAGACATTTTGATTTTGGAACGTGTAGAGCTTATGATTTATTTATGACCGATTCGTCATATCATTATTTAGAAGAAGATGGACGATTAGAATATAAAATAAATAAGTATGATTTCTTAGATTTAAAAACTAGAAAGGAGTTGTAATCAATGGTTAATTTTAAAGAACTTAGACAACAACTTTCAGATGAGAAAATTAAAGATATTCTTATTCAATTTAATGTCGAAGCAGTTGAAGAAACTCCAGATGCAATTATTTTTCCTACTTGCTGCCATAATTTAACTGGTGGTAGTCCAAAATTATATTATTATAAAAACACACAATTGTTCCACTGCTATACAGAGTGTAATGAATCTTTTGATATCTTTACATTATTACAAAAGATGTATCGATTAAGAGGAGAAGAAATTAGTGTTTTACAGGCGGTTCAAATTTGTGATTTGGATACTGCTGGAATTACTCCAGAAGACCATGGATACAGTTGCGTTGAAGATATACAATATATGCAAGTCTTAAACAACAGTATTATTCCTGAGATAGGAAAAGATTTAAAACATTATGATAAAGCTATCATTAGAAAATTTAGTTTTGATTATATGGGTTTAATGAGCTGGATACAAGAAGGCATTAGCATTGAAGTAATGCAAAAATTTAATATTAAATATGATAGTTATCGTAATATGATTGTTATTCCTAACTTTGACTATGATGGCAATTTAATTGGTGTAAGAACTCGTATGTTAAATCCAGAAGATATTAAAAAGGGAAAATATAGACCGCTATATGACAATGGCGTTTTATATAATCATCCTACTGGAAAAACTTTCTATGGCATCTTTGAAAACCATGAGGCAATAGAAAAGAAAAAGATGGCTATTATCTTTGAGGGTGAAAAATCTGTTCTTTTATATGGAACAATTTATGGAGTAGACAATAACATTGCATTAGCCACCCTTGGTCAAAATATAACTAGAGACCATATTCAGTTCTTGTTAAAAATGGGTGTCATAAATGTTATATTAGCCTACGATACTGATTATGAAGATTATAAAAATTTAAAAGAAGTAGAAAGAAAATATGTAAACAAAGCAAATATATTAGCACCTTATTTTAACGTTTCAATTCTTATGGATTATGATTTAATCATGCCATATAAATCAAGCCCGATAGACTGCGGTAGAGAAATGTTTGAGAAGCTATTGGGTGAGAGGAGAATTATATAGTGAAAAAGATTGAATTAAAACAAAACGCGCTTAAAATTAATCCTTATGAGTTTAAAAGCGCGGAGCAATATTTAAAAGAATACTTACAAAACTTTGGAATTAAAGAAAAAGATATACATAATTTTTTAAGCGCTCCAGATAGCGATACCGAAGATAATCCTTATCTTTTAGATAATATTGAAGCTGCGGTAAAGAAGGTTTATGGATTATGCTCAGCTAATGCCAAGACTTTCGTTCAAGTAGATAGTGATACAGATGGATGAACTTCTTCTGCGGTTTTAATACAATATTTAAAGCGTCGCTTTCCAGCTTTACCTATCGAATATAGACTACATCCTGGCAAAGAGCACGGCATTATTCCAGAAGCCATTAAGGATGATGTTAAATTAGTAATTATACCAGACGCGGGTTCAAATAACTACAAAGAACAAAAAATTCTAAGAGATAGAGGAGTTGCTTGTGTTATTTTAGACCATCACGAGGTGCACAATTATGAAGATACTGGCGCGATTTTAGTTAATAACCAGTATAGTGATAATTTTAGTAATAAATATTTAAGCGGTGTTGGTATCGTTTATATGTTTATAAAAGTTTTTGATGACCTATACTATCCTAACAATCCAATTCATAAAGACTATCTAGATTTAACTGCTGTTGGTATCATTGCAGATGCGATGAACATGAGTTCATTAGGCAATAATTTTATTTCTTATTATGGATTATCTTCAATTAAGAATGAATTTTTACATGAGCTTGCTATTAAACAGTCGCGCGGTATTGCGAATCCAGAGCATTTAACTAAAGAAAATGTATCTTGGTATATAGCTCCTGTTATTAATGGCGTTATTAGAAGCGGCTCGCCAGAAGATAAAGCTTTAGTATATAAGGCAATGGTTACTCCTAATGACAAAGAAACATACACAAGCACATATCATGGTAAGATAAGACAAGAGAGTTTATATGAATATGCGGTTCGTAATGCTACAAATGCAAAGAGTAGACAAGATAGCGCAAAGAAAAAAAGCTTTCAATGGTTATGTGAAAGAATTAATGCAGAAGGTTTAGATAAAAATAATTTAATTATTGTCACTTTAGACGAAGCGGAAAGTAAAAAGGTAAGTCAAAACATCACTGGATTAATTGCGATGGAATTAGTTAAAGAATATCATAAGCCTTGCTTGGTATTACGAAAAACTGAATATGAAAAAAAAGAAGTATTCGGCGGTAGCGGTCGTAATGGAAATTTCTACGGTTTTAATAATTTGTTAGAATTTTTAAGAGATAGCGGTCACGTTTTTTATGCAGAAGGTCATGCTAATGCTTTCGGTGTGTTTATCGAACCAGATGAAATTGATAATGTAATTAAATATGCAAATGAGCATATCGATCCAAATGTTTTTATCGATACTACTTATGAAGTCGATTACTGGTGGCATGCTTATGACACTATTGATACGGATTTGTTAATGATGTTCGCGCAATGTGATAGTCTATGGGGAAATGGAATCGAAAAGCCTTTATTTGCTTTTGATTTTAATTTTGATGAAGATGATTGGGTCCTTCAAGGCGCAGAAAAAACCACCGTTAAGATTTCTAAAGATTCTGTTGACTTTGTTATATTCAAAAATGTAAAACTAGCAGAAGAATTACAAAAAATTAAAAGCGGTCACGCAACAATTATAGGCTGTCCTTCAATTAATGAATGGCTAGGTCGTAAAACTCTTCGTATTGATATAAAAGATATAGACCTTGATGTTGTAAAAGTATCAGAGACAAAAGATTTAAGGAGCTTAATATAATGAAAAATTGGGAAGAAATTGAAGAAAAAATTGGTATTAAATGTAAGTTACAGGATGGTTCATTCCGTCCTGTAAATGAATGGTTGGATGATTTATATCTTAAATATACGAAAGAACAAGCTGGTCAAATAGTTATGTCAATCTTAGAAAATGGGGATACGCTCTTTTCAAGTATTCTAACTCATAAACAATAATTTTTCTTGACAAAGTGAAAAGTATATAGTATAATATATATATAATAAAAAAGGAGATTAGCTATGAGAGATTATATGTCATTACACAATCACTCAGAATACTCAAACGTAAAAATCATTGATAGTATAAATCGTGTAGAACGTATGGTGGATTATGCTTGGGATTTGAATTTATCTGGTTTAGCTATGACAGAGCATGATTGTTTAAGTGGAACATTAAGAACCTTAGATAAGTATCGTGCAAAGTTAAAAGAAGAGTGGAGCAAACTTCATCCAGATTCTGAAGAATTTCCAACCTATCAACAAATGAGTGATGAGTTAGATTTTAAAGTTATTTTAGGTAACGAGATTTATTTAAGTGAAGAAGGTCTTACCGAACAAACAAATGATTTATGGACTAAGGAAGGACATCCAGGACATTTTTATCATTTAATTTTATTAGCAAAAGATGCGGAAGGATATGAACAATTAAAGAGATTAAGCAGTTCAGCTTGGAGAAGAGCTTGGTTTAGAAACATCTTAAGAACTCCAACATATCCATCTGATTTATATAGAGAAGTACAGGGCGGTCATTTAATATGTTCAACTGCTTGTTTAGGAGGATATGTAGCGAAAACCGTTTCTCATATCCTTGAGTTGGAAAAATATAATCAAACGAATAACTTTGATAAGATGTATGTAGAAGCGAGTCAAGATTCTCAATATTATATAAATAAGTTAAATAATCATTTGATTGGTATGGAAGAGTTATTCGGAAAAGGTAATTTCTTTATCGAGTTACAACCAAATGATGAAAAATATGGACAAGAACAAAATGCTTTTAATAAATATATGATTGAGCACTATTGGGGTAAATATCCTTTTATTTTTACAACTGATAGCCATTATTTAAAAGAAGATGAACGTGAAATCCATAAAGCGTTTTTAAATAGTAAAAGTAGTAGTGATAGAGAAATTGATGACTTTTATTATAAAGCTTATATGATGAGTCAAGCAGAAGTTCGTAGTTTAATGCCATATGTATCAGATGAGCAATTTAATGAGATGGTTAACAATACTCGTCATATTAAAGATATGTGTCAGTTTTATGAATTAGAGCAAAAACCTAAGTTAGCTACAGTAGAATATGAACATTGGGACGAATATGAAGAAGATTTGTTTATCTTTCATGAGGTAGATAAAGAAACATATCCAAACTTTTATGACTATTTACATAGTGAAAATAAAGCAGATAACTATTTAGCAAGACTGGTTGCTCATGGTTTTGTTAATAAATGTAAAGACTCTTGGAATAGAGAAGTGTATTTTAATCGTCTAGAAGAAGAATTTTGGACTTTAAGGGAAGTAGGTAATAAAATAGAACAGTCTATGGCTAACTATTTTATAACTATGAGTAAGATTATCGATATCTGTTGGGATAAAGCGGGCACAATAGTTGGTCCATCAAGAGGTTCTGCAGGTGCGTTTTTAATTAACTTTTTATTAGGAATTACTCAAATGAATCCGGTTGAAATGGATTTACCTTTTGTTTGGAGATTCTTACATCCATCTAGACCAGACTTGCCTAAACGGTCAATATTGGGCAAGTAAAAGAACGTGAACCTCGCTCGAGGGTGTCGCATATGCGGCTAACGGTATCAGCGTTAAACGGCTGACTAAGAGAGTCCTAGCCTATATGGTGAGTGGATAATACCGTGCTAAGCATTTTTGGAAACAACTATACTTTTCTTAAAAACAAAAATAAAGAAAAGTAGAAAAATGAAAGTGTAGAGACTAAAATAGATTAATTACTAAATTAATCTTAAGAGGGGTAGAGATAAGCACTACCCCGTAGTGCGTTCCATCTTATAAAGATGAAGATATAGTCCACAAAAGGATATTGACTTTGATACTGAAAGCGATAAAAGAGCAAAAGTATTTAATGAAGTAAGAGATTATTTTAGAGGTATTGGTGGAGATGTGGTAAACGTTTGTACTTTTGGAACAGAAGGAACTAAATCAGCAATTAAAACTGCGGGACGTGGTTTAAAGATTGAAGATGAAGTTATTAGTTATATTACTTCAATGATACCGAATGAACGTGGATTTGACTGGAGTTTATCAGATTGTTATTATGGTAATGGAGATGATAGGCATCCAATTAAGGCGTTCGTAACTGAAATGAATAAATATCCTAGATTATGGGAATTAGCGCAAACAATTGAAGGATTAATTACGCGTTTAGGTGTTCATGCTTCAGGTGTAGTTTGTGTTAATGATGATTTTAATAAGTATAATAGTTATATGAAAACTTCAAAAGAACAAATTGTAACTTCATATGACTTACACACTCTAGAGCGTTGTGGTATGGTTAAATATGACTTCTTAACTGTTTCTGCGCTAGATCGTATTCATCAAGCATTAAATTATATGTTAGAAGATGGAACGATGGAGTGGCAAGGAAGCTTAAGAGACACTTATAATAAATATTTAAATCCTGAAGTATTAAACTATACTGATGAAAAAATGTGGGATATGGTAGGAGCTGGAGAAATCAGTTCATTATTCCAATTTGATACTTTAGTTGGTAGTCAAGCAATTAAAGACATTCAACCTCGTAGCATTGAAGAATTGGCGATTTCATCTTCATTAATGAGATTAATGAGTGACGGAGAGCTTCCTTTAGCAAAATATGCAAGATATAAACGAGTGCCTCAATTATGGTATGACGAAATGGATGCTGCAGGCTTAAGTATAGAAGAAGAACATACTTTAGAAAAGTATCTAAAAAAGAAATGCGGCGTTGGTGAATCTCAAGAGGTTATTATGCAAATCGTTATGGATCCGCATATTAGTAACTTCGATATGAAAGAAGCTAATAAGCTAAGAAAAACTATCGCAAAGAAACAATTTAGAGAAATTGAAAAAGTTAAAACTCTATTCTATGAAAAAGGTTTTGCTTGTGGTAGTTCAAAGAATTTATTAGACTATATTTGGAATATACAAGTGTCTGCACAGCTAGGGTAAACGAAAACTTGCCCGAACATAACTTTGCCCGTGTCGAAATTCGACAATATCACGGGGGTTTAGTATATTAAATATATAAGGAAGAACCAAACTGGTTTAATATTGAAATACTAAGCTAACGAGGAAGCCTAAACGTAAAGACGTAGGTAATCTCGTGGGAAGGAATGTTTATGAAGATTTATATATATAGCTATATTAATAAAAAAACAGGCAATAGATATATAGGAAAAACAAATGATATTGAAAGACGAAAACGAGAACATAAGTCTATGGCTTATAATAGTCATTCACATTATTACAATACCATATGAGCTAAAAAAATTAGAGAATATGGATATGAAAATTTCGATTTTGAAGTTTTAGAAGTAACTAATGAAGAAAAATGAAGTGAAAGAGAAAAATTTTGGATTGATTATTATAATACTTATAAAGGAAAAGGCTATAATATGACTCCAGGAGGAGATACTAATACTCAAAATTTAATTTTAAATGATGAAGAAGCAATGTTAATAAAAAAAATGTTAAAAGAACATAAATATACAGAAAAAGAAATTGCTTTAGAATACGGAGTATCAGTTGCATTAGTTAGTAATATCAATCAAGGATTGAGATACTATGATGAAAAAGAGAAATATCCATTATTTAAATATTATAAAAATGGATTAGAAGATTATAGTAAATTAATCGAACTATTAAAAACAACTACTAAGACTTTTAAAGAAATTGCAAATGAATTACATATCGCAGAAAGTACAATTAAAAAAATTAATTATGGTAAAATGTGATATGACCAAAATATTAATTATCCTATTAGAAAAATTAACTGTTTTAACAAAAATATTGATAAGATTAGAGAATTATTAATTAATACAGATAAAAGTTTTTCAGCGATTGCAAAAGAAACTGAAAAATCAATTACTACAATCAAACGTATTAATAATGGGGAGACTCATTATGATAGTAAATATATATATCCTCTTAGACATTAAACCTGTATCGACTATCTCCTTAATAGGAGAGTAGGATTGCTATTGATACGCAATTCGAAAAGGTTATGGTTAGTTATTTAACTAATTAAGAAATAGTCAGAGCTTATAGAAATATAAGAATAAATTGATAGTTTTAGTGAAATACATACAACGGCTTATGCACTAATAGCATTACAAGAAATGAACATTGCTGCGCGCTATCCAATAATTTATTGGAATACAGCCTGTTTAAGCGTTGATGCGAGCGCGATTAATGCACAAGACTTTTATAATTTAGTTGATGATGATATCCTAGAGATTGATGAAATTGAAGGAAAGCGCGTTCAAAATAAAATGGATTATGCAAAAATTGCGAGTGCTTTAGATAAATTTAAACATATCAGTAAAATTGAATTGCCAGATATTAATAAATCAAGATTAAGTTTTACACCAAATGTAGAACAAAATAGTATTTTATATGGTTTAAAAGGTATTTCAAAAGTTACCGAACCATCTATTAATGAAATTATGATGAATAGACCTTTTAGTTCTTTTAAAGATTTCTTAAATAGAGTAACAAAAAGAGTTTTAACAAAAGATAAAATTATTAACTTAATTAAGTGCGGTGCTTTTAATAAAATTGAAAATAAAACCGCAAAAGAGATTTTGGAAGATTTTATTTGGACAACTTGTGAACCAAAGAATAGATTAACAATGCAAAATGCAAATATGTTAATTGAACACAATTTATTTCCAGAAGAATTAAAATATAATTGTGAAGTGTATAAATTAACTAAAGAGTTAAGAAAACATCGTGATAGTAATAAAATATGGTATATTGGTAGTGAAACAATTATTCCAGAGGAAAAAGCCGCGGAATGGGTTCAAATAATCCAAGATAGTAAAATTGATATACAAACTCTAATGATTGAAGACAGAGAATGCCGAGTTTTTGATAGTAAGCGTTGGGATAACTTCTATGAAGTGAAAATGGCTCCAATGAAAAACTTTATTAAAAATAACCATGACATGTTATTAAAAGCATTAAATCAAGATTTATTTAATCAAGAATTTGAAAAATATGCTTCAGGAACAGAAGTTGATTGGGAACTAGATTCAATGAACTTCTATTTTAATGAGCATCCTTTAAAAAAAATATTACCACAACTACCAGTTGCGATTGATCCGGTTTGGACAATTGTAGAAGGAAGATCAGATGGTTTCTTCTTTATTAAAGGTAAGGAAATTCCAAAAATGCATTTATTTACAATTGCGGGAACAGTTATAGATAGAGATAGCACTAAAGGTCTAGTAACAGTACAAACACCAGATGGTGTAGTAACTGTAAAGTGTTATAAAGATTTATACGCTTTATATGCGCAAGATAAAGTAGAATTTGATAAGTATGGAAATAAAATTGTATTAGAAGAAAGTTTCTTTGAAAAAGGTGTTCATTTATTGATAACTGGAATACAACGCGGCGCGACTTTCGTGCCAAAGGTATACAAAAATACCGGTAGACGTTCAATTGAAAGAATTATTTTAGATGATGAGGGTAACTTCAAAGAACTAATTCAAAAGGGTGAATAATATGCAAGTAGCAATTTGAGATTTAGATTACTATTATGCTTCTGAGCGCCGCAACCTATTTAATCCTGACCTAATGAAAATCAGTAGCTATCATAAACAAAAAGGAGATAAGGTTTATCTGATTGTTAATCAAGATGACCCTTATCGCTACTGAGATATTATATACATATGTAAAGAAAAAAGTAAGACTAAAAACGCGCCTTTATGTTTTTATTCAGATAAAAGAGTAAGATGATGAGGGGATGCTTATCGTTCTCGTGTTAATTGGAGAATGAGTGATGTAATGTTGGCTTGTCGTTCTGATTATTTATTGTATCCAGAACAAAATACTCAACTTGAGCGCGCGGAACATGTCCGTTTATTTAATAATCATGCGCAGTTATTACCAATTACTCAAGATTATAGAAATTCTTTTATCAAAAAGAAAACAATTATTACAGACCCTTATATGTGATATGCAAATAAAAAATCTATCATTGAAGCTTTAGATATGTTGAAAGAAACGAAAAACCTTTATTTTTTATATCCAATTTGATTAAAAAAAATAATTGATGATAAAGATATCGAAAATAAATTTTTAGAATTAAAATTGACTCGTGGAGCGCATTTAGAATGAGGTAAGGTAGCTTGAAAAGATTTAGACAAATGTTTGGATTTTTTAAAAAGAGTAAAAGAAAAAAATCCGACGGTGTCTATTGGTGCTATTACAATTCCTTATTCTGAGCACCCAGAAGCGCATTGAGAAGACAGAAAAAATGCTATTAATGACTTTAACTTTATTGCAGATGCAATTGTAAAAGGGAAAAAACAAAAGATTAGAATAATTATATCGCCTCCTGCAGAACAATTAGAAACGCCATATGAATTTATTTTTCAATCATTATGTCGTTGAACTGCAAGTTGTCGTTATAAATGAAGTTGATTAGATTATATTAGTATGGTATACGGAAAAAATTTAAATAAAATTGATTGGAATTTTCCTTCAAAATGAAGTATTGGTTTCAGAGATTTGTTAAGAAACACCTATCAAAATCTTCCTTTGCTTTCTACTATTTGAGGAAATAAAAAAATCCATATTTTAGATATACCAGTAGAAAAATGAAAGAAAGAATTTGAAATGGGGTTATAAAATGAAATATAAAAAGATATGTATTTTAGATACTGAAACAACTGATAAATATTGGAACTCTGCAGCGCCAGTGCAAATTGCGGCGGTTATCTGTGATAATCAAGGAAATATTCTTGATAAATTTGAAGAGAAAATAAAAACTACTCATGTGATTAATCCAGAGGCTAGTGCTGTGCATGGCATCTATGCAAAAGATTTAATTAATTGCAGAAGTGAGATTGAAGTATTAACTGATTTCTGCGTATGGATGAAACAGCAAGAAGTCGATTGTATTTTGACTTATAATGGTGAAGCTTTTGATAGACGTATGCTTAATGCTCGTTGCGAAACTTTAGGTATTCATTATGACTACTTTAAGAAAGATAAATTTCCTGGTCTTGATGGGTATTACGATTGTATTAAACTTGCAAAAGATCGTAATCTATGGGGCTTAAAAGATAAATTAGGCCGCAAGTGGAAGTTGACTTTAGTAGCAGATATATTAGGCTTCAGCACAGAGAACGCACATGATGCTTATGCTGATGTTATGATGTTAAAAAATATCTTTTTTAAAGTTGATCCAATCGTTCATCCTGAACGTTGGCAAGAAGAAAAGAAAAATTTACTATAAAAAAAATAAAGGAAGCGCTATGCTTCCTTTTTTGTTATTGAATTACTATATGTTAGATGTCCATTGTCATCAATATTAAAGATTAAGCTATTGTATGCTACGTTTTCAATCCATTTGACACGTTCAACAATGGTATTGTTTAAATTTTCTTTTCAATAGTAGACGAATAGCACTTGATCGACTTGCGCATCTGTATTAATTAAAATTACAGGAAAGATCTGGTTAGTTGGTTTGTTATTATTTTCTTCAATACCTAAAGCTTTTCTGGTTGCTATTAGAACATTCTCTGTGTTTATCTCGCCAGTAATTTTTCCCTGCGCGATTAAAAAGCTATTAGTAATCTGGTTAATAGCATCAACTAATTGATTTAAATTACCAACACTTAAAGGAGTTTGCTCTGTTCATTTTTTCATTTTATTTCTTCTTCTCTTTTGCTTTTGTAATAGCAATTTCGATTTGCTCTTGCGCCCACTCAGCTAAGTCTTTACCATTTTTTGCTAAATAATTTTTCATTTCATCACTTAAATTATTAATAATATAGTCTTTTGCTTGCTCGTTGGCTTTTTCCATTGCTTCAGGAGTCCAACCTTCTGTTCCTTTTAAATTGCTTACATAAATTTGCTGTACGTAATTTAAACCATCAGTAACTACTTGTGTGCCTGCAAGTAATATGTTTTTAATTTTTTCGTCTTTAATCCTAGTTTTAATTAAATAAATTACTGCTCCACCAACTGCAGTAATAACACCACTAATAATCCAAAGAACAAGTTGTGTTAAAATTTGATTCCAATCCATTATATCACCTCTTTTAAATTTTTCCCACTAGCGCTGTAATAACAGTTGCAATTGCACCGATAATGGCAACTACTGCGCTTCAAATACCAGCATAGCGGCTTTTTTTGATATCGTCTTCACTGCGCTGATTTGCTTCAATACGATCTAAACGTTCATCATATGACTTTAACTTTTCAGTATTTCTTGATACGATATCTCGAACACTTTGAGTTTCTGCTAAAGTCTTTTGAATTGCGCTGATTTGCTCGCTTTGACGACCCTGAATTTCTAGAATCCTATTTTGAGTTTTTAACTGACCATCAATAATCTTCATCATGTCATCAATACGATTTGTAACCGCGTTTTGAATGTCCTGAGATAGTTCTTTCTTGGTCTCTTTTAATCCGTCATTGAGAAGATTCAGTTGCGTTTCTACTTGAGTAATTTTGGCAGTAAATTCTATTGTCTTCTCACGGATTCATTTTTCGTCATCCATTTCAATAAGCCTCCTGTCTAGAGATATACTCCTACTACAGAAGTAATGTAATTAAAACTTTCCGTAAAATCAAATTTTATTCGGACATTTTTGTTTTTCTAAAAATAATATATTATAATTACTATATAGGGAGATGGTTCAATGAATACAATAGAACTAATTTCTTTTAGAAAACTTATTTCAACTATGACTACGCTACAACTGGAAGAACAGCGCGACCTCTTAGCGGAGCGCATTAGCAAAATGATTTTAATTCCTGATGAAGTCACAAAGCTTGGTGTAGTTGAGTCAGTTCTAGAGGAAAGAAAAAAGAAAAACACTAAACAAGGAGCGGCGCTATGGGAAGACTAACATTGGAAGAAGTCCAACAAGAAGTTCAAGAAAAAGGCTTTGAGCTCGTTGATTTTTCTCACTACACCTCTATGATTAGCCCCATTACTATAAAATGTAATCACGGGCATCTAATTGAAACAAACTTAAAAGATTTTCGTCGAGCTAGTTTTACTTGTCCTGTCTGTGATAAAAGCATTAATTTCATTAATCCTAAAGATGTTCCCGAAAAAAAGGGGTATAGAATTATTGCTTTTGATCAAGCAACAGAAAAATTTGGATTAAGTATTTTTGAAGATGGTAAATTAATTTTTTATCGTCTGTATACTTTTAGCGGCGCGCTAACTTCTAGACTTGTAAAAATACAAAAATTTGTTGAAGAAATAGTTATTGCTGCTTGAAAACCAGACTTAATTGTTATGGAAGATATTCAATATCAACAAAATGGCTTGACTACTTTTAAGGTGTTAGCTATGCTTTTGGGCGTTATACAAATGACTTGCACTAAAAATGATGTCAATTATGAAGCGGTATATCCAAACGTATGAAGAAAATACGCAGGAACATGTGGAAAAAGTCGTAAAGAAGAAAAAGCGCTATCTATTGCAAAAGTAAGAGAAAAATATAATATTATCGTTAATGATGATGTCGCAGAAGCTATTCTAATTGGTAGTTATGCAACTAGAGTTCACCAGGCTGCGCCAAACTGAGCGTTTGGAATATAAAGAAAACCTCCAATTATTTTTGGAGGTTTTTTATTTCTGCTTTTAACTTTTCAATTTCTTCCTGTTGCTCTTGAACTGCTTTTAATAATACATATACAATTTTACTTTCTTTAATATTCATATAGTCACCTTTTTCACCAGTGGCTTTTTTATTATTTACAAAAGAAAAATTATTAATATTGTCGTCAATCATGTCTTGTGCTAACGTGCCTAACATTGGTAAGTGACTAGTATTCTTATACTCAAAAGTATAAACAGGCCAATGTTTAATCATTTCACAAGCATTAAAATCGGCCAATCGAATGTTCATCTTCGCGCGCTGATCTGATGTTGCGTTAAATGATAATCCTTGGATATCTCCGACTACAACGAGAGAGTTTTCTATATTAGTCGCTCCTGTGATTGTACAATTACCAGATACACTTAAACTTTCTTTTACTTCTAAACTTGTTTGAATTTTTACTAAAGTCTCTGAATTTATGGTATCTATTGTTATCCCTTTTGCAAAAGCCCAAGGTTGAGTAATTGTCGCCCTTTTGTTGCTCATTAAAGCTTTTCCTCAGTCGTTGTTATTATTATCTTTTACTAGAAGTTCAGAACCATTAAATATAATATTTAATAAAGATGTTGTTGCCGAATCTTGCATATGCATCATTTTGATTTTGTCTAAAAAAATTGCCATTTTTACCTCCTGTTATTAACCCAGGGGCTTTCACCCCTAGATTAAATCAACCAATCTTTCTAATATTTTATCTCTATATCGCACTGTATTAACTGCCAGTTTGATGCTACTATCATTTCTTAAGTCATAAGAAATATTATTAATATATAAAAT
>RCNI01000592.1_pt1 | contig 21737 bp, 23 predicted proteins | sample 2041151 | NCBI WGS metagenome assembly RCNI01 (sample SAMN09708214, study PRJNA481090) | feces metagenome | isolation source: feces | place: Antarctica: Albino Rookery | reverse complement strand
CTGCTGGTCATCCGTGGCTACTGGCTGGCGCTCCACGCCAGAGATCGGTTCGGTGCGCTGATTATCGTGGGTATTACCACCCTTTTGGCGGTGCAGGTGTTCCTGAATATCGCCGTTGTGACCAATCTGATTCCCTGTACCGGCGTGTCCTTGCCGTTCTTCAGCTTCGGCGGAACCGCATTGGTGATACAGCTGGCGGAAATGGGTATAATATTGTCCGTATCAAGGCAGATACCGGCTCCGCCAGAAGAAGAGTAAAAGAAAAGAAAAATGGGAGGATTCTGACCATGAAAGTGCTGTTTACCTGCGGCGGTACCGCAGGACATATCAATCCCGCATTGGCTTTGGCGGGAATGTTCCGTGCCCGCCATCAGGCGGAGATCCTCTTTGTGGGCGCTGACGGCGGCATGGAGGTGGAGCTGGTGCCCAGAGCGGGCTACGAGGTGAAAACCGTCACCATCACCAGCTTTTACCGTTCTCTGTCTGTGGCATCCCTCAAGCATAATGTCAACACGCTTCGCAACCTGAGCCGTTCCCGGCAGCAGGCAGCGAAGATTCTGGATGATTTCAAGCCCGATCTGGTGGTGGGTACCGGCGGCTATGCCTCCTACCCGGTGGTGCGGGAAGCAGCACGCCGTGGCATCCCCACTGCCGTGCATGAGAGCAACGCCGAGCCGGGTCTGACCACCAAAATGCTCGCCAAGCATGTGGATAAAGTGATGGTGGGCTTTGAAGAGAGCCGCAAGCACTACCCCCACCCGGAGCGGGTGGAGGTCACTGGCACTCCGGTGCGTGGCGAGTTCTTTGAACTGACCAAGGAGGAAGCCCGTCAGAAGCTGGGCTATACCGATGACCGCCCGGTGGTGGTCACCAGCTGGGGCTCTCTGGGCGCTCTGGTGATGAACCGCCAGATGGTGGACTTCGTGGTCCGTGAGTGCGAGGAGGGAACCCCCTTCCACCACATCTACGGTGTGGGCAAGCGCTACTATGACCGGGTGATGGAGGCCATCGCCCAGAAGGGCATCAACCTGAAGGACTATCCCAATGTGGATATCCGGGAGTACATCTACGATATGCCCGTGGTGATGGGCGCTGCGGATGTGGTGCTGAGCCGTGCCGGCGCATCCACCATTTCCGAGCTGACCGCCACCGTCCATCCTTCCATTCTGGTGCCCTCCCCCAATGTGACCGCCAACCATCAGGAGAAGAATGCCCGGGTGCTGTCCGACAAGGGCGCTGCGGTGCTGATGCTGGAGGACCAGCTCAACGGAAACCAGCTCTACGATACGGTGATGGAACTGCTCTCCAACCCCAAGCGTCTGGAGAATATGCGCCGGGCCTTGGGCGAAATGTGCATTGAGAATGCCAATGAGCGCATCTATACGGTGCTGCGGAATCTGATGAAGTAATCACAGCCGTTTCCCACCCCTCATAGGATGAAGCAAAATCCGATCAGAGGGAGGAAAGGCAATGGATCATTATGAAATCCGGGGCGGAACGCCCCTGTCGGGCAGGGTGGAGATCCACGGCGCGAAAAACAGCGTCCTGCCCATGCTGGCGGCCACACTGCTGAACCACGGGGTGAGCGTCTTACATAACTGTCCCAATCTGAGCGATGTGGATGCCTCACTGGCGATTTTGCGCCATCTGGGCTGTCGGGTAGAACGGGAAGAGGATCGGGTGACAGTGGATGCAGCCTCTGTCACCCGTTGGGACATTCCTGACCATTTGATGCGGGAAATGCGCTCTTCTGTCATCTTTCTGGGGGCGATTCTGGCCCGTACCGGGCAGGCGGATGTGAGTATGCCCGGCGGCTGTGAGTTAGGCCCCCGCCCCATCGACCTGCACCTTGCCGCACTGGAGCGGCTGGGAGCGGAGGTGGAGCAGCAGGGCGGACGGCTGCTCTGTACCCGGGGTGACCGGCTGACCGGGGCGGAAATCGACCTGAGCCTGCCCAGTGTGGGGGCGACGGAGAACGCCATGCTGGCGGCGGTGGGAGCCTTTGGCTGCACAGTCATCCGAAACGCCGCCCGAGAGCCGGAAATCGTCGATTTGGCCCGGTTCCTCCGGAGCATGGGCGCTCAAGTCCGGGGCGAGGGCAGTTCTACGGTGATCGTGGAGGGGAAAACCCCTCTGCACGATGCGGAATACCGTGTCATGGGCGACCGGATTGTAGCCGCTACCTATTTGTCGGCGGTTGCCGCCGCCGGCGGCGAAGCGGAGCTGACCGGGGCAGACCCCAGCCAGTTTTCTTCGGTTCTTGCCCTGCTGCGGCAGGGCGGAGCGGAAATCCGCTGTCGGCCCCAGTCCGTGCACATTCGGTGTGTACAAAAGCCGCTGTGTGGTGTAGGATGTATCCGCACGGCACCTTATCCCGGCTTTCCCACCGACGCCCAGCCGGTGTTGATGGCGGCGCTGTGCCGAAGTCAGGGAACCACAGTGTTTGTGGAAACAATGTTTGAGAATCGGTACCGCCATGTGGATGAATTGTGCCGCATGGGGGCAAATATCCGGGCGGAAGGCCGGGTAGCGGTGGTGACGGGTGTGGAGCGGCTGCGTGGAGCGCCGGTGCAGGCCCACGATCTCCGGGGCGGCGGCGCACTGTGCGTGGCGGCGCTGGGTGCAGAAGGAATCACCACCGTGACGGGGTTGAATCATATCCGCCGAGGCTATGCCAGCCTGGTAGAGGATCTGTCTGCTCTGGGAGCGGAGATCCGGGAAGTGAATGCGTAAAGGAGAAAGAGCTATGGCGCAGCATCAAAGAAAACACTACCGCAAGCGACCACGGGTCCGGTTTACCAGACTGTACGGGGTGCTTTCGGTGCTGGTGATCCTAATCGCCGTGGTGGCGGGCAGCATTGTCTTTTTCCGTGTAAATGAGGTAGAGGTGGAAGGCCTTTCCCGCTACACGCAGGAAGAAATCGTATCTGCCAGCGGAATTGAGCAGGGGGACAATATGTTCCTGCTGAACAAGTTTGAGATTCAGGATCAGATCGGCACACAGCTCATTTATGTGGATCAGGTGCGGATGCGGCGCAAGCTGCCCTCTACGATCCACATTGAGGTGTTGGAGTGCGTGCCTGCGGCTGTGCTGGAGGATAAAAACACCGGCACTTGGTGGCTGGTCAGCACCAAAGGCAAGCTGCTGGAGGAAAATGCGGACCCCAACAGTATGATGCAGATTGTGGGACTTTCTCTGGTCGAGCCCAAGCTGGGCGAGATGATGCAGGTGGACGAAAGCCAGCGCATTCAGAAGCAGTCCATGGAGGAGCTGCTGACCGCCATGGATCAGCGTGGACTGCTGGAGCAGGGCCGACGAATTGATTTGTCCAGCGCCAGCGTGCTGAAGCTGTGGTACGCCGACCGGCTGGAGGTCCGCTTGAAGCTGGCGTCGGACTTCGATTATCAGATGCGGGTGCTGTCCACGGTGATGGAAGATTATGTGCTTGCCAAGTGGGATGCAGAGGATACCGGTACATTGGATATCACAATGGATGACGGTTTGCCCCATTTGATACGGAACGAGGAATAAAATTTATATTAAAACAAGATTTTCATAGGGAAAACCTCTTGACCTTCTATCAATTACAGGGTAGAATTACATGGTGATACTATGACTATTACAATACTCAAATGATATGATATATAGGAGGAATGGTTATGGCCTTTGGAGTAGAGCCGATGGCGGATACCGTTGTCAGTCTGAAAGTAATTGGTGTTGGCGGCGCCGGCAACAATGTCGTCAATCGTATGGTGCAGAGCGGTACCACTGGTGTTGACTTTATCGCTGTGAACACCGACAAGCAGGCTCTTGCAAAGAGTGCTGCAACTTATAAGATTCAGATCGGTGAGAAGCTGACTCATGGTCAGGGCGCTGGTGCAAACCCCGAGGTGGGCCGCAAGTCCGCTGAGGAGAACCGCAGCAGCATTGCCAAGGCACTGGAGGACACCGACATGGTGTTCGTTACCTGCGGTATGGGCGGCGGCACCGGTACCGGCGGCAGCCCCATCGTGGCTGATGTTGCCCGTGAGATGGGCATTCTCACCGTGGGCGTGGTCACCAAGCCCTTCGGCTTTGAGGGCGCTCGCCGTATGCGTCAGGCTGAGGCCGGCATCGAAGAGCTGCGCGGTAAGGTGGACTCTCTGGTCATCATCCCCAACGACCGTCTGAAGCTGGCCACCGATCAGAAGATCACCTTTGCAAACGCCTTCCAGATTGCTGACGAGGTTCTGAAGCAGGCTGTGGAGTCCATCTCCGAGCTGATTAAGAACACCGGCTTCATCAACCTGGACTTCGCCGACGTGACCTCCATCATGAAGGACGCCGGTCTGGCTCACATGGGTGTTGGCCGTGCTGCCGGCAAGAACAAGGCCGAGGAAGCTGCTCGTCTGGCTATTTCCTCTCCCCTGCTGGAGACCAGCATCGAGGGCGCTCATGGCGTTCTGGTCAATGTCACCGGCTCCATGGACATCGGTCTGGAAGAAGTCGAAGTTGCTGCCGGTCTGGTTCAGGCTGCTGCCAACCCCGACGCCAACATCATCTTCGGTGCTGCTTTCGATCCCGACATGGAGGATGAGATCCGCGTGACCGTCATCGCCACCGGCTTCGATCAGGGCGAGGAGGAAGAGGCTGCTCCTGAAGAGGAGAAGAAGGCCGAGCCTGCCAAGGACCCCTTTGATGACATCTTTGCCATCTTCAATAAGTAAGTTATGACCCATTGCAGGGGACGCCTTTTTTGGGGCGTCCCCTGTTTTTTATCCGATTTGGGAGAAAGGAGGGACCCTCATGCCGCAGAGAATCACCGGACAGACCCAGCTGGTGGGCATCATTGCAACGCCCATCCGCCACAGCAAATCCCCTATGATGCACAATACCGCCTTTGAAGCGCTGGGGTTGGACTATGCCTATCTGGCCTTTGATGTCCGGCCGGAGGAGCTGACAGAGGCAGTCCGGGGCCTGAAAGCGCTGGGGGTGCGTGGCTTCAATGTGTCCATGCCCTATAAACGGGCTATTATCCCCCTGCTGGACGAGATCAGCCCCATCAGCCGTATGTGCGAGAGCGTCAATACCGTCCTTGTGGAAAACGGCAAGCTGTACGGCACCATCACCGACGGCGTGGGGTATCTGCGCAGTCTCCGGGAGGAAGGGTACCCCATCAAGGGCAAAAAGCTGACGGTTCTGGGCTGTGGTGGAGCGTCTGCCGCCATTTGTATGCAGGCGGCACTGGACGGTGCGGCGGAAATCACCATTTTCAACCGTCCCGGCCCGTCTTTTGCTCGGGCAGAGGCGTATGCGGCGAACATAAACGCCAATACCCCGTGTAAAGCGGCTGCCTATCCGCTGGAGGATGCCTTGCTGCGCCGGGAGATCGGGGAGAGCGATTTGCTGTGCAATGCCACCTCGGTGGGCATGGGTGCGCTGGAGGGGCAGAGCCTCATCACCGATCCCACCCTGCTGCGGCCGGAGTTGGTCTGCTCCGATGTCATCTACGCACCTCGGGAGACCGCCTTCCTTGCCTTGGCAAAAAGCGTCGGCTGTCCCACGGTAAATGGCCTTGGCATGGTGCTCTATCAGGGAGCGGAGTCCTTCCGCATCTGGACCGGGCAGGAAATGCCGGTAGATGTGGTGCGGTCGGTGCTGGACTGATGCTTTTTCCCCGAATTGTCGAAATTGAGGTTAAAATGATGAAACGAATGTGTGTTTTGCTGCTGACCATGAGCCTGCTGCTGTCGGGCTGCAGCACCGAATGGGTGGAATCCATCGTCAAGCCGCCCCGCAAGGTGGAAATCGGCGGTCAGACCGTGACGGTGGACCGGCATTTGAAAGAAAATCAGCTGACGGCAGAGGATTTCGTTCTGGACCCGGAAACCGGACGAATCTCCTGCCAAGCCCGGAAGGCACTCACCGGAATTGATGTATCTTCGCATCAGGGGGAGATCGACTGGAGTGCTGTGGCGGCAGACGGAGTGGACTTTGCCATTCTGCGCATCGCCGCCCGGGGCTACACCGAGGGCAAGCTGCTGCCGGACCAGATGTTTGAGCGCAACTACGCCGCTGCCATGGAGCAGGGGCTGGATGTGGGCGTGTATATCTTCTCACAGGCCATTTCCGAGGAGGAAGCGGTGGAGGAAGCGGACTATGTGCTGTCCCTGCTCCAAGGCAGAGAGCTGCAAATGCCCATCGTATTCGACTGGGAGCAGATGGACAATGTCGAGGCTCGTACCGATGCGGTGGACAGCGAGACAGTCACCGACGCTGCCTTGGCTTTCTGCCGCCGGGTGGAAGAGGCAGGCTATGAAAGCACCGTCTACTGCAACGGAATGGTGGGCTATCTCCGTTATGATTTGGCCCGGATGCAGGATCTGGACCTCTGGTACGCCGAGTATGGCAGTTGGCCGGATTTTGCCTATGAATTCCGTCTTTGGCAGTATAGCCACACCGGAACGGTGAACGGAATTTTTGGAAATGTGGATTTGAATCTGTATTTCCTGCCGGAAACATACGAATAAAAAAAGCAACAGCGACACAGGGAACAGGCATATTGTACCGTGCGTCGCTGTTGTTTTTGTATATGTTAAACAAAAAAATGACTCTCAAAGAGAAATTCTGCACGATGATTGACAAAGGAAGGGAAAGAGTTTAGAATAACTAATACATGAAAGTGCTGTTCGAAAGATCGGCAGGGTCCGAACGCATCGGACAAAACCAAACATAATAAGAAAAAAGTAAAAATACAAGAGTACCCAACATTTAAGGAGGCTATTTCATGAAGAAGATCATCAATGCGCCCGAAACTTATGTTGACGATATGCTGAAGGGCATCTATGCTGCCCACGGCGATCAGGTCAAGTATACTGAGGGCGATCTGCGCTGCTATTGCACCGCTCACAAGAAGCCCGGCAAGGTTGCCATCATCACCGGCGGCGGTTCCGGACATCTGCCCCTGTTCCTCGGTTATGTTGGCGACGGCCTGATCGACGGCTGCGGCGTCGGCGGCGTGTTCCAGTCTCCCTCTCCCGAGCAGATCTACAACATCGCCCGTGAGGTCGAGGCCGGTGCCGGTGTTCTGTACCTCTACGGCAACTACACCGGTGACATCATGACCTTCGACATGGCCACCGATATGTGCGATATGGACGATATCGTCTGCAAGAGCATTGTGGGCGCGGACGATGTGAACTCTCATACCAACCCCGACACCCGCCGTGGTGTGGCCGGTATCTACTTCATGTTCAAGGCTGCCGGTGCCAAGGCTGACGAGGGCGGCGATCTGGACGCTGTTCTGGCTGCTGCTCAGCTGGCAAAGGATAACACCCGTACCGTGGGCTTCGCTCTGACTCCCTGCATCATCCCCGAGGTCGGCCACGCCAACTTCGAGCTGGGCGAGAATGAGATGGCCATGGGCATGGGCATCCATGGCGAGCCCGGCGTCTGGAATGGTCCTCTGAAGACCGCTCACGAGATCGCTGAGGAGTCCCTGAACACCCTGCTGGGCGACATGCCTGTGGCTGAGGGTGAGGAAGTGTCTCTGCTGATCAATGGTCTGGGTGCAACCTCCATCGAGGAGCTGTACATCCTGTCCAATGATGTCACTGAGATTCTGGCATCCAAGGGCATCAAGGTCTACAAGACCGTGGTGGGCGAGTATGCCACCTCCATGGAAATGGCCGGTGCCTCCATCTCCATCTGCAAGATGAACGATGAGCTGAAGCGCTACATGGATCACCCCGTGAACACCCCCTTCCTCTGCCAGAAGTAATCGTTGATCGAAAGAAGGATTGAAGATGGAAAAGATTTTGTTTGCTGAGGTGCCCGAGCTGTTTGCCAGCGTGGGCAGCCTGTTTGTGGAAAAGAAAGAAGAGCTGTGCGAGATGGACGCTCGTCTGGGCGACGGCGATCTGGGCCTGACCATGAGCAAGGGCTATGCCGCTCTGCCGGACCTGATGCGTGCCGAGGCAGAAGCCGCCGGCGGCGACATCGGCAAGATGGTCATGAAGGCCGGCATGAAGATGTCCTCTCTGGTGCCCTCCACCATGGGCTTCCTGATGTCTACCGGCGTTATGGAGGGCGGTAAGGCCCTCAAGGGCAAGACTGAGCTGGACGGCGCCGCTCTGGCGGACTATCTGACGGGCTTTGCCGCCGGTGTCCAGAAGCGCGGCAAGTGCGAGGCCGGTCAGCGCACCATTTATGATGCGGTTCTGCCCGCAGCCGAGGCTGCCAAGGCTTGCGTCGCCGCAGATCCTGCCGCTTCTCTGAAGGCCGTCATTGACGCCGCTGTGGAAGCTGCCAAGGCCGGTGTGGATGCCACCTGCAACATGGTGCCCGTCTTCGGCAAGGCTGCAGTCCATGCCGCTCAGTGCGTCGGTGTGCCCGATCAGGGTGCAACCGCCGGCTACTATAAGATGGTTGGCCTCAGCAATTACATCAACGGCTGATTCTGCTCCGCAAATCAAATCGGATGAAATATGCGCCGCCCGGAAGAAGCCGGGCGGCGTTTTTTTCGATTCATGACCGGAGACAGGTGCTATACGCAAAAGATCAAATCATTTGGTAGGGGAGCGTTCGCTTTATGATTCATGAAGATGAAAATAAGCCGAAGAAGACGCCGGTTCTGGTGTATGCAGCCATTGGCGTGGGACTGGTGATTGGTCTGGTGATGAAGAATGTTGCCGTCGGTCTGATCGTGGGCTTTGCCGGTGCGGCTGTGGTCAACTTCGTCGCAGGAAGAAGAGACAAATAATCCGGAGTACGGAATAGTGCAGGGGAGCGGATCGGGTTGGATTCGCTCCCTTTTTTGCATCTGGTTTTGCTGTGCGGCCTGTGGGAAGCAGAAACGGGAAAGGATCACAGGAGTATAAACACCTGCAAAGGACGGGAAAACCCGGCGGCGGGGCATCTGTGGCCTGAAAGGGCGGCTGCGGAGGAATGCGGAGATGAAATGCCCGGAAGAGTGCTTTGACCGGGACTGGAAACTGTGCTACAATGGGAAACAAATCAAAAAACCAAAGGAGGAACGAAATGATTTCAAGAGCGATTTGTCAGCGTGTTCTGGAAAAGGCCGTGTCTACCGGTGCGGATTACGCTGAATTGTTTGCAGAGCACACCGTTGACCATGCGGTCAACATGGTGGACAGCAAGGTGAACTCGGTGGATGATGCACTGATTGCCGGTGCGTCTGTCCGTGTGTTCAAGGGTCTGCGGAGCGTCATGGCGTCCACGGTGGACACCAGCGAGGCCGGTCTGCTCCGCTGCGCAGAGCAGGCGGCACAGGCACTGGGTGAGGGCAAGGCGGAAATTTCCATCTGTCTGCAGGAACGCCTGTTTGGGGACATCCATCCCATCCGGATCGTGCCTTCTACGGTCAGCAATGCCCGGAAGGTGGAGCTGCTGAAGGAGGGCTATTTTGCCGCCCGTGACTACAATGACGCTGTGCGTCAGGTCACCGGCACGCTGCTGGATGTGGACCATCAGATCCTCATTGCCAATACCGAGGGTACCTATGCACAGGACCGCCAGATTCGCACCCGCATGGTCATTCAGGCCGTGGCTGAGGTGAACGGCGAGACTCAGACCGGCAGCTGCCGTCCCGGCCGCCGCATGGGTCTGGAGATGTTCGACACCATCGACCCCAAGGCAGTGGGTGAAGAGGCAGCCCGACAGGCTGTGGTGATGGCCGGAGCCGGCTATTGCCCTGCCGGTATTATGCCGGTAGCCATCGACAACGGCTTTGGCGGCGTTATTTTCCATGAGGCCTGCGGCCACTCTCTGGAGGCCACCGCTGTGGCCTACGGCCGTTCCCAGTTCGCCGGAAAGCTGGGTCAGCAGATCGCCAACCCCAAGGTGACCGCCATCGACGACGGCACCATTCCCGGCGCATGGGGCTCCATCAACATTGACGACGAGGGTACTCCGGCGCAGCGCAATGTGCTGATTGAGAACGGTATTCTCAAGAGCTACATGGTGGACAAATTCAATGGCCGCCGCATGGGCATGCCCTCCACCGGCAGCGCCCGCCGTCAGAGCTATCAGTACACCACCACCTCCCGTATGACCAACACCTACATCGCTCCCGGCACGGACCGCAATGAGGACATCATTTCCTCCATTGAGTACGGCCTGTACGCCAAGCAGATGGGCGGCGGCAGCGTCAACCCGGTGACCGGACAGTTCAACTTTGCGGTCAATGAGGGCTATATCATCCGCAAGGGCAAGATCTGCGAGCCGGTCCGCGGCGCCAGCTTGGTTGGCACCGGCAGTCAGGTTATTCAGGACATTGACATGGTGGGCATGGATATGCAGATGGATCAGGGTATGTGCGGCTCCTCCAGCGGCAGCATTCCCACCAATGTGGGTCAGCCTATGATCCGTGTGTCCTCCATCACCGTGGGCGGCAGATAAGGAGGGATTGCAGCATGGAATTTGCAGAATTCAAAACGCTGGTGGTCAAGGCGGCTCAGGAACTGGGCATTGCCGACTATGAGCTTTACTATCAGACTTCGGAAAATGCCGAGGTCAGCACCTTCCGTCACGAGATTCAGTCCTTCTCCAGTGCCGTGGACGGCGGCGTGTGCTTCCGCTGCATCGTGGACGGAAAGATGGGCTACGCCTCTACCGAGGCATTGAATGAGGAAGAAGCCGAACTTCTGGTGCGCCGTGCGGCAGACAATGCCGCCGTGCTGGAAACCGACGACCCGGTGTTTTTGGGCGAGGGCGGACAGAGCTACCAGAGCGTGGAGCGCACCGACGCAGCCATGCCCGGCACGGACACGCTGGTGGAGCTGGCACTGAAGGCGGAGCAGGCTATCTACGACGCGCATCCCAGCGTCACCGACGGCTGCTCTGCGGAGCTGGTGGAGGAGCGCACCCGCATCGCCATCACCAACTCCAAGGGCCTTGACCTGAACTACGAGGGCATGCTGACGGCAGTGCTCGCTCAGGCGGTGGTGCAGGAGGGTGAGGAGCTGAGCGACGGCTATGAGCTGCGCACCGGCGACCTCACCGCTATGGACCTCACGGAAATCGGCGCCCGTGCCGTGAACAAGGCCAGAGCCAAGCTGAACGCACAGGTGCCGGAAACCGCCGTTTGCCCGGTGGTGTTTTCTCCCGATGCCATGGCAGATCTGCTGGCCTGCTACTCCGTGGTGTTCTCCGCAGAGAACGCCCAGAAGGGCCTCAGCAAGCTGCAAGGCAAGGAGGGGACCGTTATGGCGTCCCCTGTCGTTACTCTGGTGGACGATCCCTTCTGTCCCCTGAGTCCCCTGCCCATGCCCTTTGACGCAGAGGGCAGCCCCACGGTGCGCAAGGAAGTGGTGTCCGGCGGCAAGCTGATGACCCTGCTCCATAACCGCAAGACGGCGGCGAAGGCAGGCACTTCCACCACCGGCAATGCCTCCAAGGCAGGCTATAAGGCGCCCGTGTCCGTCCGCCCCTTCAACTTCTATCTGGCTCCCGGTGAGCAGAGCGAGGAAGAACTGCTTTCTGGCGTGGAGCGGGGTGTCTATATCGATTCGCTGGGCGGACTCCATGCCGGAGCCAACCCCATCAGCGGCGATTTCTCCCTGCAAAGCGGCGGATTCCTCATTGAGAACGGCAAAAAGACCGTTCCCGTGAAGTCCTTCACTGTGGCAGGCAACTTCTATGAGCTGCTGGAGCGGATCACCGCTGTGGCAAATGACCTGAAGCTGCCTGGTGCCACCGGAGTGACCAACTTCGGTTCTCCCACCGTGCTGGTGAAGGAACTGTCCATCGCAGGCAAATAATTGAACCGATAAAAGGGCTGTGTGACCGGAAAAAGGTCACACGGCCCTTCTTTTTTGTGGATAAAAAAGAACGGGGCGGAAAATCCGCCCCGTTCTTCGGGATTCTAGTAGTGGATGATCGTTTCTTCACCAAATGCCGTGTAACTATCTACCAAACCGCAGATCACCAGATCTACGATGACATGATCGTCGTCCAGGAGCATATTGCCTGCACCGCCGTCGATGTTGACCAGAACAATGTCCCCAATACCGGCATCGGCACAGTCGAAGGCGATCATGCGAGGGCCGGTAGGGGTGCCGTCAGGCTCCAGATATTGCACCAGCATCAATTTGTAGCCGGTATAGCCTTCCTCTTTGATGGTGGAAACAACATTGCCTACCACTTTCGCAAGCCGCATTCGATAATCACTCCTTTCTTTACAGCACTTCGTTATACGAGTCGATAAAACCCACAATCGAGGCGTCGGTCGGCACTTTGGCGTCCCGGAACACACGGGAAGCTTCCTTGGAGCCGATCAGGTAGACAAAGTCACCCATGCCAGCCTGACGGGTCTGATCTGCGGCGATGATCAATCCGGCTTCCTTGCCGTTTTCGATCTTACGAACGACCAGCAGCGGAACACCGTCCAGACCTTCGTCCTTCACGGTTGCAACGACCGATCCGGCAACCACGCCGGTATACATAGATTATTCCTCGACGCGATCCATGGAGGGCAGGATGGACTCCACATCGGAATGGGGACGAGGAATCACATGGACACCGTACAGCTCGCCAACGCGCTTAGCGGCAGCGGCACCGGCATCGACGGCAGCCTTGACAGCGCCCACATCGCCACGGACCATAACGGTGACCAGACCGGAACCGATCTGAGACTTGCCGATCAGATGAACATTTGCAGCCTTAACCATAGCATCAGCAGCCTCGATGGCGCCGATCAGACCGCGAGTTTCGATCATACCCAATGCTTCTTTCATGTTAAAAACCTCCGTATAAATATAGATTCTTTGGTTTGAGTTTTCCCGGTGGGATGATTTATCCAATCGCCTTCAGCATATCGGGATGAGGCGAGGGGATTACAGCACTTTTTGCCATCAGGCCCTGAGTCTCTTCCAGACTCTCAGCGGCGCTGATAGCGGCGTTCACAGCGGCGACTTCGCCGGTGAGCAGGATGAAGGACTTACCGCCCAGGCCACGACCCAGACGAACCTCCAGCAGATCCACATCTGCAGCCTTGGCGGCGGCATCTGCAGCGTTGACGGCGGCACAGAGAGAATAGGTCTCCATGATGCCCAACGCGTTCAGCCGATCCACTGCGGTGCAGGCGGAGATGGCGGGGGCGACCTGAGGATCCACATTGGGGATAATCAGGCTGTCAATGAGCAGGCTTTCTGCCACTTCGGCACCCGCTTCCACAGCGGAGCGAACGGCAGCCACATCACCGGAAACCACGATGTAGTACTTGCCGGCGCAGACACAGCCTGCGCTGACCAGAGTTACATCAGCAGCCTTCAGCATGGCATCGCAAGCCAGGATGCCGGTGGGGATGCTCATAACTTCATTCATACCGATGGCACCCATAGCTTCACTTCCTTATCTCAATGAATTCGCCGTTCACCTCGGTGACGGTGCCGTCGATGGAGGCGTGGATGTTGGCACCCATGCCTTGGGGGGAAGCGATCAGCTGACCACGCTTGACACTCTGACCGACGGAGACCAGAGGAGAATCGGGGCCGCCGATGTGCATCCGCAGGGGGATACGCACATCATCGCAGGTCAAGGTGGGACCCATGGGGGCGTCCACATCATACTGCTTCAGATCCAGACGGAGCAGCAGGCGGCTGGTAGGCAGGCGCTTGTTGTCGATGCCGGAATCGGAATCGTACTTGACTTCCTTGCGAGGCTTGATACCCTGCTGGATCAGCTGTGCCTTTGCCTTCTGCATGGCCTGACTGGGCTTCAAGCCGAAGTTGCAGGCGAAGTAGGTGCAAAGACCGCAGTCGCAGCAGGAGAAGATGCCGTTGACATCACCCAGCAAAGTGGGGTTGCCGCTGGCAAGGGCACGCATGGCCAGATGGGGCTGCACATTCAGACCCATGGCGTTGCGGGGACACAGCTGGGTGCACATAGAGCACTGGCTGCAGGCCGCTCTGGCGATGACCGCATCCCGGGGAGAGGTGGACTTTTTCGCCACCAGAGGATGATTCCGGGGGATGGCCAGCAGACCGCCGGTGGTCTTGGTGACCGGCTGGTTAAGGTCATCGGTGAGCTTGCCCATGAGAGGACCGCCCACGATGAAGGTGCAGTCGCCGATAGCGCCGCCGGCTGCATCCAGAAGCTGACGCAGCGGAGTGCCGATGGGGCAGGTCACGGTGACGGGATGAGCGACGGAGCCGCCCACGGTGACCATCTTATCCGTGACAGGAATGCCCTGCATGGCGTGTGCGATGTTGACTACCGTGCCCACATTGCTCACCACGCAGCCCACATCCAGAGGGATGCCGCCGGTGGGAACGGTGCGGCCGGTCACGCAGTGAACCAAGTTCTGCTCGTCGCCGGCGGGGTAGAAGGAATCGGAGAGGTAAAGCTCCACCTTGGTGCCCTTGGTAGCGGCGGTCAGAGCGGCAACTGCGTCATGATAATGCTTTTTCAGCGCGATCACTGCGCGCTTTGCGCCGAGGTGATCCCGAATCGCGCGAACGGTGCGGACGATCTCATCCGCATGGGTTTCCATGGTACGGCGGTCGACTCGGAGCAGAGGCTCACACTCGATGCCGTTGACGATGAAGATTTCTGCTTTGCAGTTCAGCTTGCGGTCCGTAGGGAATCCGGCGCCGCCGGCACCAACAACGCCGGCGTCAAAAATCTGTTCAATCAGTCCCATAGGCAATTAAATGATACGGAAGCCATCCTCCAGCACGCAGCGACGAGCACGGGTAAAGCTGCGGGCAGAGGTCAGGCCTTCACCGGTGGGAGTGGCAATGGTCAATGTTGCATAGCCTTCACCTTCAAAGCCGACACCGGCGGTGGAGGGACCATTTTTCACGAAGATGGTGGTGTTCAGCGCCTTAGCAGCCTTGGTCATGTTCAGATAGTTGGTGGAGTGCATCATGGCGGAGTGCCAGTTGCCATGCTCGGCCTGAACGGCCCAGTCAATGGCCTGATCCACGCACTGGCAGCGGACGCAGCCCAGAACGGGCATCAGCATCTCAACCTGAACAAAGGGATGGGTAAAGGGAACTTCGGCGATGACCAGACGGGGCTTGCCGGAGTAGGATACGCCGGAAGCGTCCATGATGTAGGTGGCGTCATGTCCCACAAACTTGCGGTTGATGACATAGCGGCCATCCTTCTGAATCAGCACGGTGTTGACGATCTTGTCGATGTCGTCGCCGTGAATCAGCCATGCGCCGTTCTTCTGCATTTCGGAAAGCAGCTGGTCAAACACGGAGTTGACGCAGAAGACTTCCTTTTCCGCCACGCAGAGAACATTGTTGTCAAAGCTGGCGCCGAACACGATGTCCTTGCCGGCCTTGGGGATGAGAGCGGTCTCATCCACAATCACGGGGGGGTTGCCGGGACCGGCGGCAATGCACTTCTTGCCGGTCTTCATGGCCACGCCCACAACGGCCTCGCCGCCGGTGACGCTCAGAAGCTTGATCTTGGGGTGATTCATAATCACCTTGCTGGTCTCCATGTTGGGCTTGGTGGGGCAGCAAATCAGACCCATAGGTCCGCCGGCCGCCACAATGGCCTCGTTCAGGATACGCATGGCTTCCTGAGAACTCTTGGTTGCGGAGGGGTGGGGGTTATACACCACAGCGTTGCCAGCGGCAATCATGCTGATGGAGTTGTTAACGACCGTTCCGGGAGGGTTGGTGGAGGGAGTGATGGAACCAATCACGCCGAAGGGCGCCTGCTCCACCAGAGTCATGCCGTGGTCGCCGGTAAAGACACGGGGAACGATGTCCTCGGTACCGGGGGTTTTGTCCGCCACCAGCATGATCTTAGCGATTTTGTCGGGGACGTTGCCGTAGCCGGTCTCCTCGTGAGCCATGCGGGCCAAATGCTCTGCATTGTCACGGGCGGCCTGACGCATCGCAACAATCAGCTTTTCCCGATCTGCCATGGACATGGCGATCAGTTTCTTCTGGGCGGCAATGGCGGCGTCGACACAATCCTCGGCACGGTCAAACATCCAGCCGTTTCCGCTGGGGGCGGGAGCTGCGGCAGGTGCTTTACCGTTCATCTGAGCGATCGTCATTTGAACGATCTGCTCGATCTGCTCTTTGGAAAGCATTCGTTAATCACCTTCTTTTAGTTTTTGTGGTCTTTTTCCTTGCTGAAAATGCGCTTATTGTTCAAATCAATGTAATCAATAATTGCGATAATAGCCGTGTCAGAAGGTCTGTTTTCAGTCAGTGCGGTCTGACGGGAGGACGAACCGGAAACGAGCATTACCACTTCACCTTCGCCGGCACCTACGGTGTCGAATGCGACGATGACATTGCCCTTTTCCTGAAAGGTTTCCAGATCAATGGGCTTGACCAGCAGCATCTTCAGTCCTTGAAGCTTCTCGGACTTGCTGGTGCTGACGACATTGCCCACCACTCGTGCAATTTGCATGGCTCACACCTCCTCAGACGCGAACGATTTTGATTCCCGTTTCTGCGGCACGGTCTGCGGCGGCAGGGGTAATCAGGGCTTTCTTCTCGCAATAGACGCAGGAATGGTTGTCCCGGAATGCGTCATTGATGTCCCGTTCGGTGACCAGATCCAGCGGATCTTCCACCGGGACCGGTTCTGCCGCAGGAGCAGCAGCCACGGGGGCGGGGGTAGGTGCCGGTGCCGGCGCAGGTGCCGGAGCCGGGGGAGTTACCGGAGCACGAACGGGAGTGCAGCAGGGCTGGGGGACAATCGGGGTCTGGTTGGGCAGGAGCATCTGGACCAGAGCGCCGTTGGTCAGGCAGCAGGCGTTTGCCTCATCGGTGTCGATGTGCATCTCCAGCTCATGTCCGGGACCGACACGGCAGATGACGCCGTTGAGGGTGACGGGACGGGGGCCTTCCACCAAGACGGAAACGGAATCTCCGTTTTTCACGCCGTAGGCGAGGGCCTGAGCCTCACTGAGATGCAGGTGCCGTTCTGCAACGATCAAACCGTGGTCAATGGCAATCTCTCCGGCGGGACCGGCTAAGCGGAGCCCGGGTGTGCCATCCAGATGACCGGACATGCGGACGGGGCAGTTTTTCACGCCCAGACGCATGGCGTCGGTAAAGGCAACCTCGACCTGAGTATCGCCACGGGCGGGACCCAGAACGCGTACCTTTTCAATCGTGCCCTTGGGACCCACCAAAGTCACCTGCTCCTTGGCTGCGAACTGACCGGGCTGAGCCAGCGGCTTGAGGGGAGTCAGCTGATAGCCGGGCCCGAAGAGCCGCTCGATGTCCGCCTTGCTCAGATGAACATGGCGGGCAGAGATGCCAACGGGGACATATTTGCTGCCCTGCTGAGCGAGTACGGTCAAAACGCAGTTGCGGATAGTAGTTGTATCAAGTGCCAATCTATGGATCACCAACTTTCTGTGGGGAGTGCAGCATCCGAATCAGTTCTCAGTTAAAACGCTGAGAAGAGAGGATGTTCTGCACGATCTGAACCACCTGGTCGATGTCAGACTGGGTGCTGTTGGCGGCGGGAGCTGCTTCGGGAGCAGGAGTGCCGCAGGTGGTGCAGGTGCCGGCTGCTTCTTCGCAGGAACGGCAGTGAGGACGACCGCCGGTGGTGATGCCGCTGTTCGTGCGGCGCTCAATCAGGCGATCCACCTGAGCGCAGGTCAGCTCGTTGGCCTGACCGATCAGGCCGCGGGTGTACATGCTGACCAGAGCGTAGTACTCAATGGATTCCATGCGCATCCAAGCTTCCATCACATCGTCGCCCCAAGTCAGTGCGCCGTGGTTTGCCAGCAGGCAGCCGTTGTGGGTGTTGACGAAGGGAGCGATGGAGTCGGGCACTTCCTGCGTGCCGGGCATGGCGTAGGGAGCCACGGGGATCTCACCGATGCCCATGACGGCCTCCGTCAGAATGGCGGAGTTCAAAGGCAGACCGGCAATGGCGTAGCTGGTAGCTGCGGGGGGATGTGCATGCACAACCGCCTTCACATTGGGGTTCTCCTTGTAGACCCGCAGGTGCATCTTGATTTCGCTGGAAGGCTTGCAGCTGCCCTTGAGCACATTGCCGTCCAGATCCATCAGAACCAGCATTTCATCGGTCATGTAGCCCTTGGAAACGCCGGTGGGAGTGCACCAAACTGTGTTGTCGCTGACTTTGCAGCTGATGTTGCCGTCGTTGGATGCCACGAAATTCTTGGCATACATTCTGCGGCCGACTTCCAGGATTGCTTTCTTTGCTTCGTAATCGCTGGGGTAGTCATCTCTGATTCTGTAATCCACTGTTCCAACCTCGATTCTTTGAAGATGGTGCTTTTGTCATTATACCATTATTTTGAAAGCATTTCTACGAATTTCTTGCAATTTCCGGGGAGATCGGGCGTTACGGTGAACAGACCGCCGCCCATCAGCAGGGAAACATCGGTTCCGTAGAAATCCTTCATAATGTCGATTTTCTCGAAGGTCATGCCGCCTGCGGGAGAGGGGAAAATGGTGGGCATATCGCCGCACGTTTCCATGCACATATCCACGATGGAACGGCACTGAGCCTGAGAGAGGGAGAAGCGTCCGCCGAAGTTGGGGAACACGGTGATGTCCGCACCCACCAGACGGGGAAGCTGACCCAGAGCGCAGCCGCAGGCGAATCCGCCGCTGCCCTTGTCCAGAATGCAGCCGGCCATAGCGGGATGTGCCACGATGGGCAGCTCGGTATGGGTGGAAACATACTGAACGGTGTCATAGCCCACCAGACCGGGTGCCAACATGACGCCGGCGGCGCCGCAGTCCTCTGCGTAGTGGACACGATCCATAATCGTGTCGAAGCTGCCGCTCAGGTTGGGCACATAGCCGGTGTGGTGACCGGACTCTTCGTTGCCCTGACGGACGGCCTCGCAGACGGCCTTGACGCGGTCTTTGTAGGTGGAGAAGGTCTGGTTCATCAGACCGTGGTCATCCTTGATGAGGTCCACGCCGCCCAGAGCGCACTTGTAAGCTTCGTCAGCCAGTGCCTCGGTGGGCAGACCCTGAGGCTTCAGAGCGGTGAAGGCGATGGGGCGGTCATAGACGCCCAAACGCTCACGCATGCCCTTGATGCCGTACTTGGGGCCGGGGAACCACTTCAGCAGCTGCTCGGACAGGTTGATGTGCTCCACGGTGATGCCGGGAAGCAGGCTGGAGTTGCCGAACACCACATTAAAGAACTGAGTAAATTCCTCGGTGGCGCACTGATCGGAGTAGCTGATGAGTGCCCGGAATCCGTCCTCGCAAGGCTCGAACGACTCCAAACGACCGATAATGTCGGAGTGGATGGCGTCGCACTCAATGTGAGCGGCGGGGAATTCCACCGTCTGCTCGACGCAAACGGCCTTTGCCATCTCCAGAGCAGTCGCTTCGTCGGCGTGAATCACATAGGAAACGCTGAAGCGGCCGTGGAGCTGAGAGAGAAGAACTTCATCCGAATAACCTTTGAACTTCATAAGGATAACCTCCTGTGAGTGAAATAGGGGAACACCTCTTGTCTTTCGTTTTTGGTTGTGCTATGCTAAAAACAACACAAAACAACAAAAACAAAAAAGGAGATGCAAATATGCTTGCGATTGCCCGAAGAAATGCCATAAAAGAACAACTGCAGGAACGCAAAAGTGTCACGATTACCGATCTGGCCGCTCGTCTGAATGTAACCAAGGAAACGATTCGACGGGATCTGAGAGCCATGGAAGAGAATGGAGATCTGATCCGGACTCATGGAGGCGCCTACATCCTGGACGGTGTCCAGAACGATATAGACATTTCCACGAGACAGGTAACGCTGATCGAGGAGAAGGACCTGATTGCCAAGAAGTGCGAGCCGCTGATCCAGTCCGGAGACATCATCTTCTTGGACGGTTCCTCCACGGACTGGTCCATTGCCAGAAAAATAGCAGACCGAAAGTTGACGGTGCTGACCAGTTCGCTGGAAATCGCCAATATCCTGTCTGCTTCCGCTACGGTGAATTTGATTTTGATTGGTGGAGAGTACTCCAGCAGCACCAAGAGCTTTGGCGGCGAGTACGCTATCCGGAATCTCAAACAGTACTATGTGGACAAGGCGTTCATTTCCAGCCGAAGCGTGAGCATTGAGCACGGTATCACCGACACCAACGATGTGGCGGCAACCATGCACCGCATCATGCTGGACCACGCCAAGACGAAGTATCTGGTGGTGGATCATTCCAAGCTGGGCTTTGACTCCTTCTCTCAGGTGGGACCGGTCAGCCTGCTGGACGGAATCGTTTGCGACCGGGAATTCTCTCCGGAGTGGAAGGAATTCCTGAATCGGGAACAGGTTCGTATATATTGATAAACGGAACTTCTTTTGGGCGGACCCTTTCGGGCCCGCCCAATTTTTATTACTTCTTGTCGACGAACTTCTCGACGGGCTTGATGCCCATAGCCTCAAAGCTCTCCTTGAAGGGGGCGTAAGCGATGCCCTTCTCGGTGATGATGCCGGTGACCAGGCTGTGGTCAGTGACATCGAAGCAGGGGTTCACGACGCCAACTCCCTCGGGAGCCATGCGCTTGGCGTACCAAGTCTCGGTGACCTCGTTGGCGGGGCGCTGCTCGATGTGGATCTCATCGCCGGACTCCATGGTCATGTCGATGGTGGAGGAAGGAGCGCAGACATAGAAGGGGATACCATAGTGCTTGGCGATGATAGCCACGCCGCTGGTGCCGATCTTGTTGGCAAAGTCGCCGTTGGCAGCAACACGGTCGCAACCCACGAAGATAATGCCGATCTTGCCTTCCTTCATGCTGTAAGAAGCCATGTTGTCGCACTGCACATAGGTGTCAATGCCGGCAGCCTGCATCTCATAAGCGCTCAGACGGGCACCCTGCAGCAGGGGGCGGGTCTCGTCGCAGTAGACATGCAGATCCTTCTTGCCGTCCCAGCCATTCTCCAGAGCGATGTACATGGGAGCCAGAGCGGTGCCGTACTTGGCGGTAGCCAGAGTGCCGGCGTTGCAGTGGGTCATGACGCCCACGCCCTTGCCCAGCTTCTCCAGCAGCTCGAAGCCATACTGACCGATGTTGCGGCTGATCTGGATGTCTTCCTCACGGATGTCGTTGGCTTCCTTCATCAGGCGGACCTTCATGTCGGCCACGCTCAGGTTGTCCTTCTCAGCCATCAGAACGCCGTGCATACGGTTCAGAGCCCAAGACAGGTTGACAGCGGTGGGACGGGAAGAGTTGACATACTCCATCATCTTGGTGCACAGCTCGACGAACTCGTCCATGTTCTCGGTCTCAATCTGGTTTGCCAGCACATAGTAAGCGTAAGCGCCGCAAACACCGATGGCGGGTGCGCCACGGACACGCAGAGCGTAGATGGCTTCCCAAATATCCTCGGCCTTGTCCAGAGTCAGGTACTTGGTCTCGTTGGGCAGCAGGGTCTGGTCCAGCAGGACAACATGCTTCAGATCGTCAGAAAGACGAACGGTATCCATATTCAGAGCATTTTCCATGAGTAAATTCTCCTTTTTTTATGATCCCGGTTCCGCAGCGGGAACCGGGATAGTTATAAAATTACTTGAGATTACTGAGCGTCGACAGCGGCGATGGCGTTGGTCAGAACAGCCAGGAAGTCCTTGCCGGTCTTCTTAGCGTCGCGGTTCATGATGTAGTCGATGCCGGCGGTGATGCAGATCTTCTCGGCGCGAGCACGCTTTGCCTCGTCGGCGATGGTGGTGATGTCCTTGACATTGGCCATGCCCACGATACGGCGGATCATCTCCATGCCGGAGATAGCAGCGGTGTCAGCCAGAATGGTGTCCAGA
>RCNI01000591.1_pt1 | contig 21740 bp, 21 predicted proteins | sample 2041151 | NCBI WGS metagenome assembly RCNI01 (sample SAMN09708214, study PRJNA481090) | feces metagenome | isolation source: feces | place: Antarctica: Albino Rookery | reverse complement strand
GCCCTCTTCGGGAATGGGAGCGGGGCCGTGGTAGGCACCCTTGGCCACGGAGCACATATTCTGTACTTCTGCACTGTAAATCATGGCAATATTCCTTTCTTTCAAAAGACGGTGTTCCGTCTTAGGATTAACATACTAGAAAACCGAGATTTTCCGCATATAATTATACATTCAGCGGGGAAAAATGTCAATTGTCAAAGAAACTAAAATCCCGGCCCATTTTCCCTCCGGGAGTGCAATTCCGTCTATTTTTCCGCAATGGGAAGCAGAGGATTCCCCGCTTCTTTTAGAATACCCTGATAAGTCCCCGGGGATTCGGAATTCTTTTGGTTAAAAACAAATTTTTCTGCCATACTATTCCCGAAACCATTTTGAAGGAGGCGTACGACATGAACTGCAAAGCAAATAAATGCATCGAGTGTACCGTACAGCAGTGCGCACACCACTGTGACGGTCAGAACTACTGCACTTTGGATCGCATTATGGTAGGTACCCACGAGGCAGACCCCACCATGAACCAGTGCACCGACTGCAAATCTTTCTGCGAGAAGTAAGTATTCCCCCGGCGGCGGCAATAGCCGCCGCTGCTGTTTTATGGCAGAAACGCTTGACGGGCTTCGCCGCAGAGGGTATCATAGACCTATGCTGAGGCAAAGCTGCCGGATGTGTTTATAAATAGTTTGGTCAATGTACATAATTTTTTCATACTCAATCCGTATAGTAGACGCATGCTAAGCACCAAGGGAGGAACCATTTATGGATAACTTTGAAAATAATCCCCAGAACCCGGAGCAGCCCGAAGCTCCCCGGCAAAAGGAATCGCCCTTTGCAGATTCCCCATACATTATGAACGATTCGCAGTCTTCCGGCGCCTATCAGGCACCCGAAGCACCCAGCTCTGAACAGCCCCCCAAGAAAAAGTCCGGCAAGCGCGTTTGGAAAGGCGTCCTTGCGGTTTGTCTGGTGGTTGTGATTGCAGCCGCCAGCTGCGGCATCACCGCCGCCGTAGTGGACGGCATCTGGCAGAAGCGCTCCGAGGAAACCGGCCATCTGCTGGAGCAGATGGAGGATAAGATCAACGCTCTGGAAGAAGAAGTCAACGACAAATCCTTCACCGGCAGCGGCAACTCCATTTCCGGCACACCCTCTGCTGCGGAAGGTCTTACCGTCGGTCAGGTCTATGCGCAAAACAAAAAGAGTGTGGTAGCTATTTCCAACCATGTTACCACCAACATTTTCGGTCAGGTAACCGAGCAGGCCTCCTCCGGTTCCGGCTTCATAATTTCCTCTGACGGCTACATTCTCACCAACCATCATGTTATTGAAGGCGCTACCAAGCTCTTTGCCATCACCTATGACGGCACCAAGTACCCTGCCACAGTAATCGGTTCTGATGCCGGAAACGATGTAGCACTCATCAAGATTGAAGCATCTGATCTTCCCGCCGTTACCATCGGCAAAAGTGATGATCTCATTGTCGGCGATCAGGTAGTCGCCATCGGCAATCCTTTGGGTCAGCTCACCAACACACTGACTGCCGGTTATGTGAGCGCCAAGGAGCGTGATGTCTCTACCGGCAACACTGTTATCAACATGCTGCAAACCGATGCCGCCATCAACCCCGGCAACTCCGGCGGTCCCCTGTTCAACATGAAGGGTGAGGTCATCGGCATCACCACCGCCAAATTCTCCGGCACCACCTCCTCCGGCGCTTCTATCGAAGGCATCGGCTTCGCCATTCCCATTGACGATGTGGTAAAGATGATTGAGGAGCTCAAGACCAACGGCTATGTTTCCAAGCCCTATATGGGTGTCGTCGTGCGGGATGCCGGCAACGGTATCGGCGTGTATGTAGATGGCGTTGAGCCCGAAGGCAGCGCTGCCAAGGCCGGTATTCAGATTAACGATATCATCGTAGGACTGGATGAGTATGAGATAACCTCCATGAATGACCTCAACCGTGCCCTCCGGAATTTCAAGGTAGGCGATACCACAACGATTTTCGTTTACCGCAGCAAGCAGGTCTTGGAACTTACCATCACCTTCGGTGAAAAGTCCAGACCGACAGAGCCCCAGAATGTTCCCACCGCCTCCCAGATGCCCGTGGACGGCACCGCCGAGCAGTGGTATCAGTACTGGCAGCCTAAGTTTGAAAATAAGGGCTGATCATTAAGCTAATATTTGAGCCTGCCGTCTGTTCGGCAGGCTCTTCTTTTATATCTCATGGCAAAGCGTCGAATATCCTCGAAAAACAGATGTCTCTTTTTATTGAAAATACAAGGAATTTGTGGTATTTTGTATATAGAAACAGAAAACAGCAGAGGTAGTTCAAATGGATAAACTGAAGATGATCATTGCAGACCCTTCAGAAGACTTCCGTACGGCTTTATCGGATGCCTTGATGGGTCGTTACAGCATTGAGCTCTGCCAAAACGGTTTTGACACGCTGAATGCGATGCGCACATTTCTCCCCGACATTCTGGTACTGGATTTGATGATCCCCGGTATGGACGGCATCAGCCTTTTGCAGGAAGCCAGCGACAGCGGTCTGCGGCCCATGGTCTTGGTGACCACACGATATGTCAGCGACTATATTCTCGATGCCTTGGAACGGCTGGGAGTTGCCTATTTAATGACCAAGCCCTGTGACATTAAATCCACTGTCAACCGGATTGCAGATATGTCCCAGCGCCTGCAAGCCACATTTTCCATTCGCCCGGATCCCAGAGCCACGGTGTCCGGGATTCTGTTAAGTCTCAATATTCCCACCAAGCTCCACGGTTACGGATATCTAAGAGAGGCCATCGTATTAAAAGCCGGTGATCCTCATCAATCCGTAACTAAGGAGCTTTATCCTGCCGTCGCAGAGCATTGCGGCGGCAACGCCGCACAGGTGGAGCGTTCCATCCGCGGTGCTATTTCCGCCGGCTGGCAGCATCAGGACGAGCTGTCATGGCGACAGTATTTTTCCGCAAACGAGCAGGGCGTTATCCCTCGCCCCACCAATTCTGCCTTTATTTCACGGCTTGCGGACGCCTTGATTTATTCAGGAAGTCCGGAGGTATCGGAATAAAGTTTTTGGGGAGCAATAAAATAAAACCGGAGCCGTTATAAATAATCTCTCAATATTGCGGGATTTTCAAAACGAAGAGTGGATTTTTTTGCCGGATTCCGTTATAATATGGGGAAGATTGCAATTGTTGCATTACATCGTCTCTGGAGGCTTATATGAAATCTAATCGTAAAAAGCGCCGTCCGCTTTCCTGGCAACGGATTACTTTGAGCATTCTCGCCGGTTTTCTGGCGCTTGTACTGTGCGTGATGATTGGCGTTACCGTCTATGCACAGCACCTTTTTAATCTGATCAACCGTCCCGGCGATCCGCAGGCAAATTGCCCACCGGATTCCGGCTTCCCCGAAGAGACGGAATACACATTCCCCCCGGATTTCACCGGGCCTACGGTAGACCCCTCTGACATTCACTTGGATACCATTCCGGATGACCCTATTAAGATCAACAATGTGGTAAACATTATGTTAATCGGTGAGGATCGCCGACCGGATCAGCACTTCAATAACCGTTCCGATGCCATGATTCTGTGTACTTTCAATAAGGAAAAGAAAACCATCATTCTGACCTCTTTTATGCGTGATCTCTATGTACAGATTCCCGGCCGCAGCAAAAACAAGCTAAATTCCGCCTATGCCGGCCGCGGCGGCGGTATGTCCCTTCTGACAGAAACAATTGCCATTAACTTCGGTGTCCATGTCGATGCCTGCGTCCATGTGGATTTCGCTGGCTTCACAAAGGTCATCGATACCGTGGGCGGTGTGGATATTTCTCTGACCGCAGCAGAAGTGAAATATATGCACGAGCGTGATGCCAGCTGGCACTTGAATGTCGGTACGAATCATCTCAACGGCGCTCAGGCTCTGGAGTACGCCCGCATCCGCCGGATTGGCAATGACTTCGGCCGCACCGAGCGTCAGCGCAAGGTTCTGAGTTCTCTGCTGGATGCTTCCAGAAACATGAGCTGGTCTGAGGTGCTGAACACCATTGAAAAGGTTCTGCCCCTTGTAACCACAGATATGACCAACGCAGAAATCATCCGCTACGCCAGTCAGCTCTATCCCCTGTTGGGAAGCGGTCAGCTTTCCACCCTGCGGATTCCCGCAGACGGTGCCTATTCGGATGCCACAATTCCTAAAATCGGCATGGTTCTGGTTCCCAATCTGCAAAAGAATCGCCAGATTCTGATCAACACCATCTCCGGAAAATAACAGACAAAAGGCGAAGACTTTGTAAAGTCTTCGCCTTTTTGATTTATCCCTCACTAAACGCCGGAGGGCTTTATTTCAGGTATTGCTCCCAAACAAGAGCGGTTTCCGTATCTGTAAGTCCAAACGCCTTGCGGATACCGTCACAGATGCGGCGGAGCTTCGCCTGCATCACATCTGTTGCAAAATAGCCTTCGTTTCCGGGCATGGAAGCGTATTCCAAAATCCGGGCTCTGTCCTCTTTCGCAAAGCTCATGGAAAAGAGATCGATAAACGCCCTGCTGTCCCCTTCCAGATACTTGGCATCCTCTTCTTTGAGGGCGGGTTCGTAGTCGTTATAGTAGGCAAATCCCGCTGGATTGAGGGTGTTCCATTCAAAAAACGCCGATGTAGTGCTGAGTACCCGGGAATCGATTATGTGCGCCATCTCGTGATAGAAATTCTGCCGCATATGCTCGCTCAGTTCCAGTGCAATGCAAATCTTATTGCCCATCCAATACTGAATGGCGTGGTCATCTTCGTAAGGTTTCCAGCCTCCCTCTGCCTCCACAGAGCGCAGCAGGCAGATTTCGATTTTCTTTCCCTCTGCCCGCTGTGCGGCAGTGGCAAAGAACCCGTCTGGGTAAGATCCCAATATCTCATCCAAAACAGGCAGGAACCGCTCATAGGCAGGCACCAGATACTCAGTGGCAAACACATAGCCCTCGGGCTGCAAAATCAGAGCATCATCCCATATCCGGATGCTGACACCGTACTTTTCTCCAATGGCATTTGCCTGCTGCCGTACTTTCTCCAGTCCGTCTTTGTCAGGGTTTTCTCTGGTGTAATGGGTTGCCGAATAGATTTTTTCGTCCTCTATGGCAGTTTTCTTGGTATCCCAAAAATAAATCGAAGCCTCGCCGGATTTCGTCTCCTCTCCGACAAACCAGACGCCGCCGTCTGCCGCCGGGACAAAGGAGCGGTACACGTGCCCCTCCCCTTGCAGAGCAATGGTGCTTTCCCGTTTGCCGGTGACAAGGTCATAAAGCTCCAGCTCAAATTTTCCGTCCGACAGGCTGCTGAAGACAGCCTTGGGATTTGCAAGCATTACAATGCTCGCCGGCTGCTTCCGGGGCCAGATGTTTTTGGCAGTACCGTCCACAGTACCGCAGATATATTCCGCCACGCCGCCGTCCGTTTTCCGGGTAAAATAATCGCTGCCCGAAGTGACCAGATCTTTAAGGCTCTCTCCTTCCGCCACAGTCTCGCCGCTGCTGGCGGAAATGAGCTTTGTTTCATAAGTATCGTCTGCCAGCTTTCGGGTGCAGCGCAGCATTTGACCATCAAAGAGAGTGCCGGTGATTTCCTGCCATTGCGCTTTCTGTTCCAGCAGCATCCGGGAAACACCGGTTTGCAGGTTCATGGTGAACACGCCTGTGTCCATGCAGTAGTAGACATTCTTGCTGTCACTGCCGATCCAAGCATCTCCGATAATGCCTTCCGGCATCTGGACCCGTCCCAGCTCCCGCAGGGCAGCATCCATGAAAACCATGGCCTTGTCTCCCGCATCGTAGTAGCCCAGTCCCTCTTCTGATGCCCACTTGATATGGACATCCGATGCAAAGGCGGTATGGAGCCGGCTCACGATGGTGGGGTGCAGATCACTGCCGCTCAGCATAACCATTTCCGTGTTGTTTTTTCCATGGTAGAGCAGTACCAGATGCTCACCCATGAAGAAGATCTGATGTTCTGTTCCTTCTTCCAGTGCATACTGCTTCACCGCTGCATTGGTCTGCTGCTCGATTTCGCTGTTGGGCACATACCAGCCGGTGGGGGTCGGCTCTTTTGGCGGCATGGTAGGATTGGTGGGTCTTGCAGTCTCTTCCGGGCGATTGCCGCTGCATCCTCCAAGGAGCAGTCCGGCTGCCAGCAGAGCCAAAATCCATCGTTTCATATCATTGCCTCCTTGCCAGAGTATAGTCGTCGCCTTGCCGGTAGAAGGGGCAGTGTGTGCTGTTTTCCGAACAGAAGATCCGATATACCTCGTCCTCGTCCAGATCCATCATGCAGTAATATTCGTCGTATTCCTCGTCGTAATCATAATACCAGCAGGTATCGCATTCCGAGCTTTCCATTTTTTAGTCCTCCAATGACAAAAAGGTGAACTCACCGTTTTCATAGAGCAGGCAGCTGCGGCTGCCATCCTTGGGGATGGACACGCTGCCGGGATTCAGGCAGCGGATGCCCTGACGCTCCTCGTCCATCTTCACATGGGTATGGCCGGAGAGGAAAATGCTCCCTGCCTCCAGCGGCGGCAGATTGTCGGGGTTTTTGTGGTGACCATGGGTCAGGAAAAACACCTTCCCGTCCACCAGAAGCTGGGCATATTCTCCCATGCAGGGAAAAGGCAGCACCATTTGATCCACCTCTGCCTCGCAGTTGCCCCGAACGGCAATGATCTTTTCCGCACACCCGGAAAGCATGGGAATCACCTGCTTGGGCGCATAGTCCCGGGGCAGGTCATTTCTTGGGCCGTGGTATAAAAGGTCTCCCAGCAGCACCAGCTTGTCGGGATTTTCTCTTTTCATAACTTCCATCAGCTTGCCACAGTAATAGGCGGAGCCGTGAATATCAGATGCAATCAGTAGTTTCATAATTTCTCCTAAACGCAATCCAGATAGGATGCGACATCAAAGGTTTTCAGTTTTTCGTCCTTCCGCAGATACAGCGGATGGTGGGGATGCCCCTTCTTGGTGACAGCTCCGGCGCAGTACCAGCTGGCATCATACTCCATACCCACTTCTACCATATCCCGAACGCACTGGGCAAGGTAGCCCCGCTTTTCAATAATTGCACCCCACGCCGCCCAGATTGCAGGCTTAGGGGAAATAGACAGGACATAGCGGAAAGCCGCCAGATTTTCCTTGTGGAGCAGTGGGTTCATTTGCTTTTCCATGGCATCCGGGTTGGTGGCTCTCTGGGCATAGACATTGAACATAATGAAGCTGTCGAAGCCGTTGCCCAAGGCGATCCGCTCCACCGATTTGAGGGTGTTGTCCAGATTTCCCGGCTCTGCGGTAGAAGGGTTGATGCCCACGCAGATCAAAGGATTTTTGCCCCGGGTGCCCAATATGTAACGGTACTCCGAATAAAAATTCGGAGCATAGATCCACTTTTCAATATCGTAATCCGGATTGGGCGTATTGGCCGCCGCCAGTGCTTCTTCAAATGTCACCAGCGTCAGCTCGGCGGTATCTCCCTTTGGTACATGCATCAGTTTTCCTCCTCTGTCGGAAACCAGCAGCTGTTCTGCGGGTCATGGAACGGGCAGTCCTCCGGCTGTAACCCCTTCTGGGCGCACCATCCGGCAAAAGCTTTGTCGAGGAACGGATAGACCCCGGTCATTCCTGCCTGAAGCGTGACAGCTCTGCCGTCGGTCATGGTAAGCTCAATGACAATATTTCCGTAGCTGTTATAAAGCTGCTGGCTCACAATGTCCCGATAGCGGTAGGTGGTGCTTTTTTTGCCGAAAGTAGTGAGAATAAAGCTGTTCTCGTCGTAAAACACACCGAAGGTCATGTAATAGACAATCAGTCCGATACCCACCAGAGAAATCACACCGCCGCCCACGCTCAGGGCCCATCTTTTGCCGAGTCCTGCAAAAATTGCCGCAATACCCAGCGTTACCAGCACCAGGCCGAATGCGCCGTAGCGCTTATTCAGCCGCACGCTGAGGCCGGACTGATGCTGTGCCTTTCCTCTGAATACTTTTGTAAAACCTTTGTCCGCCAGATAGCACAGGCCGAATGTACCGCCGGCCACCAGCGCAACCAGTAAAAAATCCATAGTAACTCCTTTAAGCCCACAAAACGCAATCCACAGGAATATCAAATTCCTCGGTGTCCAGATGGGGCAGCATTTGAAAATCATAGCACAGGGCCAGCGTGGGATGCTCCGGCTCCCGTGCCAAAAACTTATCGTAAAATCCGCCGCCATAGCCGATGCGGTGTCCCTCCGGGTCAAAAGCCAGCCCGGGCATCAGCACCAGCGCATGAGGATCTTCCGCCACCGGCCCGTCTGCCACCGGCTCCGGAATTCCGGCATAGCCCTTTTCCACCAAAGTGAAATCCGTTATGTAAATAAACTTCATATCGTCCCCGTAGACCTTGGGCACAGCCACTTTTTTCCCGTCCGCCAGCGCCTGCCGGAGCATTGGAACGGTGCGCACCTCTTGGTTGTAGGGCAGATAGCCGTAGATCGTTTGCGCTTTTTGATAGAGGGGGCTTTGAGCCAGCAGGATGCCCAGACGACTGCTGGCCTCCTGAATCTGCTGTTCGGTCATGGCCCGCTTTTTCATGCGGATCTGCTGGCGCAGGGATTTCTTATCCATTTTCCGTCTCCTTATTCTTCATAGGCCGGAACATACGGAACCACAGGATAATGGCTGCCTGTCCGGGGATGCCCAGCAGGAAAATTTTCCATACATTGAACTTCAAAACAATCAGCAGTGTCAGATAGATTGCCGCCAGAAAGCCCCACATGATGATGCTGATAAGAATTCTGTTCCAGTCGAAATCCCGCCACGCAGAGCGCAGGCTCAGCAGCACGATGGCATTGATGGGCACGGCATAGAAAAATGCCAGCTCACTGTATGGGATTTTCAGTGTGGACAGCACCACAAAAATGAGCAACGCCACGAACCACACAAGGATGGAAGACAGGCTCTGAATCACATTCTTGTTGGCCTTGCGCTTGAGGGTCTTTTTCACCGCCATGTCCACTGCCCGGTGAACTTTTCCGTTTCCTTCCGGCAGGGCATTAGGGTCTCTCAGCAGGTCATTGACCGTCACTTCCAGCACCTCTGCCAAACTCACAAGGGTCACCACATCCGGAACGGACTCTCCCCGCTCCCACTTGGAAACTGCCTTGTCAGAATAGTTGAGCATTCCGGCAAGCTCCGCTTGGGTCAGCCCACGGTGTTTGCGGAATTTTGCAATATTTGCACCGATTTGGATCTTTAAAATCTCGTCGTCCATAATGATCCTCCATTGTAACTTCCCCGCTATTTTACCAAATATGGTGCTGTATTGCAACCAAAAAACAGGAATTCCTGCCCACAGCGCAAAAATACCCCTGCGGACGGCATCCGCAGGGGGCGCTTATCAATCTTCCGGGAACAGGCGCTGAGAGCAGTATTTAATAATTGCTCTTCTTGTAACAATGCCGATGAAGGCACCCTTGTCATCAACGACCGGTACGAAATTCTGTGTGCTGGCCCGATCCACCAGATCATGCATAGAGGTGGTGACCCGAACCGGTATGTTGTCCCGCCGCCGGGAAATTTCCATAATCCGATGTGCTTCCGCCTGCCGCACATCCATGTAACACATATTTTTGATTCCCCACAGGAGATCTCCCTCTGTGAGTGTGCCACGGTACTCTCCCCGTCTGTTGAGGATGGGCAGAGCCGCATATCCCGCTGTTTCCATTTTTTCAAGTGCTTGCCGCATGGTATAATCGTCGTATAAATAAGCACACATTGCTTTGGGTGTTAAAAAAAACAAGATATTGTTATTCATAGTCGCTCCTTCTTTGGATCCATTGGCGGCCTTCTTGCCACCATTTATATTATAGCACAAAACCAGCCGAGGAGTATGAAAATTTAGTGAAAACATCTGACAACGCCGCTGAAAAACCCAGTTGTTTTTTAGTGATATCGTACAATTTCCTTTTTCCGGTCTGCAACATCCAAGGCAGCAGCATCAAACCGCCTCCAGCATGAAAATATCCGCTTCCTGTGAGGAGCGGATCAAATTCTCCGTTTTGGGGCTCTACCCACAGTAGAATCCAGATTCTCCCTATTGTGGAGAAGATTTTCGCTTGCGTATAGCACAAAGTCTGTGCTTTGTGCTATACTATATCCAAGCAACACGGAAAGGCGGAAGTAAATCTCATGAAACGAACCAAACTCAAAAACCGTCCCCTGCCCGACTACACCAAAGGCGAAGAGATCACAAACATGGTGACCCACATTGTGGGCGGTGCCATGGGTATTGTGGTTCTTGTGACCTGCATCATTCGGGCAGCCAGTCATCACAATGTTTACGGCGTCGTCACCGCCAGCATCTACGGTGCGTGTATGATTTGCCTCTATGTCATGTCCAGCGTGTACCACGGCCTGCACCCCTCCACCGGGAAGCGGGTCATGCAGATTATCGACCACTGCACCATCTACTTCCTCATTGCCGGAACCTACACCCCGGTTGCACTCAGCGCTCTGCGTCCCAGCTACCCGGTGCTGGGCTGGTGCATCTTCGGCTTGGAATGGGGACTTACTGCTCTAGCTGTGAGCCTTACCGCCGTTGACCTCAAGAAGTTCAATGTATTCTCCCAGATTTGCTACATCTGTATGGGCTGGGCCATCGTTCCCTTCATTCCGCAGACCATTGCCGTAATGACCATGCCGGGATTTTGGCTTCTGCTGGCAGGCGGCATCAGCTACACAGTGGGTGCCATTCTCTATGGCATCGGCTCCAAGAAGCACTGGTTCCACTCGGTATTCCATATCTTTGTCGTGCTGGGAAGTTTGCTTCAGTACTTTGCCATTCTGTTCTATGCTCTGTAAACAGCAGGTTATAAAATGTCGGGATCAGGTTTTTCGCCTGATCCCGACATTTTTATAGATATCTGTTATCCGTTTTTATCGGATCTGTTTGCTTACAGCCTGCGGAAAGGCTTTATTCTTCGGTGGTTTCCGGTCTGTCAAACATACTGACAGCCTTTGCCTCACCAACGGCTCTGCCCTCCATGCAGTCAGCAAACTGGGCACCGGTCATGGTTTCATGCTCCAGCAGGAAATCTGTCACAGCAAAAACCTTATCCTCATTCTGCTTGAGGATCTGGGCGCAATGCTCATAGGCCTTATCCACGAGCAGCTTCACCTGATCGTCGATGGTACCGGCGAACTTCTCGGAATAACTCTTGGTGCTCTGGTAGTCTCTGCCGATGAACACCTCGCCGCCGTCCAGATAGGAAACGGTGCCGAGGGCCTCGCACATACCGTAGCGGGCCACCATGTCTCTTGCCAGTTTGGAAGCACGGTCAATGTCATTGGAAGCACCCACGGAGATGTCATTCAGGAACAGGGCTTCCGCCACACGGCCGCCCAGCAGACTTACGATTTCCTCGTACATCTGGTTGCGGGTCATGTTGAAGGAATCATCCTGCGGCACATGCCATGTGGCACCCAGAGAATTGCCCCGGGGGACAATGGTAATCTGAAGCACCGGGTCCTGTGTCGGCAGGTGGTACATGGCAACTGCATGGCCTGCCTCGTGGATAGCAGTCTCTCTCAGGTCCTTTCGCTGACGCACACGGCTCCGCTTCTCGGGGCCTGCCATGATCTTCATCATGGCCTCGTTCAGGTCTTCCATGGTCAGCACAGGACGGTTGTTCCGTGCCGCCATAATGGCTGCCTCGTTCATCAGATTGCTGAGATCTGCGCCGGTAAAACCAACAGTGGAGCGGGCCACCAATCCCAAATCCACACCGCCGTCCAGCTTCTTATTCTTGGCATGGATCTTGAGGATCTGCTCACGGCCCTTCACATCCGGCACGCCCACATGGATCTGCCGGTCAAACCGACCGGGGCGGAGCAAAGCCGGGTCAAGGATGTCGGGGCGGTTGGTTGCCGCCAGCACGATCACGCCTTCATTTCCGGCAAAGCCATCCATTTCCACCAGCAGCTGGTTGAGGGTCTGCTCCTTTTCATCGTGACCGCCGCCGAGGCCGGAGCCACGCTTGCGGCCCACAGCATCGATTTCGTCGATAAAGATGATAGCGGGAGCAATTTTCTTTGCCTGCTCGAACAGGTCACGGACACGGCTTGCGCCGACGCCCACATACATTTCCACGAAATCAGAGCCGGAAATGGAGAGGAACTGCACTCCCGCCTCACCGGCCGCCGCACGGGCCAGAAGGGTTTTGCCGGTGCCCGGAGGGCCGACCAGCAGCAGTCCGTGCGGAATCCGTGCGCCGATTTCCTTGAACTTTCCGGGATTGCGGAGAAAATCCACAATTTCCTGAAGCTCCTGCTTCTCTTCGTCGGCACCTGCCACATCATCAAATGTGACCTTCTTGCCGTTCGGGACACCCAGAACCGTCCGGGCTTTGCCGAAATTCGTCATAGGATTGCCGCTGTTCATCTTACCCATCATCAGGAACCATACCAGCAGCAATGCGCCGCCCGCCAGCATCAGCGGCAGCACCAGAGAATAGGGAGAAAACTTGGCTTCCGGACGGAAATCATAGCTTTCGAGGATTCCCTTTTCGCTCTGTTCCCGCAAAATATCCTGCATTTCCGCACGGAAACTTTCGGTATCTGCCAGATCGCACCGCAGGTGATCCTTGCCGTTGTAAGGCTCCCGGAGGATCAGGTCAATAGTCTGCTCCTCCACAACAAATTTTTTGACTCGTTCTTCTTTGAACAGCTGCACCAGCTGGGAATAGCTCAAATTATCCTTCACATTGCCGAATGTACCGACAACCCAGGAAAAGAGCAGTACCAAAATCACCAGATACAGCGCCAAAGAAAGAAAACTACGCTTTTTCAAATTCGCTACTCCTTAAAATAATCAATTATATGCTTCCGGTTTCAGAATGCCGATGTAAGGCAGATTCCGGTAGTTTTCGTTATAGTCCAGTCCGTAGCCCACAACAAAGGCATCGGGAATGGTAAAGCCCACATAGTCGGGTTTCAGGGTAATACCGGGTTTTCTGCGGGAGGGCTTATCCAGCAGAGTACAGATCTTAACAGAAGCAGGGCTTCTCTCCATCAGATGCTTGTAAGTAAAGTCCAGAGAATTGCCCGTGTCAAAAATATCCTCAAGGATCAGCACATGCCGTCCCTGAATATCCGCAGAAATATCCTGCTTAACCACCATTTTTCCGGTGGAATTGGTGCCGACATAGGAAGAAATACACATAAAATCCATCTGGCAGGGAACCTTCACCTGTCGGACCATATCTGCATAAAAAACCACAACGCCCTTGAGAACGCCCACGATCACCGGGTTCTTATCCTTGTATTCCTCGGTTAATGCTTCGCCCAATTCTGCAATGCGCTGACGGATCTGTTCCTCAGTCAATAATACTTCCTGAATGTTCTGCTCCATGTTGTATCCTCCCGTAGTCATATTGTGTCCTCCCGTAGTTATATTAGATTGTTGCACGGTCGTCTATTTTCTCAAATCGGATCTGCAAGGCCGGCAGGCTGTCCGCCAGTCTGTCCACATTGGCACCTACACCGTAAACTCCCAGCACGCCCTTTTCATCGGCAATGACAGGAATCTGACAGCGCTGTGCCGCCGGGATCTTCCGATCGATAAACAGTTTTTTGAGGCTTTGACTGCCCACATTCAGGCGAATGGTATCCCCCGCCTGCCGCTGCCGCAGCTGGATTTTTTCACCCGCCGCAACGGTAAAAATTTCTTTGGTATTACAAATGGAACCCGCCGGCTCCGTAATGACCCGAAGCCCCAGCTGGGGCAGAATCACCGCTCCCTGCATGGGAAGCTCCAGCGCTGCCAGAGCCTCGGTTTCTCCGGAAACCGTCAGGGTATCATAATTTCGGTGGACGGTAAGCCCGCCGGGAAGGTTTGCCCGGGCAGAGGGCTTCTCCGAAAAAATCAGAGCCTCTGTAAGAGCGATATGCTCCCGTTCCGGTTCCCGGATACCGTTTTCCTTCAGAAAGCGTTCCAGCATTCTGGCACGCACCGCCGGCGGCAGCTGCCGCAGTCTGGGAATTTCTGGCAAGCTTTCGGATGCCAGATCTTCCAGCACCTCGGAATCCTCCCGCAGGCTCATAGCCATCTGGGAAACCGTCAGGGAAAATCTGGGATTTTCTTCTTTCAAAAGAGGCATCACTCCATGGCGGATGCGATTGCGCAGGAATGCATCGCTGCCGTTGGAGCTGTCCTCCACAAAGCCAATGTGATACTCCTCCAGAAATGCCAGAATCTCCTGCCGGGTACACTGGAGCATAGGGCGGATCAGCCGTCCGTTTACGGGAGCAATGCCCCCCAGCCCCTTCAGCCCGGTGCCGCGCACCAGATGCATGAGGATGGTTTCCGCATTGTCATCAGCCGTATGAGCAGTGCTGATTTTTCCCGGCACCGTTGCAAAAAATCCGTATCTGGCTTCTCTTGCAGCAGCTTCCAGACCTTTTTTCCCGGCAGTCACCTCTGCTCCCCCTACGATCAAAGGGATGTCGAAGCGGCCGCAAAATTCCCGCACAAAATCCTCGTCCCGCTGAGATTCCTCACCCCGCAGGTGGTGGTTAAAATGCACTGCCCGCAGTTCAAAATTCAGCTTATCCCGCAGGAGGTACATCCCCCACAGCATAGCCATGGAGTCGGCGCCCCCGGATACGGCACAGGTAACGGTGTCACCCGGAGAAATCATGCCGTATTTGCGGATTGTTTGCAGCATATTATTCAGCATGTTTCCACTCTCGATCCGCAAAAGTAGTGTACTGAGGCAGCCACTGAAGCTTTACCGTGCCGGTTTCACCATGTCGGTTTTTGGACACGATGCACTCGGACACATTCTTTTCCTCGGAATCTGCATTATAGTAGTCGTCCCGGTAGAGGAACAGGATTGCATCGGCGTCCTGCTCGATAGCACCGGATTCCCGAAGGTCGGACATAATGGGACGCTTATCGGTACGGCTTTCCACCGCACGGGACAGCTGGCTGAGGCAGATTACAGGGACATTCAGTTCCTTTGCCATGATTTTAAGGGAACGGGAAATCTCGCTGACTGCCTGAATACGGCTTTCGTTTCCCTTGCCATAGCCGGAGCTGGTCATCAACTGCAGGTAGTCGATGATAACCAGTCCCAGATTGTCGATCCGGCGGAGCTTGGCGTTCATTTCCGCCACAGTAATAGAGGGGTTGTCATCCACCCGGATATCCGTCTGGCTGAGGGAAGCGGAGGCCATACAGAGCTTGCCCCATTCTTCTTCGCTCAGCTTGCCGGTAGCCATTTTCTTGCTGTCCACAAAGCTTTCGCCGGACAGCAGACGCATGGCGAGCTGTTCTCTGGACATTTCCAAAGAGAAGAACGCCACGGTGCTTTTATATTTCTTTGCAACATTCAGACCGATGTTCAGGGCAAACGAAGTTTTACCCATAGCCGGACGGGCTGCCACGATCAGAAGGTCGGATTTATTGAGGCCGTTGATCTGAGCATCCAGATCCCGAAGTCCGCAGGAAAGTCCGGGAATTGCAGAATCAGACTGGCTCAGCTCTGTCAAATGGTCAAAAACCTTGTGGAGGATGGTGCCGATGTGTTCCAGAGAGTCTCCCCGCTCGCCTTTTCGCAGAGCGTAGATCTTCTTTTCCGCAGCTTCCAGCATTTCCGCCGGGGTGCCCACCTGAGAATAAACGGTTTCAGAAATATCCGATGCCGCCTGTGCAAGCCCCCGGAGCATGGCCTTCTCCCGCACAATATTGGCGTAATGGGTCACATTTTTCGCCGTGGGGGTGATCTGCATCAATTCCAGAACATAGCGCTTGGAATCGTCGGTATAGACGCCGTTTTCCCGCATCTTATCCAGCACCGTAACCGGGTCGATGGTCTGGGAAAAGTTAAACATGGAGTAAATCGTCTCAAAGATTTCCCGGTTCCGCTGGTTATAGAAATCCTCCGGCCGCACAATGCCGATTACATCGGCTACGCACTGGCTGTCAATGAGGATTGCGCCCAAAACAGCCTGCTCTGCCTCGCTGGACTGGGGCGGCTGGCGAAAGGACAGTTCATCATCCATGTTTCATTCTCCTTCCTGTCTCTCTTTCAGAAAATCGGATCAAGCTTCCTCGATCTTCACGGTAAGCGGTGCATTGATCTCATAACCCAGCTTGCAGGTCACGGTGTAAGTACCCACAGACTTGATGGGGTCGGCAATGACGATCTTTCTCTTGTCCAGAGCAATGCCGGACTTTTCTTTCAGTGTTTCTGCGATCTCCTGATTGGTAACGGAGCCGAAAAGCCGTCCGGTGCCGCCGCCCTTGGCGGTGACTACCAGCGTCATTTCCCGCAGCTGCTTGGAAAGTGCCATAGCCTCTGCCTTTTCCCGGGCGATCCGTTCCTGAGTTGCCTTATCGTTCATGCGCATCGTGTTGACGGCATCGGCAGTAGCCTCCGTTGCCATCTTTCTGGGCAGCATATAGTTGCGGGCGTAGCCGTCAGAAACTTCGATCATCTGACCCTTTTTGCCCTTTCCCTTAACATCCTGCAATAAAATAACTTTCATAGCAAATTCTCCTTATCCATAACATTTTGCCGAAATTCCGGCATGGAATCAAACCGATAAACGGTAATTATTCTTCATAAAACTGATCGATGGAAGCAACCAGACGATCCAGTGCATCCTTCACCGTACAATTCTTGATCTGAGCGCCTGCCGTAGCAGTATTGCCGCCGCCGCCCAAAGGCTCCAAAATCATCTGCACATTGGCATCGCCGATGGAGCGGGCGGAAATATATACCTCATCCTCCAGCGGATACAGAACAAAAGAGGCAGTAATACCGGTGATGTTCAGCAGCTCGTCGGCAGCCTGAGAGGCCAGCGCCCGGGATGTGGTATTGTTGAGAGCTGCAATGGCAATTTCCTGCCGGTAAAGGCGAGCGGACTTGATGATCTGATACTTCGCCATAGTCCCCTGGAAATCGTTTTGCAGCAACTTTTTGACTTCCACCGTATCTGCGCCCCACTGCCGCAGCACCGCTGCTGCTTCAAAGGTGCGCTCGCCGGTGCGGACATTGAAGCTCTTGGTGTCCAGGAATATGCCCGCCATCAGACTCTTTGCCTCGATGGGCAGCACATCGGACTTTTCCACCGCATATTGCAGCAGTTCCGTCACCAGCTCCGAAGCGGAGGAGGCGTAGGTTTCGTGGAGCTTAACCACAACGGGGTCGATATAATCCGCCGCTCTGCGGTGGTGATCCACCACGCAGACCTTGGAAATGGCTTCCAGCAGAGGTCTGCTCTCCACCTGATCCGGGCGGTTGGTATCCACCACCACCAGAATACTGTGGTTATCGCACAGAAGCATTGCCTCCTGACCGGAAATGAAGGTATCCTTGTATTCCGGCACTTCACGGATTTCCTCAATGAGCTTTTCGGAACAATTATGCTCCAAATCCAGCACGATATAGGCTTTCTTTCCCTTTTTGCGGCACAGAGTGCTGATGCCCATAGCCGCACCCACGGCATCAAGGTCGGCATTTTTGTGTCCCATGATAAACACTTGGCTGCTCTGACCGATCAGTTCCATAAGAGAGTTGGCAGTGACGCGGGAACGAACCTTGCTTCTGTGGTCAGCTTCTTTGTTTCTGCCGCCGTAGAATGTGAAGTTGAAGCGATCCTTGATAACCGCCTGATCGCCGCCGCGGCTCAGAGCCATTTCGATGGACAGTGCCGCAAAATTATAGGCCTCTTCAAAATTGACACCGTCTACGCCGATGCCCATGGAAATAGAGGCTTCCAGACCGGAAGGACTGGTGACCTGATGGATTTCCTCCAACAGCGGGAATTTATCCTCCACCGCCATGTGCAGATCCCGTTTCTCAAAGATATAAAGGAAACGGTTCCGCTCCATTTTTCGGAACAGTCCGTGGTACTGCTCTGTCCACTTGGTAATCACTTCGTTGATCCGGGCATCCAGATTTGCGATGGCACCTTCGGTCAGATTCTTTGTCAGCTCCTCGTAGTTGTCGATCAAAATGATGGACACCATGGGACGGGAGCGAACATATTCATCCCGAACCTGATAAAGCTCCGTCAGATCACTGAAATAGAGCATACCCAGCACAGAACCGTCGGGGTCGTCAGCCCGGACGGTGTTGCCGTAGATCCGGTATCTGCGGTCGGAAATGGTAATATCGTAGGGGTATTCGGTTTTTCCTGCGGAAAGCCATGCTGTATCGAAATCCGGCACCAGCGCACTCAAGCGCTGATCGAGGTACTCGTCCTGATAGCCGGTAATAGACGCAAAAGCATCGTTGGCCCAAATCAGGCTGTCGTCTCCCAGCCGCACCAGCGCCATGGGGAAGGGAGCATCTGCACCGCTGACCTTTTCGTGGCTGCTGAAAGCGACCTTGGCATAATTCTGCACCTCTTTGTGGTGCTTCGTGCGGCACATTAAATAGTAGACCAGCAGCAGCAGAGTAATGGCCGCCTCTAATATGCCCAGAATATAATTCTTGGTTGCCACGGCTGCCGCGGCAAATATCGCCATAAACAGGAAATACAGCCACAGACCCGGCCACAGCAGTCTTCCCAGCTTCTTATTCATATTCTCCGCCTCCTCCGAAAACGGGCACCAGCCCACAGTATCCTTACTATAAAGGGTATTATAACAAATTTGCGCCGAACCTGCAACTGATTTTGAAACTTTTTAACCTCTCCGCCGCAGGGGGAAAGCAGCGGATTTGCCTGTTTTCTTTTTTCCTGACGAAGTCCGTCGAAAAAAAACAGTATACAATCCGACTAAATTATGATATACTAACCGTAGAATGCGCCGGGAAGGGCAGTCCCGGGCAACTTTCAAAGGCAGTGCTGCGGCTGGCATTGCCGGGAAATTTAATGTTTTGCAGGCGTTTTTTCACCGACGGCGATTCAGGGCCTTAGGCGCAAAAAAGCGGCTGCTGATTTTGTGACGGCATTTTTGCTTTATTTACGAAAGGAGCTATGATTTTATTGGCTGAAAAACTGAAAATTATACCGCTGGGCGGTTTGGATGAGATCGGTAAAAATATTACGGTCTTGGAATACGGGAAGGATATGATCGTCGTAGACTGTGGCGTTGGCTTCCCCGACGAAGAAATGTACGGTGTAGATCTGGTAATTCCGGATTTCACCTATCTGGTGCAGAACGCCAAGAAGCTGCGGGGTATGTTCATTACCCACGGGCATGAGGATCACATCGGTTCCATCCCCTACTGTATGCAGCAGGTCAGCTGCCCCATCCACGGCACCGCCATGACAAACGGCCTCATTAAGCTGAAGCTTGAAGAGCATCACCTCGCTGACAAGGTAAAACTTGTTACCCACAAGCCCGGCGATGTGGTAAAGGCCGGTTGCTTTACCGTGGAATTTATCCATGTGAACCACTCCATCGCTGATGCGGTGGCGTTCGCCATCAAAACCCCGGTGGGCACCGTAATTATGACCGGTGACTTTAAGATTGACCCCACCGCCGAGGGCGGCATGACCAATCTGACCCGCTTCGGTGAGCTGGGCAAGGAAGGCGTTCTGGCGCTGCTGGCAGACTCCACCAATGTGGAGCGTCAGGGCTACACCCCCAGTGAAAACATCGTGGCAGAAAGTCTGGATCGTCAGTTCAAAAACTGCGATCAGCGAATCATTGTCACCACTTTTGCCTCCAATATGCACCGTATTCAGGCAGTTCTCACCACTGCTCACCGCTACGGCCGAAAGGTGGCCGTTTCCGGCAGAAGCATGGAAAATATGCTGAAAGTGGCACAGGAGCTGGGATATCTGAAGGTTCCTGCCGGAACCATCGTGGAGCTGGGCTCCATTAAGAGCCTGCCGAAAAACAAAGTGGTCATCGTTTCCACCGGTTCTCAGGGTGAAAATATGTCCGCTCTTTACCGCATGGCCTTCTCCACCCACCGTCAGGTGGAAATTCAGTCCGGCGACCGGATCATCATTTCCGCCTCTGCCATCCCCGGCAACGAAAAGGCCATTTCCCGGATCATCAACGAGCTTTACCGCAAGGGTGCCGATGTGGTCTACGAAAAGAGCGAAGGCCTCCATGTTTCCGGCCACGCCTGTCAGGAGGAGCTGAAGATCATCCACTCCCTCTGCAAGCCCAGATTCTTCATCCCCATTCACGGTGAGCAGCGGCATTTGCAGATTCATGGCCGCCTTGCAAAGCAGATGGGTATGTCCCCCCGGAATATCTTTATCGGAGAAATCGGCACTGTCTTTGAGCTGTCTGCCAGAAGCTGCAAGCCCAACGGCACCGTTACCGCCGGTAAGGTCTTTGTGGACGGCACCAGCGTGGGCGATGTGGGCAGCGTGGTTCTGCGGGACCGCAAGCATCTGGCGCAGGACGGCATGGTTGTTGTCTGCGTGAATCTCTCCGGTCAGGATGGCAGCATCATTTCCGGACCCGATATCATCACCCGTGGTTTCATCTATGTAAAGGAATCCGAACAGCTCATGGAGGAATTGCGGAATGTGGCGCTGGAGGCCATTGACCGCTGCAACCGCAAGCGTGTCAGAGATTGGGCCACCATCAAATCCGCCATTAAGAACGACCTCAGCGGATACCTTTATAAGACCACCAAACGAAATCCCATGATCCTGCCCGTCATTACGGAAATCTAAAATTTTTGGCGGCGCACCCCTGAAGTGCGCCGCCTTTTTATGTAGAAAAGAGACAGTATGCAGTATTATTTTGCACCCATGGAGGGACTCACGGACAGCATTTACCGTTCCCTCCACCATACATTTTTTCCCGGCATCCACCGCTACTATATGCCCTTCATCTCCCCTACCATCCACCGGGCGCTGACAAAAAAAGAGGAGCGGGATCTGCCTATGGCGCAGTCTGTCGGCTTTACCGCCATTCCCCAGATTCTCACCAAGGTTCCGGAGGACTTTCTATGGGCCGCAGAGCAATGCGCCCAGCGTGGCTATGAGGAAGTAAACCTCAATCTGGGCTGTCCCTCGGGCACAGTGGTATCCAAAGGAAAAGGCAGCGGAATGCTTGCCAACCCGGATACGCTGGATGATTTTCTGGATGCCGTATTTTCAAAAGCGCCCCTTCCCATTTCCGTCAAGACCCGGCTAGGACTCGACAGCCCCGAGGAATTTCCTCAGCTGCTGGAAACTTTCAATCGCTACCCCATCACTCAGCTGACCGTGCATCCCAGAGTGCGCAGGCAGTTCTACAAGGGGGATGTGGATATGGAAATGTTCCGCTATGCTCTGGAAAACAGCAAAAATCCCGTCTGCTACAACGGCGATCTCAGGACCCGTGAGGATATTGCCGCTTTTCACGGGAAATTCCCCGCGGTGGAGGCGCTGATGATTGGCAGAGGGCTCATTGGGAATCCAGCACTGCTTACGGATGAAGCGAATCCTGTTTCAATAATTCAAGCCTTTCACGATCAGCTGCTGGAGGCCTATATCGATGCTTTCGGCAGCGGACGAAACGCCATGTTCCGTCTGAAAGAAAACTGGAGCTATATGATCTGCCATTTTGAAAACAGCGAAAAACTGGGAAAACGGCTTCGCAAAACCACAGATCTTGCCGAATACCGGGAGATCACCCATTGCATTTTTACCACCTGCAAATGGATATAAAAAATGCGCCGAGCATTGTCAACACCAGACACGGAAGTAGCTCGGAAAACTCAAAACGGAGTGTATCGAAATTTCGATACACTCC
>RCNI01000590.1_pt1 | contig 21748 bp, 18 predicted proteins | sample 2041151 | NCBI WGS metagenome assembly RCNI01 (sample SAMN09708214, study PRJNA481090) | feces metagenome | isolation source: feces | place: Antarctica: Albino Rookery | reverse complement strand
TTTGGAAGGTACGACAGCCAACACCATCTCCGAAAACAGACGACTATCCTTCAAAAAGAAAAACGAAATAAACGTAATGGAAAAAAGAGCTACAAACAAATCGCTCACAGTCCCAGCCAATGACCCGAACCAAGTACGAAGATGGGCTATATTGATCCAATCTGACAATTCCCGGGAAATATAGGCATCCACATCTTCACTCTCCTCGATAAGGCCATAATATTTAAGGAAATTCCCCACCTTCTCCACCGGTTCCTGCAATTGCGTGACAATATTATTGACACTGACATTCTCCAGTGACTGAAATTCATGCACCACAAGCGGAATGACCGTACTGAAAAAAAGTATAAAGACGAGCCACAAAAAAACGACTGTCACCGCAGCTTTTACAGTATCTGAAAATTGGTAACCGTAAACCTTAAACTTCCCCAACAAATCAATGATAGGCTTGCCGATAAAAGAAATCACCGCCGCCACCAACACATATACAATCACGGTAAAAAAATACCATGAGAAGAAAAATGCTATTGCCAAAGCAACAAAACCAAGGATATATTTCGTTATTGTATTCATTTTTATATATCTTCACCCCCCCAAAAATAGTTAATTTAGTCTGATTTCATAAAAATAATCGTATCTTTATTACACTTATTCTTTAAATCCAATCATTTTAAAACGATGTTTAAACGCATATGGTCTATATATTATGACGGCTTCAGCCACTTGCCACGCTGGGCAAAAATCGTGCTTGCCATTGTTGCGGCCAAATTGTTCATTATGTTTGTCGTGTTTAAAATGCTGCTGATGCCCAATTATCTAAACAGCCAATACACCACAGATGCAGACAAGAGCAATCACGTATTAAACGAATTAATTTCAAAACCTTAAATATAATGACAGAATTCACTACAGCTTCTTTAGTGGAGTGGTCCAGATGGCAATTCGCCATAACAGCCATTTACCACTATATGTTTGTCCCCTTGACTCTGGGACTCTCATTTCTACTGGCACTCATGGAAACCATGTGGGTCAAAACAGAAAAAACAGAATGGCTACATGCAGAGAAATTCTGGATGAAACTATTTGCCATCAATTTTGCCATCGGCATTGCCACCGGCTTGATATTGGAATTCCAGTTTGGTTCCAACTGGTCAAACTACTCTTGGTTTGTAGGTGATATATTCGGGGCACCGCTTGCCATCGAAGGTCTATTTGCCTTTTTCCTGGAGGCGACCTTCTTTGCGGTCATGTTCTTCGGCTGGAACAAAGTGAGCAAGCGCTTCCATCTCACCTCCACGTGGATGGTATTTATAGGATCGAATATCTCTGCCCTATGGATATTGGTTGCCAATGCCTGGATGCAAAATCCCGTAGGTATAGAATTCAATCCATTGACAGCCCGCAATGAAATGACAGACTTCTGGGCTGTATTGGGTTCTCCGACCGCCATGAGCAAATTCTTCCATACTATTACTTCCGCCTATACGCTTTCATCCTGTTTCGTAATCGGCATAAGCGCATGGTTCATCCTGAAAAAGAGACATTTGGAATTTGCCCGCAAAAGCATACTGCTGGCTTCTGTATTCGGCCTTTTCAGCATCATGGCCACCATGTTTACCGGGGACACCAGTGCTCAAAACATCACCCGTACCCAGCCTATGAAACTGGCTGCAATGGAAGGTTTAAATGAAGGCAAACACGGAGCAGAGTTCACCATCATCGGCATTCCAAGCGAAGACTCGACATTGAGTTCCGACAGGATGCGCACCATCCAATATGGTATCTCCATTCCGAAAATGTTATCTTTCTTGGGCTATCATGATTTCGATGCCTTCATTCCCGGAGTTGAAGACATCCTGAACGGATATACTTCTCACGACGGGAAAGTCTACCCATCTGTCGAACAGCGTATGGCTAACGGAAGAACTGCCATTGAAGCACTACGGACCTATAAAAAGGCCGTCGAAGAAAAAAACGACACCTTAGCAAACGAATCCCTGATAACCTTAAGAGCCAACTATAAAGACTTCGGATACGGCCATCTGACTTCTCTCGATGAAGTCATTCCTCCCATTTCCCTCGTATTCTACAGTTTCCGCATCATGGTCGGCCTGGGAATGCTGTTCGTACTTCTATTTGCAATATCATGGTGGTATGCCAAGAAAAGGAAATTCGACAAATTCAAGTTCATACCTTACCTGGCCATATTCTGCGTCCCATGTGCCTATATTGCATCGCAATGTGGCTGGATAGTTGCAGAAGTCGGACGCCAGCCCTGGGTTGTACAAGATTTAATGCCCACAAACATTGCCATCACCCGCATTGCTTCAGGATGGGTCATCACGACCTTCTGGATGTTTGCCGTACTATTCACCTTGCTGCTTATCGCTGAAATCGGTATCATGTTCTCACAAATCAAGAAAGGCCCGAAAACTGCAGATAACGAACAATAGACAAAAGAAAAAATTTTAAACTTTGAATATCATGGACTTAAATATGTTACAACATTACTGGTGGCTTCTCCTATGCATCTTAGGAGGATTACTGGTATTCCTGTTATTTGTGCAAGGAGGTCAAAGTCTGCTCTACACCCTCGGAAAAAATAAAGAAGAACGCGATCTGATTGTCAATTCTCTCGGACACAAATGGGAATTCACATTCACGACCTTAGTTGTATTTGGTGGAGCCTTCTTTGCCAGTTTCCCATTGTTCTACTCTACCAGTTTCGGCGGTGCTTACGTAGTGTGGATGCTGATTCTTTTCTGCTTTGTGCTACAAGCCGTATCATTCGAGTATCGCAGCAAAAAAAACAACTTTTTAGGTTCCAAAACCTACGAAGTGTTTCTCATAATCAACGGTTTTGCAGCACCGCTATTATTAGGTGCTGCCGTTGCCACCTTTTTCACTGGATCACCATTCCGTTTGGGAGAAATGAACCGTGTGGAATGGATGACCCCCTGGCGCGGACTGGATGCATTGTTTGTATTCACCAACTATCTGCTTGCTTTTGCCGTATTCTTTTTGGCACGTACCCAAGCATCCCTGTATTTTATCCTCACCATCAACAATGACTACATCCACAAAAGAAGTCGTGCACAAGTATTCTATAACAGTATTCCCTTTGTCATTTTCTTCCTGTTGTTCCTCGGATGCATTTTCACGAGAGAAGGCTATGCCATTGGAGAAAACGGACAGATAGAATTAGTGAAATACAAATATTTCTACAACCTGATTGAAATGCCACTGAACGCCCTGATTTTTTTACTGGGAGTTGCAAGCGTTCTCTATGGCATCATCCGGACCATTTTCATACAGACATGGCGCAAAGGAATCTGGTTCACCGGAGCAGGTACCATCCTTACTGTCATCGGACTATTGGTCATCGCAGGATTCAACGATACGGCATTCTACCCTTCTTCCACAGACTTGAATTCCTCACTGACCATCTATAATGCCTCCTCATCCCTCTACACCTTAAAAGCCATGAGTTGGGTATCATTGGTCATCCCGTTCGTTATCGCCTACATCTGGTATGCATGGCGCTCCATGACAAACAAACCGATGGACACAAAAGAATTGGAAGAATCAGACAACAGATATTAATACAACAAGAGGGTGCATATCATCTGAAATGCACCCTCTTTATAAATATCAAAACATCAAGCCTTTTACTCCATGTAGCTGGAATTATCCCAACAATGAGTACACAACTGCTCTTTAGGCAGTCCGATAGCCTTGACCAAATCGTCCAAACGTTGGAATTGCAATGAATCCAACTGCAAATGCTGGCACATCACCTTGACCATCTCTTTATATTTATCCGAATCCGGATCGGTATAAGGCTGCAACAATTCATCTGTCAAATCAGAAGTTCCCTCCAAATCACGGATTACACGACGGGCAAACAAATCAAAAGTTGAACGCGATGTAGAGAAATTCAAGAAACGACAAGGGAAAATCAACGGCGGACAGGCAATACGAATATGTACCTCCTTCACTCCGCACTCTCTCAATTTCACCACATTGTCCTTCAACTGCGTCCCCCTCACGATAGAGTCATCCAAAAAGACAATCTTCGAATCCCGGGTAAACGCTTCATTCGGCAACAACTTCATCTTTGCCACCAAATCACGCATCGACTGGTTCTGAGGCATAAAGCTACGCGGCCAGGTCGGCGTATATTTCACAAACGGACGCTTGTAAGGAATACCCTTCTCATTCGAATAGCCGATAGCATGTCCCACACCGGAATCAGGGATACCGGCAGCAAAGTCAGGAGTCAGATCATCACGCTTTGCCATGGCTGCTCCACAGCGATAACGGGCGTCTTCCACATTGATCCCTTCATAATAGGCTGAAGGATATCCATAATACACCCACAAGAACGAACAAATCTGCTTCCTGCAACCGGGAGCGATAATTTGTGTGATACCATCCTTAGATACACGAACAGCTTCACCCGGTCCCAAATCACGGACAATAGAATATCCCAAATTAGTGAACGACGAACTCTCACTGGCTACCACATAGCCGAATTCATTTTTACCGATAATCACCGGAGTACGTCCAAACTTGTCACGGGCAGCATAAATACAATTGTCTGTAAGTATCAGGAAAGAACAGGAACCTTTCACCATATTGAAAACATTCTCAATGCCTTCCTTAAAGGTATCTCCCTTATTGATCAATATGCTTACCACCTCCGAAGGATTAATCGAAGAAGAAGACATCTCTGCAAAATGAATTCTCTCCTGCAACAATTGCTCGGAAATCTCCTGCATATTATCAATTCTCCCCACTGTCACCAGCGAAAAACGCCCCAAATGGGAAGTCACTGTTATCGGCTGCGATTCCATATCGCTAATCACCCCAATCCCTTGGTAGGAACCGATAAAACGACCTAACTCCGGCTCAAATTTATTCCGGAAATAAGCACTCTCGATACTATGTATCGAACGAACAAAATCTTCACCGTTGAAAAAAGCCATTCCGGCCTTCTTTGTTCCGAGATGAGAATGATAGTCTGTGCCGTAGAAAACATCTGCAACACACTCTTTGCGTGACACGCAACCGAAAAAACCGCTCATATCTTGTTTTATATTATTTTGTCTTGCAAAAGTAGTAAAAAATCGAGACCGAAACATTTCATTAGATTTTTTTATAATTTTGCACCCTGTTATTAAAATAGTTATTCGAAATGAAACGACTTGATTTTCACCCGGTGCTGTTCAGCACATTCCAAAATTACAACAAGGAAAAATTCCTTACCGACCTGATGGCAGGTATTATTGTCGGCATTGTTGCCCTGCCTTTGGCCATCGCTTTCGGTATTGCATCCGGAGTCAGTCCGGAACAAGGCCTTATTACAGCCATCATTGCAGGTTTCATCATCTCTTTTTTGGGAGGAAGCAGCGTACAAATCGGAGGACCGACAGGAGCTTTTATCGTAATCGTATATGGCATCATACAGAAATTCGGCGTTGAAGGGCTTGCCATTGCCACCGTCATGGCAGGTATCATCCTGCTGCTGATGGGTATATTCAAATTAGGTACTATTATCCGTTTTATCCCCTATCCTATTGTCGTAGGTTTCACAAGCGGTATCGCCTTAACAATTTTCACCACACAGATAAAAGACTTGTTTGGCCTGAGCATGGAAAGCGTACCGGCAGACTTCATCTCCAAATGGTGTGCCTATTTCCATTCTTTCGGCACGACAAACTGGCTAGCGTTGGCTGTCGGTATCGGCAGTATCCTGCTGATTGTCCTTACACCGAAATTCTCTAAAAAGATTCCAGGTTCACTGGTTGCCATCATTGTCATGACAATTGTCAGCTACGTATTACGCCACTACTTCGGCATCTCCGGACTGGAAACCATCGGAGACCGCTTTGAAATCAATGCCAGTCTGCCGCAACCGACAGGACTTGAATTCAATCTGTCCACCATCCACGTTCTTATGCCGGCAGCATTCACCATTGCCGTACTGGGCGCCATCGAATCTCTATTATCCGCAACAGTTGCCGACGGCGTGACAGGTCACAAACACAATTCAAATACAGAATTGATTGCCCAGGGTGCAGCCAACCTTATCGTACCATTTTTCGGCGGTATCCCTGCAACCGGAGCCATTGCCCGCACCATGACCAACATCAACAATGGCGGCCGCACTCCGATTGCCGGTCTTATCCATGCAGTAGTATTGCTATTGATCCTGCTTTTCCTCGGACCGCTCACCAAACACATCCCCATGGCATGTCTGGCTGGTGTACTGGTAATTGTATCCTACAACATGAGCGAATGGCGAACATTCAAAGCATTAACCAGAAACTCACATTCAGACGTGGCAGTACTGGTAACCACCTTCCTGCTAACCGTTATCTTTGACTTGACCATTGCCATTGAGGTCGGATTGTTACTGGCACTGGTACTTTTTATGAAACGTGCCAGCGAAGTGACAAAGATTTCCGTATCCAAAAACATCATAGACCTTTCGCACGAAGGTGAAATCACCCACGATGAAGAAAAACTCACCATCCCGGCAGGCGTAGAAGTATACGAAATAGACGGACCGTTCTTCTTTGGTGTCGCAACCAAGTTTGACGAATGCATGAAATCATTAGGCGACAAACCGCGTCTCCGCATTATCCGCATGCGTAAAGTGCCATTTATTGACACAACCGGCCTACATAATCTGGAGAGCCTCTACCACCTGTCAGAAAAAGAGAAAATCAAGGTGATATTATCCGGAGTAAACGAACAGGTACATGCAGTATTGAAAAAATCCGGTTTTGCATCGATGATTGGCAATCAGAACATCTGTAGCAATATCCACGAAGCATTGAAACGCGCAGAAGAAGTATTGTAACAAACCGTATTATTTACACCAATGAATATTATAGGAAACATCATATGGCTATTATGTGGAGGATTCATGATTGCCCTTGAATATTTCTTGGCAAGCCTCGGCTTGTTCCTCACCATTATAGGCATTCCTTTCGGATTGCAGACCTTTAAATTGGGAATTTTTGCCATGTGGCCTTTCAGTAGCAAAGTCGTACCGACCACCACCAACAATGGTTGCCTATCCCTGTTGATGAATATAATCTGGATTTTCATCGGAGGTATCTGGATATTCCTATCCCACATCGGCTGGGGTATCCTATTATGTATTACAATTGTCGGTATCCCGTTCGGAATGCAACATTTCAAACTGGCAGGCCTTGCTTTCACCCCATTCGGCAAAGAAGTCGTGGCAAAATAATATTCATTCATCAGCATATATCAATCCCCGAAAGCTACATATAACTTTCGGGGATTGATATTTAACGCCCACAGCGAATTTACCTATTTTTTCACAAATTCACATAAGATAGGAGACTTGCCGGTAAAAAGTTCAACAGAGCTTGGCTTTCTACACTTGAGTTTCAGTATCTTTGTCCCAAACTAGAGAAGTATAGTCTAACAATTTATCGAAATCATGATTCTGAACATCCTTTTACTATTAAGCGGACTTGCCGTCTTGATTTATGGAGCCGACCTTTTGGTCGATGGTGGTTCAGCATTGGCCCATCGCCTGAAAGTCACACCCATGGTCATCGGGCTGACAATCGTGGCATTCGGTACCTCAATGCCGGAACTGGTTGTCAATATCGTCTCCTCATTAGAGAACAGCTCGGCCCTCGCTTTAGGCAATGTTTTAGGTTCCAATATATTCAACACACTAGCCATTTTAGGAATAACGGCTTTGATTGTGCCGTTGGGAGTCAAAAAAATGACAACATGGGTAGAAATCCCTCTAGCCGTGTTGGCCGCAGCCCTGATACTTCTATTTGTCAATGGCGAAGGCGACGGAGTCATTACCCACATTGAAGGAATTTGCCTATTGATATTTTTCAGCATATTCCTGATATACACGTTTGTACTAGCAAAGACCACCCACTGCGAAGATGACAGGAACATCGAAATCAAAGACTATTCTGTCAGTAAATCCAGTCTTTTCATCCTTTTAGGCCTTGCCGGTCTGATAGGCGGCGGACGCCTGCTTGTCATCAACGCAATTTCCATAGCCCAAACATTCGGTGTTTCAGAACGTATCATAGGACTAACCATCGTATCTATCGGGACCTCTCTTCCGGAACTGGCCACCTCCATCATTGCCGCACGCAAAAACAATGCAGACATAGCCATAGGCAATGTTGTAGGTTCCAATATATTCAACACCTTCCTGATTTTAGGTGCTTCCGCGACCATCACACCCCTGCAAACTCTTGCCGGTAGCATGCTTGACATTTCCGTCAATCTTATCTCTGCCCTTTTACTATTTATTTTTATCTTTACCGGTCAAGGACGTAAAATCAGCCGATGGGAAGGCGGCATATTTTTTGCCATATACCTCATATATATGTTCTTACTGATATGGGGATAATATTATAAATTCAAACATAACCATTAAATATCACTGAAAATGAAAAAAAGCTACATTGTACTAATAGTAATCGCCGTTGTAATCCTAAGCATCTTCTTCTGGTTTAAAAACACATACAATAGCATGGTCACCATGCAGGAGACTGTTTCCGCACAATGGTCAAACGTTGAAAACCAATACCAACGTCGTCTGGATTTGATTCCTAATTTGGTTAACACCGTAAAAGGTTATGCCGAACACGAAAAGAATACACTGAACGGAGTTGTTGAAGCCCGCGCCAAAGCGACACAAATGCAGATTAACCTGGATAATCTGGACGAGGCAAGTATGAAAAAACTGAATGCCGTACAAGGCGAGCTGTCTACAGCACTATCCCGCTTGATGGCTATTTCAGAAAACTATCCCGAGCTGAAAGCCAATGAGAACTTCCGCGATCTACAGGCTCAATTGGAAGGAACAGAAAACCGGATTGCCGTAGAACGTCGCAAGTTCAACGACACGGCACGTGCCTACAACACTGTCATCCGTAAATTCCCCAAGAACATGCTTGCAGGTATGTTCGGTTTCACTCCGAAGCCCTATTTTGAAGCGAATGCCGGAGCTGAAAATGCACCAAAAGTAGAGTTCTAATCTCAACGGATTATCATGTCACCAGCAAAATATTTCACAGGGGAACAAAAAGAAGCCATGGTTGCCGCTATCCGAGAAGCAGAGAAGAACACTTCAGGAGAAATTCGCATCCACTTCGAAAATCATACCCGCAAAGAGGTGCTTGACCGGGCTGCCCAAGTATTCTCAGAACTGAAAATGCACAAAACAGCACTCCGCAATGGAGTGCTGATATACATAGCCCTTGAGGACCGCAAACTGGCCATCCTCGGAGATGCCGGTATCAACGCAAAAGTACCGGCCGACTATTGGGACAATATCAAAAACCAACTGATTGCCGACTTCAAGCAAGGGAATATATGCGAAGGCGTATGCAAAGCCGTACAAACCATAGGCCAACAATTAAAAGAGTTTTTCCCATACCAATCTGACGACATCAACGAACTGCCGGACGATCTTTCGTTTGGGAAAGAAAAATAAACTGTCTATGAAAAAAAGATACCTATTTCTCACTTTATGGCTGCTATTGGCAGTTGCCGTACAAGCACAAGACTTCCCCGAACTCCCACATCCTAAAAGGTTAGTCAATGACCTTACCGGAATGTTCACACCCCGCGAAGCCAATGCTCTGGAACTAAAACTCCGTCACTTCAATGACACCTCATCTACACAGATTGCCATCGCCACCGTTCCTTCTCTTCACGGATACGCACCCAATGACTATGCCCAACGTCTGGCAGAAAAATGGGGAGTAGGACAAAAAGGAAAAGACAATGGCATTCTGATACTCATAAAGCCAAAAACAAAGGATGGGAAAGGAGAGATAGCCATTGCCGTAGGTTACGGACTTGAAGGCTCTGTGCCTGATGCCATCGCCTCCCGCATCATCCGCAATGAAATTATTCCGGCTTTTCAACAAGGCAATTACTACCGAGGGATAGATCGCGCCATCACCATATTGATAAAACTTACCGGTGGTGAATTTACTGCAGACCAATATGCCGACGGTGGCATTGGTGCCGGCTGGATTATTCTCCCGTTTTTAATCGTATTCCTCGTACCGCTGTTGATGCGCCGCCGTCATGGATACACGACCGGCAGCCACAATACCAACAGGGACATCTTCCCTCCTATATTCTTTGGTGGCTTCGGAGGCGGAAACAACAACTTCGGCTCTTTCAGTAGCGGAAGCGGAGATTTTGGAGGCTTTGGCGGTTTCGGCGGCGGAGGCTTCGGTGGTGGCGGTGCCAGCGGCAGTTGGTAAATGCACGACAAATCATAAAATCATTTCCATTGGGAGTAAGGGACTCGCGACAGATAAGAATTGTAATACCTTACATCACCTGTCACCTCTTCTCCCAACCATTGGGGGTGTATGAATTCTTCATTTTCTCCACCCAATTCGATTTCTGCCATCACCACCCCCCTGTTTTCACCTGCGAATTCATCCACCTCAAACACATGTTTTCCAGCTTTCACCAGATAACGGATTTTATCAATCACTCCCGGCTCGCATAGCTGCAACAACTCCCGCGCCTCTTCCACCGGAATTTCCTTTTCCCACTCATAACGGCTCATGCCTGTCCTGCTTCCCGCTCCTTTCACGGTAATATACCCCCGTTCCCCGCGGATTCTGATTCTCACCGTACGCTCCGGGACAGACGACAAATACCCCTGACAAATACGCTCCGAAGCATATGCTTCATTCTTAAAATCACCGCATACCAAAAATTTACGTTCGATTTCCTGTGCCATAAGCAAACTCTTTTATCATACAGCAAATATACAAAGTTGACTCGGTAAAAGATGAAAGATAAAACAAGTTTTCAACCGAAGGGAACAACGGTCCTCCAACAATGACCTACCCCTCAAGGATAGGGGGAATCTAAAAGAAACAGGAGATAAAAGAAAGCAGAAGTAAAAAATCTCGTATCTTTGCGAACCAACCAAAGCCACGGAAAGATGAAAATGTGCATTGCCGAAAAGCCAAGCGTAGCCAAAGAAATAGCCAATATTCTGGGTGCTAATAAACGCCATGACGGATATCTGGAGGGGAACGGATATTGTGTCACTTGGACCTTCGGGCATCTATGTACACTACAGACTCCCGGTGAATATACAGAAAAATGGCAACGCTGGACCCTGGGTACCCTACCGATGATTCCTTCCAAATTCCGCATCCGTCTCATCGATGATGAAGGTATAAAGAAACAATTTGACGTCATAAAAGAACTGGTAAGCAAAGCCGAAATGGTCATCAACTGCGGTGATGCCGGCCAGGAAGGAGAATTGATACAACGTTGGGTGCTCACCAAGGCCAAATGTCAGGTACCCGTAAAGCGCCTATGGATATCTTCACTTACCGAAGAGGCCATCCGTGAAGGTTTTGACAAACTGATGGAATCACGGGAACTAGACACGCTCTATGCCGCCGGCTCTGCCCGGGCTATCGGCGACTGGCTCTTAGGGATGAATGCTACCCGTGCATATACACTGAAATACGGCACCGGCAAGAATATTCTCTCCATAGGGAGGGTACAGACCCCCACTCTGGCACTCGTTGTTGAAAGACAAAAAGCAATAGATAACTTCACACCGGAGACCTATTGGGAGATCAAAACCAATTACCGCGGAGGTATCTTCTCCTGCCAACGGGGCCGCTTCAACAAGAAAGAAGAGGCCGAAGCCCTGATGGAAAAAATTGCAAACCAAGAGCTTGAAATTATCAGTGTCGAACGGAAGAAAGCAATGGAGCATCCTCCTAAATTACTGGACCTTACTATGCTACAGGTAGAATGCAACCGGAAATATGCGTTCACCGCCGAAAATACCCTCAAGATTATCCAGTCCCTATACGAAAAGAAGCTGACTACTTATCCCCGTGTAGATACCAACTTTCTACCGAACGATCTGTATGCGAAGGTACCGAATATACTGAAGAGTCTTCAGCCATACGCAGCCCTTACCGCGCCGATATTGGCAGGATCAAAGATTCGGAAATCTCCCAAAGTATTCAATGACAAGAAAATAACAGACCACCATGCGATCATTCCGACCGGTGTATTCAACAACAATATGACCCCGGACGAGAAGCGGGTATACGATCTTGTAGCACGCCACTTTATTGCTGTATTCTATCCCGATTGTGAAATTGCCAATACCACGGTAATGGCAAAAGTAGGGGAAGAGAATTTCAAGGCTACTGGGAAACAGATAGTAGAAGCGGCATGGCGGGTTGTTTTCGGTAGCAACACCGACAAGCAAAACGAAGAGAATGTTCTCCCACTTTACGAAACAGGCGAACATGGTCCACACACACCCGAGCTGCAGGAAAAACAAACACAACCTCCCAAGTATTACACGGAAGCCGACCTGCTACGTGCCATGGAAACTGCAGGAAAGCAGGTAGAAGACGAAGAATTGCGTGACCTGATGAAGGAAAATGGGATCGGTCGCCCTTCTACACGCGCCAACATCATCGAAACGCTTTTCAAAAGACGTTATATACGCAAAGAGAAGAAACGCCTATTGGCAACAGCCACAGGCATAGAACTGATTGATACGATTCAAAACGATCTGCTGAAATCAGCGGAGCTCACCGGACAATGGGAAAAGAAACTACGCATGATAGAAGACGGCACCTATCAGGTGGAACAGTTTATGGAGGAGCTGAAGGTGATGGTCAATGAAATCGTCCACTACGTGAAGTACTCTTCAGCAAAAACCATTACCATAGAGGAGGAAAAAGAAGAAGAAAAGAACAAAGAGAATAATAAAGACGAAAAAAAGAAACGTACACCTAAAAAGGAGAAGGCGCCCGTACAATCGATTTGCCCCAAATGCGGACAAGGGGAAGTCGTGAAAGGAAAAACAGCCTGGGGATGTTCTCTCTACCGCAAATCATGTGATTTTCTTATTCCTATGGAAATACAGGGTAAAAAGCTTACCCCAAAACAGATAGAGGCCATCGTCCTGAAAGGGAAGACCGGCAAATTATCAGGATTTAAGGAAGTGAACGGAGAAGAATTCAGCGGAATCATCCGCTTGAACGACAACAAACAGCCTGTTGTAGAAAAAGAATCGCAATAAACTTTATTTCTGGGGAAAGAGAAAACCGATGCTCCCTTTTAACCTAAGGAAACACCGGTTTTTCCACAATGGTTACCCTATCGGCAACTTTGCTTTTGATTTTGGTCAGTTGTTTATACAATTTCTCTTGATCAGAAGAATATTCCTACATTGATTGAATACAGATGATTGCTTACCTTTTTCTTAAACATCCGGGTATTGTATTCTCCGCTGATAAAGAAAGAGAGTTCATCATTCAAGACATAGCTGTAAAGTAAATCAGTGCTGACATACATATAGTCTGTCGTCTGTTGCTTATGGTTCCCATAAACGATTTTACCCATTTTGCTATCCTTCTTCAGCTCTTCAAAGACCATCTTTCCGGTCTGCAGTTTCAAGTCATTATCTGTATTCTTTATATAATCGGCATTGACATTCAAGACAATCAAGTGCTTCTTTCCAAATGTTTTTTGCACATTCAGATTCCCTCCCAAATGATAATAATCGATTCTCTGCTTTTGAACTGGCAACAGACAATGTTCATCCCATTTACGCAGACCTCCAAACAGTGCCAATTCCATTGAAATCCAACGGGGTGCCGTATAACCGTACAGCAACTTACCATCTAACTTATATTCTTCGGAATAATATTGGTCGAATTTCGCTACTATTTTAAAAAGATTCCCTATCGGTTCGCCCAATACATTCTCCCTACCGGTATGATGCGTATACTCTCCTGATGCCCGGACACCGACCTTATGTCTGCCCAAACAGTTTTTCCAACTGACAATCGCTTTGCTGTTATGCTCTTCTAATTCTGTCAGCGGAATCAGGTACAATTCGGAAATCGTACGTTCCACCTTAAAATTATGATAGTGCAAATAAAAATCGAATCCTTTCATATCCCTGGAAAAGACTCCTCCGGAAACACCATATGTTTTGCCTTTGTAAAGCGCATTGGGTTCGACACCTCCATAACGGAAATAGTGGGTAGCCGGTCCCATCATCATCAACTGCTCCCTCTTGACAGTCGTAGCGAATGACTTCACACTGGAATTCTGCTTGTATTTTCTGAAACTTCCATCCAAAAATACACTATATCTGTCACTGATATGGTAACTGGCCCCTAACGTGACATCCAGATCTGCAACGATATTCTTGGCTCTTGGATCCTGCTTGCGATATTCATGCAGAGCCCTGAAATGCCCTTCGACACCCCATGCCCAGCGTTTGAATGCCATTCCATACCCGCCACCGAATTCATAACGTTCCATACGGGAATTATTTTTATAGATATCGGCAATAATCTGCGGATATAACAAATCATAATCAGCAGTAGAACGGAAAGTCACATCAGATATAAATGTCCGTTCATAAGTCGCATCACCCCATAAAAATTTCCGTTTGGGAAGGGGTAGAAACGATTCTGAAGATATTTCCCAACTTTTCTCTTTTGCTCCGTCCTGCGTGCGATAAGGGATATCCTCTTCACGATTCCTGTAATTGGCAAAAAGAGAAGATAGCTTGTAAGTACGCAGATACATCTTCACTTCGGGCCTTGCATCCAGCTCCGGCATCCATCTCTTGTAAAGGGAGGTCTGCTCCAGAATGCCCTTATGGAGAAAAGCTGTATCCGAGGGTTGTTTTGCCTGCACGCTCCCAAAGGAAAACAACAGGACTGCTATGAATAATATATATTTCATTCTTGAACAATTTAAGCGGTTAATACATCGGATTCAAAGGCACTACGATTGTTGTATCCTTGATAAGTACCACCTGATAATTACCTGTCGGACGGAATTGCTTCCTCTGCATGAAATCATTCTCTCCCTGACGGAAAAAGATATTCCCGTCATACGAAATGTCATAATAGCTCTTCACCACTCTCAAGGTTGTGTCTCCATGACAATGATATTTGATTTTACCTTGACCTATATAATTCATGTCAGTGATTTCCAGTTTCCCTTCGTCAAATTTCTCGAATATAATGGTAGAATCCGCAGGGATGAATTTGATATGGACATTTGCATACATCTCTTCCACTTCTTTTTCATCACAAGACTGCAGACAAAAAACTGCCCAAATGAACACAATAAAATAGATGACTTTCATGATTTTATAATTTTATATTCATTTCCAATCCGAAATAGGCATTGACGAACCGTCTGATTGTATAATCATTGACCGTATAATCAGGATGGTAGTCAAACAACTTATTGACAAAAATGGAAAGATTGATCTTTTCTTTGTACAGTTTTTTAGTTGCTTTCAGGTTGACATTCATACCAAAGGGAGTAAAGGATCTTTCAAACCATCCCCCATTGGAATCCCTGACCAAAATCTGTAAGTCCGGATTTTGTGAGGCCACCTCTTTCGTATAGACGTGCTCTACCCCATCCACTCCGATATAATGGGTCGGATACCGTTCAAACGGCTCCCGCAGTTCCGACTCTGTCCAAAAGCACTGGAACGACAATGAAAAACCCAAACCGATTTTTGGCAAATAGGTATCTGCATTGAAATTCGTATTAGAGAGCCAACGTACATAGGAATCGTCCTCATCATACTTTCCAATGTATTGTCCCTCCAGAGAACCTACAGAACGATGGCTCAATTCATAGAACGGCACTGAATTCTTGTAACGCACAAACGTCCAGGCTCCGCTGACCGTAAAACGGGTGGCGATGGCCGGATAACGCGGTGTCATCAAAGTGTATTCCAAACCTTTCTTAAAGGTACGGCTACCATTCTGAAGACGGCTCGTAGAGAATATTCTTTTTTCTTCTACTTTATCCAACACCTCTAAAGGAATAGGTCCGTCAAACTGATGATAGTCACAATCTGCTGGCATCGTATATCGGTTGTAGTCAAAAATGCGGTAAGCGCTGACATTGCGGAAACCGGACTTCATATCTTCCTGGTACCAGGCCACCGAAGCCATGATTCCGGCAAATTCAATATCTCCTCTGATTTCCCATTTGGTATTTCGTGCAGGCTCCAGCTGATAGTTGGTCGGATCTTCTTTGTAAGTACGGTAATGTACCCGCTGTGCCGGACAATCAGCCTGCAATACAAATTCCAATATGTCAAAATAATCGGTGTCTGGATATAGATAATCCAGGGTCGGCGTCTTGGTATGCTTACCGATACTGCCGGAAACCGTGAATTTCAGATTATCATTGAACAACGGGATATCAGGAAACTGCCACTGTATATTCAGACGGGGATCCACATACATCTTGCCATGCATTTTGTATTTTTTGTCCAGATTCAGCATACTGGTCGTTCTTATTCCCAACTGCATCCGGAAATAGTGTTCTCCAATGGGGATGCTGGTCATATCTTCAGCAAACAGACCGACCACATGACTGGCAGGTATATCCTTATAAGGACGTGGACGATAGCTTCCACCTCCGAATGGCGGTTTCAAAGAATCGAACACTTGCCCCCGACCGAAGTTTTTGGACATATTCCAGTCACCGCCCAACATCAGTTCGTTTTTCATCTTGTTAACAGAAAGATTCAATGTCGCAAACCCCTGGAAATAACCATAAAAAGGGGCTCCGTCCACTTCCTGATAACCGGTATATTCATTGGGCAGAATAGTCGCATCAAACTCTCCTTCTTCATGATTGGAAATCGCCACATGGGTACGCCCACCAAAATATATATACTTCTCTCGCTTCATCAGATCCTTTTCATAAGTAAGGGAAGCTGTAAAGTCGGCATTGGACAAAAGAGCCTTCTTTCTCTTGTTCTTATAGTTCAATCCCATACTCCAGGCCGTATTGTTGTATCTGTTCTCATACCGGTCTTTATGTCCGTCATTCATCTCCTTGTCTTCTTTGGCAACATCAAAGGAACCGATGTAGTCCAAAGTCATATCCATCATCCATCTTGCACGGTCACTGTTCCAGGTCTTGCTACCACGTATATTGGCAGTATAACGCTTATAGCCATATACAGAAGTACGTTTCTCCGGATTATAATCCAGATAGTCCAACCCGACATTCAAGGTCAGTCCTTTCTTGGTATTTTCAAATCCTTTACCCACATAAAACAATTTACTATTACGATCTGCCTTGAAACGGGCATCTAGAAGAGAGCCTCCTCTTTTACGTTCAATCTGCAGCAGTCCGCTGGTAAGTTCCCCATATTTCACCGATGGGATTCCTCTTACGATAATGACAGAATCAATGTCATCTGTAGAGATAGTACGCATATCTATACCGCTATTGATGAAATTCGGGACATAATCGGTAGAGCTTGTATTCGTTCCCCCCAACATCCACTGCATATTGGCATCGGTATTCAATCGCCGCCCGTCAATAACAAATGAAGTTCCCAATGAGGAGGTATTGTAATTGGACGAAGGCCTGTTCACCTCTCTCAAGGCAATCAGATTAGGCATGCCCAATGCGGGGTCGCTGGCATAACCTCCCGGAATCAGTTCCAATATATCGACAATACTGGAAGGCTGTATGCGCTCTATGGCATCACGGCCAATATGCGAAGAGGTGGTCATCCCTTTCATTTCCCTGGCCGTTACATAAATGTCTTTCAATAAATAATGCTGTTTGGCCAAGAGATAAGTCAGTTCAAGAGTATCGGTCAGCTCAATTTCTTGTTGGATACGAATATAATTGATGTGGTGTATAATGATGTTATATTTGCCTAAGGGCAAGCTGCTAAAATAGTATATGCCGCTTGAATCTGTTGAGCCCAGATAACTTTTCCCGTTTCGCTGCAATAGGACATAAGCCCATTCCACCGGTTTTTTACTCTCCTTTTCTTTCAGAATAAATTTTATCTTACCGGTTTTTTCAGGCTCTTGCCCTAATAGAATTAGCGACGGGCCTATACCCATCGCTAATAAAATAAATAAATATATTTTCAGACACATGCTTTATAAGCATTAGAATTGACGAATTGCACGGATAAGGGATCCCTGATCTTTCTGACGGTAATCGAAAGCTATCTCATTCTGGTCTGCATCATTTCTTTTGTTCAAACGAACAGCATAGATACACTCTTCTTTTTCATGGTATTTATCGGTTTTCTGATCATACTCTGAAGAAGTTGCATACCAGATTTCCCAGTGTGTTCTTTCAGGATCAGCTCTATGGTCTTCCTTACTCCACAGACCGTTGATCAATTGTCCTTTTTTCTCTGCAATTGTTTCGTTACAGATTTCATAGACATATTTATCTCCGATTTTTTTAGTAAATTCTTCCATTTCGCGGAATGATGGGATATACCAGTCATCGAATCCTCCCTCTTTAGCCTCTACGATATTCTTTCTGAACCATGCAAACTCACAACCGTTTTCCGGATTATTGTATGGAGCTTCTGCATAAGTCCACATGTCAGCATATTTCTCAGAAGCTTTATCGATCAATTGGGTCAATAATTCTGTATTCTTTTTACCGTCATCCACGGTATTGCCTTCCCAATGCAGATAAATGACAGGATCTATTGCATTGTTCATATCGCCATAGCTTATATCTCCGACGTTCTGTTTTTTATACATGAAAAGGAATTTTCTGCAATCAACCCAAAGCGCTCTGCCCTGAGTCTCTTCTGCCTCTATCATTTCTGCCGGAGTCATTTCTCTTAAGGTAACCACTTTACCACGAGGAGTTGCATTTTCATCAGGATTCAACCAGAAAATGACACCGCCTTGATAAAAATCACCGATTTCCAATTTCATACCCTGCTCTACAGTCAAAACTACAGGGATTGCATCTCCTGCTGAAACAATCAGATTAGCCGTACGGGTTTCACCATCTTTATTGGCAGTTGCTGTCAAAACAAGGGTTGTGTCCTGTTTTTCACATTTCAACCATTCTGATTCGCAGCTGAATGTCCAATCGTCCTGATTGGTCATAATATTTACTTTTGTAGGAGTTGCTCCCAACGGGTCAATTACTATTTTCCCACTGGGATTCACTGTCAAGACAGGATCATCTGCATTTTCACTACATGCACAGAAGCATAATAACACACTAAATAAGATCAAAATTTTTTTCATCTTGCTACTACGATTAATTATATTTGTAATTACTCTTTTTTAATTTTTCCTTAAAATAATTTAAAACTAAAGGAGTTATCAATAATAATATTTAGGTATTTTGCACGTTAAAATACGTCCCGAAATGTTGGCGCATGTATTTATTTGTATACAACACGCCCCTCCATCACAGGACTCATCCCCAAAACAGACGCAACAGAATACAGCATAAACAATTCATACAGAGAAATAAAGAAATATTTTTGAGAAAGCTACCGGATATACTCAAACAGGGAATTGCTTCTAAAAACGGATGTTTATATATTTTTCACACATCAAAACAATTCGTAACAAGGCATTTTTTACCGGTATGACCTTCCCCTGAAAATGCGTTTGATGCCATAAAAAAGGCAGGAACGGTTTATGTATGGAAACCGCGCCTGCCTTTTCATATTGCTCTATAAAATTCGGCTAATTCCCTTTTTTAAACTTCAGTTCATAAAGATCGTGACGACGATCCAGTAAATTATGCACACTGCCATACATGTGCAACTTGTTCCACTTGTTAAAAGCTACTACAACTCAACATCTGCAAAACGACCACAAAACAACTTAAAAGCATTATACCACAACACCATATTTCAACCTGTATAAAAGCAAAAACTTTCAAAAATTTCTAACCATACAAAATATTTCAATAACTTTGTCCTTTGTATTCTGTATGATTATTGTTTGTATTTCATTGTAGCACTCTAAAATACAACAATTCTCAGTCTTACATCATACAGACAAACACTTACAATTCATCGAATTCACGTCATTGTAGGGAATATGGGTTTTATTTTTGATTATGCATATTATATGAAATGTTTTGACCTTTACTACCAAGGGTTAATCGGTTTTGTATATAGCTTAATCAAAGACGAAGAAGTAGCGAAAGATATTGTTAATGATGTTTTTCTGAAATTATGGGACAAAAGAAAAGAATTAAAGCCTGATAAATCTATAAAATCCTACCTTTTTACTATAGCTAAAAATCACGCATTAAACTATCTAAAACATCAATCTGTCATAAAACAATACGAGCAACGGCATTACTGTGAATCAGATACAGAAGATCAAGATTGGAATGAGTATGAAAACAAATTGGAAAAAGTAAGACTTATTTTTTCATCTTTACCAGAACAACAACAGGCAGTTGTAAGGAAATGCTGCGTAGAAGGGAAAAAATATAAAGACGTTGCATCCGAATTAAATATTTCTGTAAGTACCGTCAAAACTCATTTATTACGTGCCATGAAATTTTTACGTAGAGAATTTAAACAAGACCTTATATTATTTCTTATTAAAATCTGATAAAATTATCGTTTCCCATGTCAACCATTTTGAAGGGTAAGTTGTATAATAACAAAAGATATTTATATGATTTATTCTGACGAAGACATAGAATATGCATTACAGATAATCCATCACCGCAAAGAATTAGATGATTTGATGGTGTGTAAATGGTTGAAAGATCCCCAACACCAACAACTATTAGAAGAAGTTGCTTTATGGGGACGTGCTACTGACAATGAGATTTCTGGTAATGTAGAAAAAGCAAAAGCAATTGTAACAGAAAAAATAAAACAACGGAAACAAAAAGTTTACCTGCGCTTTTCTACAATAGCAGCTTCAATTATAATGTTTCTAGGGATCTCCACACTCTTCTTCCATCAAGAAGACCCAAACACAATAATCACACAAACAGGGAAAGACATCCACCCTACATTAACCTTGGCAAATGGAACGGTTGTCAATCTGAACTTACAACTTGGAGAAATTTTCAGAGATACAGCCAATTTTATTGTCAATGATTCTACCAAAGGCTTGGCATGTAATACAATGACAGAGGATCCCAATGATAGTTTGATTGAATGGAATACATTAAAAGTCCCAATAGGACAGACATACCATATTTTATTAGCCGATGGAACACAAGTATGGCTGAATACAGCAACTGAACTACAATTTCCGACAAAATTTTCCAACGATTTCCGACATGTGAAATTAAAAGGCGAAGCATATTTTGAAGTAAATAAAAATGCAGGCAAACCTTTCCGTGTTGAAATTGCGCCAGAAATAAACATTGAAGTATTGGGAACTTCCTTTAATGTAAGAGCCTATGACGACGATAATTTAATAGAAACTGTTCTGGAAAAAGGGAAAATATTAATGGTTGCCAATGGATATAGCGTTGAACTTACACCAGGAGACCTAGGCATATGTGAACGAAATGGTCAATCAATCAATTTGTCACGACCTGAAAGATTAGAAAACTATACAGCCTGGCGTTCTGGAAAATTCATTTTTGAAAATACTCCATTAATCCAAGTCGCGAAAGAACTTGCCCGTTGGTATGGTCTTCGAGTCAAATATAGCGAAGAAAACATTTCAGACATCAAGATCAGTGGACAATTACATCGTTCACAAGAATTAGATACAATTCTAAAAGCATTGGAAAAAACAGGAAAAATAAAATTTGAGATTCAAAATCAAACATTATGGATTAAACCGACAAAACTATAATATGTATTATATAGAGCTATTATACTAAAATAAATTAAAACTTATGAGAAAAAAAAGAATGTTGC
>RCNI01002599.1_pt1 | contig 21751 bp, 19 predicted proteins | sample 2041151 | NCBI WGS metagenome assembly RCNI01 (sample SAMN09708214, study PRJNA481090) | feces metagenome | isolation source: feces | place: Antarctica: Albino Rookery | reverse complement strand
CACTCGGGCATCGACTCCACGAAAAGCACGTAAGCCACCGATGCGGGCACCAATCCGAACGAGATCATGTCGGCCAGCGAATCGAGTTCGGCACCGATGGGCGACGACGATTTCAAAAGTCGGGCGACAAATCCGTCGAAAAAGTCGAACACGGCAGCGGCAATGACAAGCATCAGTGCCACGGTCAGCATGCGGTATTCGAGGACATAAACGGCCGCAAACGCACCGCACATGAGGTTCGAAAGGGTCAGCAAATTGGGTATGGTGAACAGTCTGATCTTCATTTTTTCTTCAATTTTAAAGCCTGCAACAGTTGGCAAAGTTAAGAATTAAAGGCCGAAAGAGAAAAAAAAAGCGACAAATAATGCGCCGAGGTCGGTTGAAACAGTGCAAAATAGGATTTTGGAAGAAATCTTGCACTGATTTAACCCCGCAAGAACTTTTAAAAATCCATAATTTTTTTTATCTTTGCATTCTATTAACCGAACAGAACCTCATTATGACCAATAACAAATATTGCGTGATCATGGCGGGAGGCATCGGCACCCGCTTTTGGCCGAAAAGCCGTCAGCGTATGCCAAAGCAGTTCCTCGACATCCTCGGTACCGGCAAATCGTTTATCCGCCACACCTTCGAGCGTTTTCTGCCGCTCATCCCTGCCGAGAACTTTCTGGTGGTCACCAACTACAAATACAAGGATCTGGTACTGGAGCATCTGCCCGAACTCAAAGAGGAGCAGATCCTGTGCGAACCCATCGGCCGCAACACCGCCCCCTGTATCGCCTACGCCACCTACACCCTCATGAAGAAGAATCCGCAGGCTGAGATGATCGTCACCCCCGCCGACCACCTGATTCTGAACGAAGAGGATTTCCGCAAGATCATTTCGGAGTGCGTTTCGTTTGCCGCCGACCACGATGCCATGATGACCGTCGGCATCAAACCGACCCGTCCCGATACGGGTTACGGCTACATTCAGGTGTCGAGTCACGAGCCGATCAGCAAGGTGAAGTGCTTTACCGAAAAACCCAATCTTGAGTTGGCACAAACCTTTCTCCAGTGTGGCGAGTTTTTCTGGAATTCGGGCATCTTCATCTGGAAGGGAAAGACCATCGTCGAAGCGTTCAAGAAATACCTGCCCGAACACCACGCCCTGTTCGGCGAGGTGGAGAAGGCCGACACGCCCGAAGCCGAACGCGCCGTCATCGAAAAGGCTTTCTCGGAATGCCGTGCCATTTCGATCGACTACGGCATCATGGAGAAGGCCGACAACGTCTATGTACGTTGCGGCGAGTTCGGATGGAGCGACATCGGCACATGGGGTTCGGTTTACCAGCATTCGCGCAAGGATCGCTACGCCAACGCCGTTCCGGAAAAAGGTTGCTACCTGTATGACGTGCGTTCGTCGATCGTCTCGATTCCCAAGGACAAAATCGCCGTAGTGAGCGGTCTCAAGGAGTACATCATCGTGGATACGGACGATGTGCTGATGATCTGCCCCCGCAGTGAGGAGCAGAATATCAAGAAATTCATCGACGAGGTGAAATTCCACGATGGCGACAAACATATTTAACCTCAGGCATGACCCGCTTATACCAAAAGGCGCACCCCGCCGTCTCGACCGACAGTCGCCGCATTGCCCCCGATTCGATCTTCTTCGCATTGAAGGGTGCCAATTTCGACGGCAACCGATTCGCCCGCGAGGCTCTGACAAAAGGTGCGGCCTATGCCGTGATCGACGATCCTTCGGTTTTGGAGGAGGCACTCCGCGAAAAGGAGGCGAAGCCCCGGACCGGGAAGCCGACCCACACGCTCCCCGATGATCTGCAACCCGAAGTTGCGGAGGTGGCCGAAATCCACGCCATCGCCGACCGCATCAACGAATCACACTCCGCGGAACGCCTTCAGGAGGAAGTTCGTCTGATCCTTGTTCCCGATGTGTTAGAGGCATTGCAGGATCTGGCACGCGAACACCGCCGTGCCTTGGACATTCCGATTCTTGCCATTTCGGGCAGCAACGGAAAAACCACCACCAAAGAACTCATAAACCGCGTACTGAGTGCCCGTTTTCGCACCTACGCCACCCGCGGCAACCTGAATAACCACATCGGCGTTCCGCTGACGCTGCTCGCCATGACGCGAGAGACCCAATTCGGCATTGTGGAGATGGGTGCAAGCGCACAGGGCGAGATCGCACTTCTTGCCTCCATTTCCCAACCCGACTACGGCATTCTGACCAATGTCGGCCGTGCCCACTTGGGCGGGTTCGGTGGCCCCGAAGGCGTCCGCAAGGGTAAAGGAGAGTTGTACGACTACCTGATGCGCCATTCGGGCAAGGCCTTCCTGCGTGAAGACGATCCGTCGCTTCTGTCGATGGCCGACGAGCGTCCCGCACTGGACACCATCCGCTATACAAGCAATTTTTCGGAAGGTATCCCCCACCACTTGGAGGGTGATTACAATCGCTTCAACATCGCCGCCGCCGTCGCCGTCGGTCGTCATTTCGGCATCGGTGAGAATGAGATCCGCGTCGCAATTGCAGGGTATATTCCCGACAACAACCGTTCGCAACGCATGAAGACCGCTCGCAACACGCTCATTGTCGATTGCTACAACGCCAATCCGTCGAGCATGCGGGCATCCGTCTCCAATTTTCTGAAGGAAGCCGCCGCCGAAGGTAAAGCACACATGCTCATCTTAGGCGACATGTTGGAGTTGGGCGCGTGGTCGGTTGAAGAGCATGCCGCCATAATCCGCCTTGCCGCCCAAGACCCCGAAGCCGAATTACACTTGGTCGGCAAGGAATTCCGCAAGGCCTATCAGTCGCTCGAAAAGAAACCTGCCCGTTGTACGCTCTATCCCGATCGCGAAGCCCTGTTGGGTACGCTCAAGAAACATCGTCCCGAAAATCAACTGATCCTGATCAAGGGTTCGCACGGTATCGGGTTGGAAAAGACAATTGATCTTTTGTAGAATTTTCAACGCATAAAAAAGAGCGGAGTCCGATAAAGACTCCGCTCTTTTTATAGTCTCCAAGGGACTTATTTGATCGCGACTGCCTTATCACGCCGGAACGTGAAACCGACATACACATCCTTGTAGTGTTCGAACAGTGCGGCCAGTCCGTTCAACTGGGGCACGCGGTCTCCGATCGCCTTGACCATATCGACCAATTTGGTGACGGGGAACACCAGAATCATCTCGTTGCCACGTACATAAACCGTACCCGTCACGGGGTCGTACTTGCGTCGCTTCGAGTCAAACGAGAAAGTCATCAGATGCTGTTCGGCTTCATAGGTATAATCCCCCTTGACGGTGCGTTCGCCCGTCGTGGCCTCGTAACGGTTGTCGCGATTGAGGGTCAGGATGCCGATGCCGGGTTTCAAACCCACCTTTTCATAAATTTTTACCATCTTCTTCTCGGCAGTCTTCTCCAAGGCTGCAGCCGCAAGACCCGACATCACATCATCACCCTTCATCTTCATGGCAGGTGCCGAATAGACCCAACGGCCGTTCATCGTCAATTCCGAGACCTTACCGCCGAGAGCCTCGTCGGCAGCCGATGCGGCTTTCTTCAAAAGATCTTGCCAATCCTGTGCCGATGCCGTCCGAGTCCCCATCAGAAGGGCACACGCCGTCATCACTAAAATCAAAAATTTCTTCATTTCAAAAATTAATTCTAAAGTTTGTCTATTTCCTCAAGCCATGCCGCCGACAACATATCCGAAGGCATCTCCCAATCACCGCGCGGCGAGAGCGAAATGCGACCCGTACGCGGGCCGTCGGGCAGTGCCGAACGTTTGAACTGCTGCGAGAAGAAACGGCGGAAGAACGTGCGAAGCCACTTGAGGATGGTCTCGCGGTCGTATGTACCGCAGAAAGCCTCCTCAGCCATATAAAGGATCTTTGCGGGACATGCACCGCCCGAAATGAAATGATGGAGGAAGAAGTCATGCAATTCGTAAGGCCCGACCAGATCCTCGGTCTTTTGGGCGATCTCGCCCTGCTCGTCGGCGGGAAGCAATTCGGGACTGACAGGAGTTTCGATCACATCGAACAACGTTCGGCGGATCTCCTCATCCTGCTCGTTCTCGGCACACCATGCCACCACGTGGCGAACCAGCGTCTTGGGCACCGTGGCATTCACGCCGTACATCGACATGTGGTCACCGTTGTAGGTTGCCCAACCCAGTGCCAATTCGCTCAAGTCGCCCGTACCGACCACCAGTCCGTTCTGCTTGTTGGCCAGATCCATCAGAATCTGCGTGCGTTCGCGTGCCTGACTGTTTTCGTAGGCAGCCGAACGATCCGAAGCATCCAGACCGATGTCCTCGAAGTGCTGTTCGCAGGCCTTGCGGATCGGAATCTCATGCACCGTAATCCCCAGACCGTTCATCATCTTCAGGGCGTTGTTGTAGGTGCGTCCCGTCGTACCGAAACCGGGCATCGTCACACCGATGATCTCCTTGCGGTCACGTTGCATCACATCGAATGCGCGTACCATCACCAGCAGAGCCAGCGTCGAATCCAAACCGCCCGAAATACCGATCACGGCCGTGCGGGCGCGGGTATGAGTCAGGCGGTGCACCAATCCCTGCACCTGAATCTGGAAGACCTCCTGACAACGCTCCCAACGGGCACGTTCCTCATGCGGAATGAAGGGCATGGGGTCGATCTCGCGGTCGAGTTCCCGCTCTTCGTCCGATTCGGGGAAGTCGATGGTCACAATGCTGCTCTTGTCGATCGTTCCCGGCTCGCGGAACATCGGATTGCGCCGGCGTTCATAGTCCAGACGATCGGTGTCTATGTCGGCCACGATAAGTTGGGGTTGCATCAGGAAGCGTTCGCCCTCCATCAGGAGTTTGCCGTTCTCGGCAATCAGAGCCGACCCTCCGAACACACCGTTGGTGGTTGATTCGCCCGATCCCGCCGAAGCATAAACATAACCTGAAATGGTGCGAGCCGACTGCGACAGGATTTGCTGTTGCAGGAAATTATATCGCGCAGCACCCTCCATGACGGCGGCGAGATTACAGATGATCTTTGCCCCGTTCTGCGCCAAAAGCGACGAGTTGGGAACGAGTGCCCACAGATCGTGCGAGAGTTCGATGCCCACCTCCACGCCATTGACGGCGAAAGTCTGGAATGCACCGAACGGCACCATATCTCCACCCGCCGAGATCACATCGTTGTCGATCGAGAATCCCGACGTGAAAAGGCGTTTTTCCGTTGCGCCCTCGCCCTCACAGACATGGCTCTTAGGCACGACGCCCTGCACCTGTCCCTGCGCGATGACCACCGCCGTATCGTAAAGCGATGCCCCGTGGCGCAAAGGTGCGCCCACGACGATCGTCAGCGGAATTTCAAGCGATGCATCCGCCAACTGACGCAGTGCCTCATCCACCGCATCGAGCAGTGTGCGTTGCAGCATCAGATCGCCCGCCGTATAACCCACCATCGAGAGTTCGGGGAATACCACCAACTCCGCACCGCGTTGTGCGGCCTCCTGAGCCAAAGCCGTGATGCGACGCACATTCTCGCGAGGATCGCCCACCGCCACAACGGGAGTGGCAACCGCAACTTTGAAAAAACCGAATTTATCCATTGTTCAAACTTTTTTATTGATGATCAAAGCGACCATCCGTTCCCTCTTTTCGGGGGACGGAGGATCGCTTCGAAGATTCCTTTCGGGGAATTATTCAGCCCACAACCGAGCCAGATTCAGGATCACCTGCTGTGCCTTGCGCATGGTCGTCAGGGAGCAGTACTCGAACTTACCGTGGAAGTTCTGACCGCCCGTGAAGAGGTTCGGGCAGGGAAGACCCATGAACGAAAGACGTGCACCGTCCGTACCACCGCGAATCGGCTGGATCAGCGGTTTCACGTCGGCCTGCTTCATCGCCTCGATCGCCTTGTCGATCAGTTGCGGATGCGGCTCGACCATCTTCTTCATGTTGAAGTACTGATCCCTGAGGGTCAAAGTTACCGTACCTGCACCGTATTTGCGGTTCAAGAGATCGACGCACTGACCGATAAACATCTTCTTCTGCTCGTACGACTCGGTGAAGTGGTCGCGGATGATGTAAGCCAGCGAGGCGTGCTCGACCGTACCCTGCACGCTTACGCAGTGGTAGAAGCCTTCGTATCCCTCGGTAAACTGGGGACGCTGCTCGGCGGGGAGCATCGTCTGCAACTCGGCGGCAATGTCGATGGCGTTCTTCATCTTGTTCTTGGCCGATCCCGGATGTACGTTCAGACCCTGAATTTCGATCTTGGCACTGGCGGCGTTGAAGTTCTCATACTCCAACTCGCCCTCCATACCGCCATCGACCGTATAGGCGAAATCGGCACCGAATGCCTTCACGTTGAAGAAATCGACACCGCGACCGATCTCCTCGTCGGGCGTGAAGCCTACGCGGATCTTGCCGTGCTGGATTTCGGGATGATTCATCAGATACTCGGCAGCCGTCATGATCTCGGCAACACCCGCCTTGTCATCGGCACCCAGAAGGGTCGTACCGTCGGTGTGGATCAGCGTGTGACCCTTGAAGAAACTCAATTCGGGGAAGTCCGCAACGCGCATCGTCAGCGACGGGTTGAGCATGATGTCTTCACCGTCGTACTCGTCGATGATGTGGGGTTTCACGTCCTTGCCGCTCATGTCGGGAGCCGTATCGACATGCGAAATGAAACCGATGACAGGTGCATTCTCCTTGCCCTTCGAGGCAGGTATCGTACCCATCACGTAACCGTGCTCGTCCATCGAAACCTCGGTCATGCCGAGTGCCAGCATCTCATCGTGCAAATGCTTCAGCAGCACCTTCTGCTTGTCGGTCGAAGGGAACGTGTTGCTCGATTCGTCCGACTGGGTGTCGAACGAAACGTATTTCAGAAATCGATCTTTTAAATCCATGGTATTTAGTTTTTTAGTAGTTGATTTATTCGTCTTTTCGTGCGCGGAGCGTATGACAGATCATGTAGGTGATCAGCACAAGGTACATCACCAGACCGAGCCACATGGCTCCGTTCGACGAGGTCCATGCACCCATATCGACCGATACGCCTGCAAATTTCAGAATGGCACTTACGACACCCATCAACGCACCGCCTGCGATGAATCCCGATGCGATGAGCGTACCGCGACCCATGCGCGCCTTGTTCAGGTCGGCATCCTTCGAGCGGCTCGACACGAACCATGCCACCAGACCGCCGACCACCAGCGGAGCATTCAGTTTCATCGGCAGGAACATACCCAGTGCAAACGGCAGGGCGGGAACTCCGATGAAGGTCAGTACGAGTGCGAGGATCGCACCGCAAATATAGAGGATCCACGGTGTCTGACCGCCCGTCATCAACGGTTCGATGACGGCTGCCATCGCCTTGGCCTGAGGTGCTTCGAGCGAGTTGGGGCCTTCGAATCCGTAGGCCTTGTTCAGCACGATCATCACGCCTGCCACCGTTGCGGCAGCCACAAACGTACCGAGGAACTTCCAACGCTCCTGATTCTGCGGGGTCGTACCCAGCCAGTAACCGATCTTGAGGTCGGTGATGAAACCTCCGGCCATCGACAAGGCCGTACAAACCACACCGCCGATGATCAGTGCGGCAGCCATACCCGTGCTGCCCTTCAGACCGATCGACACGAGGATCAGCGACGAGAGGATCAGCGTCATGAGGGTCATACCCGACACGGGGTTCGAACCCACGATGGCAATGGCATTTGCCGCAACCGTCGTAAAGAGGAAGGCGATCACAAAGACGATCAGAATCGCCGTAATCGACTGAATCCAGTTACCGCCGAGCAATCCGAAGTGGAAGAAGAGGAACACCGTGATGAGCGTAGCCACCAACAGGATGAGGATGTATTTCATCTTCAGATCGCGCTGCGTACGCTCCGAACTTACCTCTTTCTTGTTCTTACCGCCAAATTCCGACACGGCAAGACCCACCGCCTGACGTATGATCGACGACTGGCGCACGATACCAATCAGACCGGCCATCGCAATACCGCCGATACCGATCGGTTTGCCGATATAAGCGAAAAGATTTTCGGCAGAGAAAATCGTCTCGGGATTTTCGAGGATCGACTTGTTTGTCACACCCAGCATATTCACCAGAGCAACGGCGTCGATACTTTCGGCCAACGAACCCACCACGGGAACGATCAGAAACCACACGACACACGAACCTGCCGTGATGATCAGCGCATATTTCAGACCGATGATATACCCCAGACCGAGCACTGCCGCCGAAGTATTGATGCTGAATACGAATTTGAACTTGTCGGCAACCATCGCACCCATACGGCAGATGGTCGTCGAGACCGTATCCGTCCAAAGGCCGAACGTACCGACCAGAAAATCGTACAGACCGCCCATAAGACCTGCAACAGCCAGCAATTTGGCCTGATTGCCGCCCTTCTCTCCCGACACAAGCACCTCGGTCGTGGCCGTAGCCTCAGGGAAAGGGTATTTGCCGTGCATGTCCTTGACGAAATATTTACGGAACGGGATCAGGAGGATAATACCCAAAACGCCTCCCAAGAGTGACGAGAGGAATACCTGATAGAAGTTGATGTCGATTTTCAGGATGTAGAGTGCGGGCAGGGTGAAGATGGCTCCCGCCACGATCACACCCGACGATGCACCGATCGACTGGATGATGACATTCTGTCCCAGCATATTTTTCTTGCCGAGCACGTTGCCCATACCGACCGCAATGATGGCAATCGGAATGGCGGCCTCGAAGACCTGTCCCACCTTCAGACCGAGGTAGGCGGCCGCAGCCGAGAAAACAATCGCCATCACGACACCCATCGTCACGGAGTAAGGCGTGACCTCGACGGGTTTGGCCGATGCAGGCATCAACGGTTTGTATTCCTCACCCGGCTTGAGTTCGCGGTAGGCGTTTTCGGGCAGGGAAACATTCTTGTTCTGTTCCATTTTTTATAGTAGTGTTTTAGGTTTAGGTTCTACTTTTCGCAATCCAGACGGGCAAGTTGCTTGAGGATATAATAGCGGTTGAACGACGAATCGGCCTTATGGGCATCCTGATACTTATAGATCTCGCAGGCCGCAGCCGCAAAACGGCGTTGGTCACTCTTATCCTCGGCGGCAAACGCCAAATCGGCCAGCACCTCGGCAAAGAGTTCGAGCGACGGGGCATCGAATCCGTGTTCCTCGACGAGCGTCTCCACGAAATCGGGTTCCGCCAGCAGAGAATCCATATCCACACCGAGTTTGTCGGCCAGTTCGACCTTGGTGGTCGTCACCCCGATCTCCTCCTCGTGGTTGTTTTTCAAAAGTTGCAGTTTACGCAGAAGTCCGCGCAACAGCACTCCGATCTTATCAATCTCTTTCAGAATATAATCGCCCATCTTTATCTGTTTTTAGCGGTTGTCGCCGCTGCCGTGGATGTGGTTACGCTCCATACGCGAATGGAGTTTCTCGACATTGGTACGAGCCACCTCTTCAAGATCATAACCCAAATCGTGCGACAAGGTGGCGCAATACCACAGCACATCGCCGATCTCCTTCATGATTTCGCGTTTCTTCTCGTCGGTGAAGTTGTTGCCCGCATCGCGGATCACCTTCTTGACCTTGTCGGCAACCTCGCCGGCCTCGCCCGTCAGTCCCAGGGTGGGATATACGATGCGGCTCTCTTCGGGGTAGATTGCGGTTTCCAATGCGTGCTGTTGATATTCGTTGAGTGTCATACTTTTGGATTTTAAGTTTTATTTCAGATTTTTTATATCGTACAAAAATAGCATTTTTTTTTGATTCCGCCCCGTTTTTCCCGCAAAAAGCACATACGGAAACGCCCCGCAATGCTCTCTGGCAATGCGGGGCGCACGGGATTTCAATTCAAGGATTCTAAATGAACAATATCACGAATGCCGAAACCACAAATCCGCTACAAAATCCGGCCATGATCTGCACGGGCGTATGGCAACCCAGATAGAGGCGTGCCGAAGCCAGCATGCCCGCAGCCAGCACCGCCACAACCAGCGGCCACAGCAGGTTCGCCATATCGACGATGTTCAGCAGGGACAAGAGGGCGATAAATGCCCCCATACCCGTCATGTGGAGGCTGATTTTCCAACGGGTCGAAACCACCATGCTGACCAGTTCGCAGACGGCGGCGGCGATCATGAATTTACGGAAAACCAAAGCCGACGGGATTCGGGCGATGGTGATGGCGCACAGGATATAGCACACCGCCCCCACCAGCAGCGGGATGATCCGCTCGCGGCGGATGTCGATGCGGTAATCCGACAGCAGACCCGCCTTACGCAGCACGACAAGTGCCAGAACGGGAATGAGCATCGTATAAAGCACCACGACCCACAGGAAATAGAACTTCACGCTCCACGGATAGAGCGAAAAGACCGTGCAGGTCAAAAGGATAAGCAGAAAGTAAAGCGGCAGCAAAAAGGGGTGAAACACCCACGAAATGCCGTGAGCCAATTTTTCGGGATTCATCGTTTCAATCTTTACGCAGGCGTGCCACGGGGATGTTCAGCATCTCACGATACTTGGCCACCGTACGGCGGGCAATGCGGTAGCCCTTGTCGTTCAGGTAAGCCATGAGTTGTTCGTCGGTCATCGGGTGGCGTTTATCCTCCTCCGCCACACATTTTTCCAACAGATTTTTAATTTCGTAACTCGATACCTCCTCCCCGTCATCGGTCTGCATCGCCTCCGAGAAGAGCGATTTCAAAAGGATGATGCCGAACTGCGTCTGCACGTATTTACTGTTCACCACGCGCGAGATGGTCGATACATCGAGGTTCGTGCATGTCCTTGAGGATCATCGGGCGGAGTTTCGAGCGGTCGCCGTCCTTGAAGTATTCGCGCTGATAGTCCAGAATGGTCTGCATCGTACGCAGCAGCGTGTCGTGGCGTTGTCGGATCGCCGAAATAAACCATTTGGCCGAGTCGATCTTTCCTTTGACGAATTGCAGGGTCTCGCGATCCTCCTCGCGCACCTTGCCGTCGGGTGTGACCATACGGCGCAACATCTCCTTATAGCGGGGACTGATGCGCACCTCAGGAATATTACAGGAATTTATCGAAAGCGAGAACTGCCCCTCCTGATAATCGAGGATAAAATCGGGAATGATATAAGGCGTGGTGTCCGTTCCGCCCTCGGAGTAGAGGTTGCCGGGTTTGGGCGAGAGACGGCAGATCTCGTCGATTGCCTCTCGAAATTCATCCTCGGAAAGTTGCATCCGCGACATGAGTTTCTCGTAGTGCTTCTTGGCGAAATCGTCGAAATAATCCTCCAAGATCTTCCGGGCATGTTCCTGTGCGGGCGTTTTGTCCGCAATGCGGCTCATCTGAAGCAGAAGACACTCCTGCAAATCGCGCGCACCCACCCCGACGGGTTCCAGTTCGTTGATGAGTTTAAGGATGCGTTCCAATTCTCCGACCGACACCTCCACTCCGATCGTGAAAGCCAGATCGTCCGACACGGATTGCAGGTCACGACGCAGGTAGCCGTCATCATCCAGACTGCCGACAAGATAGGTGGCAAGACGCATATCCTTCTCGCTCAAGTTACGGAAACGCAATTGCTCCAAAAGATAATCCCGCAAACTGCGCCCCTCCGTGAGAACCACGGGACGTTGTTTGTCGTCCTTCGAGTAGTTATTGACACGGCTCTTGTAAGAGGGAGTCTCGTCCTCCTTCAAATACTCCTCCACGGAAATTTCGCGGGGTTCCTCTTCTGGATTTTCCGCATCATCCTTCACCCGTTCGTCCTCCTCAAGCACAATATTGTCTTCGATCTCCTGCTTGATGCGCTGTTCCAATTGCACGGTGGGAAGTTCCAGCAACTTGATCATCTGGATCTGTTGCGGTGAGAGTTTTTGTTGCAGCGAAAGTACCTGCTTCTGACTAACAGCCATATCTTCAATATCTTTTCAAGATCTCCTCGGACGAAGATCTCCATTAAAAAAAATAAAATGAGGGTCGTGGAGCCGGCACGCATGCCCGATCCGTCCGACCCTCAATGGCAGGAATCGCCCTCCGATCAGAAATCGGCGTGCTGCGGCGTGCGCGGGAAGGGAATCACATCGCGGATGTTGGTCATACCCGTCACAAACATCAGAAGACGCTCGAAGCCCAATCCGAAACCGGAGTGAGGAGCCGAACCCCAGCGGCGCGTGTCCAAATACCACCATACGTCCTGCTCGTTCATCCCCAGTTCTTTGACACGTGTAACGAGTTTGCCGTAATCTGCCTCACGCTCCGAACCGCCGATAATTTCGCCGATCTTCGGGAACAGGACATCCATGGCGCGAACCGTCTTGCCGTCCTCGTTCTGCTTCATGTAGAAGGCTTTGATCTCTTTCGGGTAGTTGATCAGGATGACGGGGCGTTTGAAGTGCTCCTCGACGAGGTAACGCTCGTGCTCCGACTGGAGGTCGCAACCCCAATCGCACGGGAACTCGAACTTACGCCCCGAAGCCTTCAGGATTTCGATACCCTCGGTATAGTCCAGACGCTTGAAATCGTTGGCTACGACAAAACGCAGGCGGTCAAGCAATTCGGGATCCCACATCTTGTTCATAAATTCGAGATCCTCCATGCAGTTGTCCAATGCGTACCGGATCAGATATTTCAGGAAGTCCTCGGCCAACTCCATGTTGTCCTCCAACTCATAGAATGCAGCCTCCGGCTCGATCATCCAGAACTCCGAAGCATGGCGCGGCGTGTTGGAATTTTCGGCGCGGAACGTCGGGCCGAACGTATAGATACGACCCAGCGACAAGGCACCCAACTCACCCTCCAACTGACCCGAAACGGTCAGGTTGCACGACTTGCCGAAGAAATCCTGCGAGTAATCGACCCTGCCGTCCTCTCTCTTGGGAAGATTGTTCAGATCGAGCGTCGTCACCTGAAACATGGCACCCGCACCCTCGCAGTCCGATGCCGTGATCAGCGGTGTGTGGAAATAGTAGAATCCGTTTTTGTTGAAATACTCGTGGATGGCGTAGGCCATGGCATGACGGATACGGAGCACCGCACCAAACGTATTGGTACGCGGACGCAGGTAAGCGATGTCACGCAGGAACTCCAGCGAGTGCCCCTTCTTCTGAAGGGGATAGGTATCGGGATCGGCCGTGCCGTAAACCTCGATTTTCGAGGCCTGAACCTCGACGCCCTGTCCCGAACCGGGCGATGCCACCAAACGGCCGTCCACCCGGATACAGGCACCCGTGGTGATGGGCTTGAGTTCATCTTCGGTGATCTGCTGTTTATCGACAACCACTTGGATGTTGGCAACACACGATCCGTCATTCATGGCAATGAAAGCCACATTTTTGTTGCCGCGCTTGGTTCGTACCCAACCCTTGACAACGATGTCGGTATCGACTGCTCCCGACTTCAAAATCTCAACGATTCTTTGCGTTTTCATATAATCTTATTTGTCTTGTTGTCCTGTTGTAAACTTTGAATTTACAAAGGTATGATTTATTTGCGATTCTTCAAAATAAAAAGTACCTTTGTCCTCAAATCACACCCTTGTATCAAGTAAGAGACAAAACATTATGTCACGATTAAAACGCATATTGCTGCTCACCATATTCTCGCTTGCCCTTTCGGCTGGCCGCGCCCAGAATCCGGGGCGTATTTTCCGCACCGAAGTTACGCCCTACTCGAACCGGGCGGAGGCCGTAAAACACGCAAAAGACGATTCCGACCTCAAGATCTCGTTCCGCCCCACCGCCACAAGACAGGGTGCGGCACAGTCGCTCGAACTGCCCCTGAAATGGTTCTCCGGCGATGTATATCTTCATCTGGAAAATGTTCCCGCAATGTATTGCCTTACGGTAAACGGACAGAAAGTCGCCACGGTGGAGGATCTGACGACGGCCGCCGATTTTCGCATCACCCGCGCCCTTAAAAACGGCCTGAACGAGATCCGTCTGGAGTTTGTCGATGCGGGCAGACGCATGTTGAGTCCCCACCGCCCCGCAGGTAAGGATTTCGAGAACAGTTACCTCTATGCGCAGGATCACCGCGCCGTCGTGGATTACGAGGCGGAGATCATACCCGATCCCGAAGGCCGCAATTTCGGCATCATGAAGATCAACGCCGTGGTGCGCAACGCCTACACCACGCCCGAACCCGTGCGCGTGCATTTCGACCTGTATGACCCTGCGGGCAAGTTGGTCGATCACAACAACCTCACGAAAGTAATCGCACCGAAAAGCATCGACACGATTCGTTTCAAAACCTTTGTGTACGGATCGTACAACCACAAATGGATGGCGGGCAGAACCAACCCCGGACTTTACAAGGCGATGCTTTTCGTCAATCGCGAAGGCACCTACAAGGAATACATGCCCTTCAACCTCGGTTTCGGCAAAACGGAATTTACCGACGGCAGGATCACACGTTTCGGCGAGGAACTCGTACTCAAAAAAGCCGTCTGCAACGCCACCGACCGCGCAACGACCACATTAAAACTCAAGACCCTCAAAAAGCAGGGCATCAACACCATCACGCCCGACTATCCGCAACCCGAATGGTTCTATGCGTTATGTGACGAATTGGGGCTCTATGTGATTGATCAGGCCGACATCTCGATTGCGGACAAACGCAACGACCGCACCGTGGGCGGTACGCCGTCGAACGATCCCGAATTGGTCGATGAATTTGTCGAGCGCGTCAAAGCCATGTACTACCGATCGCGCAACCATGTCTGTGTCATCGCCTACTCGCTTGGGGCTCCATCGGGCAACGGCTACAACATGTACAAGGCTTACGAATGGCTGAAATCGGTCGAGAAGTTCCGCCCCGTGATCTACACGGATGCCGACGGCGAATGGGATTCCGACCTGTAATTCGCTCGGAACATGGTCATCGAACTGATTGTCATCGGTAAAACCGATCTGAAGGAAGTGGCGTCGCTGGTCGATATGTACGCCAAGCGCATCAACTTCTACTGCAAGTTCAACCTTACGGTCATTCCCGATCTGAAGAACACCAAGAAACTCACCGAAGCCCAACAACGGACGGCCGAAGGTGATCTGATCCTCGGACAGTTGTCCGACGGGGATTTTGTCGCCCTGCTGGACGAGCACGGCCGCGAATTTCGCTCCGTCGAATTTGCCGAATGGATGCAGAAGCGCATGAACAGCGGCATGAAGCGTCTGGTGCTGGTCATCGGAGGCCCTTACGGATTTTCGGAGGAGGTTTATAAACGTGCCAATGCCAAATTGTCGCTCTCGCAGATGACCTTCTCCCATCAGATCGTCCGCGCCATCTTCGCCGAACAACTCTACCGCGCCTTCACCATCCTCAACAACGAACCCTACCACCACGAATAATGAAACCCTCGATCGCCATACTCTCGCAGAACACCCTGATGGGGCTGGGACTCAAATCCCTGCTCGGCGAGGTGTTGCCCATGATCGAGATTTCACTCTACAACACCTTCGAAGAATTTGCGGGTGCAATGCCCGAACGCCACGTGCATTTCTTCGTGGAATTACGTCAGGTGTTGTTGCACCGCGCCTTTTTCAAGGAGTACCGCCACCGCACGATCATTCTCGGACGAAGCGGTTCTTCGTTTGCCGACATGCACCAGATCGACATCTTCGCAGGTGAAGAACGTCTGGTACACGAGATTCTGAAACTTCGTCAGGGTGTGCATCGTCCCGAACATGCGATGACCCCGCCTGAAACACCCGCATCGCCCGTTGCGAATACCCTCTCCTCGCGCGAAACCGAAGTATTGATCCTCGTGACGCAGGGGTTCATGAACAAAGAGATCGCCGACCGGCTCAACATCGGCCTCACGACCGTCATCACCCACCGCCGCAACATCATGGACAAACTCGGCATCAAAACCGTGGCAGGCCTCACGCTCTATGCTCTGGCAACAGGTTACATCGACCTCGACACCTTCTAAACCGAGGCGCAATCCTCATAAATTAGGATTGCGGCAATCCTACAAAACCCTTTACTTTGCAACTTGATTTCGGATTACCGCAAAATGAAGTTGTTTCACTCCCTGTTCATCACGTTCATGCTCCTTGCCTTCACAAGCAAGGCTTATGCCCACACGGACAACGACCCGGCACAACCCGTCGATACGGCGATGGTACTCGACAAAGTGCAGGTCACGGCCATTAAGCAGGGCATGACACTGCAAAAAGTCCCCGCCGCCTCGGTCATCGGAGCGGCAGGTATCGAACGCCGTCATGTCGATGCCCTGAAAAACCTTTCGCAAGACATTCCCAACCTTTTGATCCCCGATTACGGCTCGCGCATGACCTCCTCGATTTACATCCGCGGTCTGGGTGCGCGCATCGACCAGCCCGTCATGGGACTCAACGTCGATAACGTGCCGATCATGAACAAAAACGCCTTCGACATGGAACTCGCCGATGCCGAGCGCATCGAGGTGTTGAGAGGCCCCCAATCGACCCTCTACGGCCGCAATACGATGGGCGGCGTGATGAACGTCTATACCCTCTCGCCGATGCACTATCAGGGCATACGTTTCAAGGCCGAATATTCGAGCGGAAAGAGTTACCGCATCCGAGCCTCGGTCTATGAGAAATTCAACGACAACTGGGCGATCTCCGTCGCGGGTTTTCACAACCATACGGGCGGATTCTTCCGCAACCGCGCGCGCAACGAGATGTGCGACCACGAGGATCTGAGTGGCGGGCGTTGGAAACTCCAATGGCGGAAAGGGCGTTGGAGCATCGACAACACGTTCGCCTGCTCGGTACTCGATCAGGGCGGTTATCCGTACGCCTATATCGGCGAAGACAAATTCGACGACCAAGGCCGACTCATCATCGCCAAAGGCGAAATTGCCTACAACGATCCTGCGGGTTACGAGCGAACGTCCCTTACCGAAGGCCTCACGCTGCGTTACGATGCCCCGAAATTCACGCTTTTGTCCCTTACGGGTTATCAACTCACGGACGACCGGATGACCCTCGATCAGGATTTCCAGCCGCTCAGTTACTTCACCCTGAACCAATCGCTCACGGAGCATTGTCTGACGCAGGATGTGGTGATTCGTTCGCGGGGCGGACAGCGATATGGTTGGCTTTTCGGTGCATTCGGATTCTACCGCCACGGCAAAATGTCGGCACCCGTACTGTTCAAACGCACGGGCATCGAAGAGTTGATTTTCAAGCACGCCAACGAGGCCGTTTCGGGGTATGCATGGGATGCCGAAGCCGCCCCCGAATGGGAACTTCCGCTGGAATCGAATTTCAAGATGCCCTCCTGCGGCATGGCAGTTTATCACGAATCGCGTCTGGAATCGGGGCGTTGGTCGCTGACGGCAGGCATTCGCATCGACCGAGAAAAGACAACGCTCAAATACCACAGTCGAGCAGAATTACCCTACACGTTCACCACCTCGGAACAGGTATTTCATGATGTGGCACGCATCAATGACCGCAACTCGATCTCGCACGTCTATACCGAAGTGCTTCCGAAATTCACCGTCCTCTATGCCCTCGACGAGCAGAACAATCTCTACGCCTCCGTCGCACGCGGGTACAAGGCAGGCGGATTCAACACGCAGATGTTCTCGGACATCCTCCAAGAAAAAATCAAATGGGAAATGACATCGGGCATCCCCTTCGAGGAAAGCGACATCATGTCCTACAAACCCGAATACAGTTGGAATTACGAATTGGGCTGTCATTTTTCGGCATGCAGAGGTGATCTGCGCGGAGAGTTTTCCGTCTTTCTGATCCATGTCCACGACCAGCAACTGACCGTCTTTCCCAAGGGGCAGAGCACGGGTCGTATGACGACCAATGCGGGACGCACCCGTTCGGCAGGCGTGGAGTTCTCGACACGGACAACTCCGTGGCGACATCTCATGCTGAACCTCGCCTACGGCTACACCCATGCAGAATTTCGCAACTTCGACAACGGTCACGAAAATTTTGCGGGCAAGCGCGTACCCTATGCTCCGGCACACACCCTGTCGCTCGGTGCCGTATGGACGATCCCGACGCGTGTCGAGTGGTTGGGCGATCTCGTCCTCCAAGGCGGGATGCGCGGGGTGGGCGATATTTGGTGGAACGAAGAAAACACATTGCGCCAACCCTTCTATGCGCTGTTTGATGCTTCGCTGCGTTTCGAACACAAGCGTTATTCGATCGACATCTGGGGACGCAATCTGACCGATACCGGTCACGATGTATTCTATTTCAAGTCGATGGGCAACGAGTTCGTCCAACGGGGACGGAAGCGCACTTTCGGCCTTACATTAAATCTCAATCTTTCATTTAAATAAACAAAACCATGAAAAAATTACTTGTTCTGCTGCTTGCGGCACCCCTATTCTTCATTGCCTGCTCCGACGACAACGATTTCATCGAAAATCCTCCCGCCGCAGGCGAAGAATATGCCGATACCAACACAAAACTCACCGACGGCAAAATCACGGCCGACATGACCTTCCGCGGCAATTATGTCGTGACCGACAAGAACGGCGTGAAGGGTTACGAGAACCCGATGGCCGAATTTGAGGTCAAAGCCGAGGGCGAATCAATGGCTCTGTACATGCACAGCGTGAAATTCGCGCAGGTCATGCCCGCACTCGACATCCGCATGCGTCCGATGGAATACGCAGGCACAGGCCGGTCTCTCAGATTCGATGTGGCTAAAATTCTTCCGGAGGCCTACATCAAAGCCGCCAACAGTTGGCAACTCTTCGACAAATATCCGATGACGGAGGTCAAGGGCGAAATCAACGACACGCAATTCAAGGTGAAGATGGTCTGCATGGGCATTTACACCATCTCGTTTGAAGGGCGTCTGTTGAAATAAGCCCCGAACACCTTCCGCAGTCACGACTGCGGAAGGTGTTGTTGTTTTCGGGGAAACTCCATATTCCGCATATAGTCTGATGAAAATCACCCGATTACTTTCCTCATATACGGGATCATACAACACGGAGGGCAATTTTCGCAAAAAAAATAATGCAATAATTTTTAAAAATATTTTGGAGATTTAAAAATTAGCCCTATCTTTGCACCGTCAAAACAAGAGAACAGGACACGTTCCCGCTCCTTGATATGACAAGCGGAGAATCCGTAGCTCCAGTAGGTAGAGCACAACACTTTTAATGTTGGGGTCCTGGGTTCGAGCCCCAGCGGGTTCACCAAAATGAAGGTGACTGATGAATAATCGGTCACTTTTTTTTGTGTTTATAGGAATCTAAACGTAAGTTCAATTACCTGTCTGGTTATCATCACTTGATCATATTTGCGTCGTAAGATGATGGATTCATCCTTCAACAATATGCGAAAACTCTTCTTCTCTATACTTTTTCAAAATAGGATGAATGAATAACTTTTCCTTGTCTTTGCCTTCGTTGTTACACATACTGTGTCACAAAGCGATAATAAACATTTATTGTTTTTTCCGAAATACATTAGAAGTCAAAGATATACGCAAGGGCAAAATCGGTAGATTAAAATTCCCAGCGGGTTCACCAAAAGAAAGGTGGCTGATTATTCATCAGCCACCTTTTTTGTGTTTATGGGTATCTTACAAGTTGATTTCTACACTTCTCGACTCTCACATTTTCCTCCTTGCACAAAACAACCTTATCTATTTTTATATTATACAAGAAATACACTTTCTCCAAATAAAATAGAGATATCACAAAAGCTATTTAGCCCACTTCCAAGCCTATATTTTCACAAAAGAAGTTTTGCAGTCAAAGATAATATTCTTATCTTTGATCATTACTTTGAATCGTATTTTAGAGCAATACTTAAATGCTTCCTTTAAGATATACGAAACTAAAAATTACAACTTTCAACTACGAAATTTTAAATAGCATGAAAAAGATAGTATTATTTAATCACAAAGGAGGTGTCAGCAAAACAACCACAACTTTTCATTTGGGTTGGATGATAGCCGAAATGGGATATAAAGTCTTACTCGTTGATGCTGATCCGCAATGTAATTTAACAGCACTATTCCTCGGAGATGAATTTGATAATTATTATGAGGAGCCCTCTACTCGTGAACAAAATATTAAAGATGGTGTAAAAAATGCCTTCACGGGTGCACCGAGGCCGATAAAAGCAGTTTCATGCAAATCTGCCCCAAGAAATCCTAACCTTTTCCTTTTAGCGGGGCACATGAACTTGTCTGAATATGAAGCGAACTTGACTTTTGCATTTACAGCTCCGCAAGCCATGATGACCCTGCAAAGTCTTCCCGGATCTTTCAATGACTTAATTGAAAAAACAGCAAAAAGCATTGAAATTGACTATGTATTTATTGATTTAAATCCAGGACTAAGTGTCATTAATCAAGATTTTTTCTTAATTAGCGATGCCTTTATCATTCCTACAAATCCTGATACATTCTCGCTTATGGCAATCAAAAGTCTCTCTCAGATATTGCCAAGATGGATAAATTGGAAGAAAAATAATATTTCCGAATATAAAAGTTCTGCATACCCTCTGCCTACGGGTATTCCCAAATTCATAGGAAGTCTTCCGCAAAGATTCAATATCAGAAACGGAATTCCGACTACTCCTTTTAGAGTGAAAATTGATGATCTACAAGAAATTATCGACAAAATATTTATTCCGGCACTGCAAAATGCTGGAATGCTATTCACCCCAGCACAATATTCCAATGCAAATATTAACGCCAAGTGCGAATTAGCTGAAATTAAAGATTTTCAAGGATTAGCACCCAAAAGTTTAAGAGTAAATGTTCCCGTATTTGCATTAACGGACGAGGAACTTGGAACAAACGGAGCTGCTTTAGATGCACAGCGTAGCAACAGAGAGACCTTTCGTAAGATATATACAGATGTCGCCCAAAAAATCATTAATGTGCTAAAAGATGAATAGATATCTAAAAATATTTAATGACAATATTGCTAATGCACGCTCTTTGTCTTCAATATACATAAATTTAAGAGATAATGTAGGCATAGAAGAAAAATACACGAATAACTTATTAAAAGCTCAACTAATAAATGTTGTCAGCGCTTTTGATATGTTTATTCACAATATAATAAAAGAAGGAGTAACCGAGATTTTCACTAAAAAACGTAAAGAGACCCCAAAATTTCAAGCATTCTCATTTCAAGCAAAAACAATTTTAGCTCTCTTAAAAGTAACGACACCGGGCTTTATTCCAACGACTCCAGATGAAATTCCAGAAGCTATTTTAGGAAAAGATTTATCGAATAAGTTGAGTTATATGTCATTTCAACATCCGGATAAGGTTGTTGATGCATTAAGTTTAATATGGGATGAGAAACATAAAATACAAACATTAGCAGTAGACATAGGGATACCAGGAGCAACAGACAATGATAAAGCAACAAATTTAAGGCAACAATTAGAAACTATCATTCAAAGAAGGAATCAAATAGCCCACGAAGGTGATATTGATCCAACTACATTGCAACCGCGCACAATTGATATCGCCCATGTTCGTGATGCCACAAATTTTATTGAATCTTTAGGGAATTCTATTTTTAAGAAAGTTACAAGTACTGAATGCTATAATAAGCAGAATCAGCTTTCTCAAGGACTTCCTAAATAAATTAATAGTAGTTCCTCGGATCAATTGTATTTCTTGAAATTCTCCGCCTGTTCGAAGATTTCCTTAAACACCTCATCATTGGTCACGGGCGGATAACCATATCGAGCCAAAAGCAGGATCAAATCCATCTTCAGTTTTGCTTTTATATCCTCCCGATTAGCCCAATCGGTGTA
>RCNI01000588.1_pt1 | contig 21766 bp, 17 predicted proteins | sample 2041151 | NCBI WGS metagenome assembly RCNI01 (sample SAMN09708214, study PRJNA481090) | feces metagenome | isolation source: feces | place: Antarctica: Albino Rookery | reverse complement strand
ACTGTTTTGCTTTGGTATCATTCTTATGTAGTCTTAAACTTGGAAAATCTTTATTATAGAATTTTAAATTTCTATTATATATAACATGTGCAAATATCAAATGATGACAAATGAGGATTCAGTTAGTGGATTTATATAGTATTTTAGTAAAATAATCATAAAATCTTTACTTTTATATTATTTATATGATATAAGTTTTATATTTCTTAAAAGGAGATAACATGCTTGCAAAACGTATTATACCATGCCTTGATATTAAAGACGGCAGAGTAGTAAAAGGGACTAATTTTGAAAATATTATTGATGCTCTTGACCCGGTAGAAGCAGCCATTGAGTATGAAAAACAAGGTGCTGACGAAATTGCCTTTTTAGATATTACTGCCACTTATGAAAAAAGAAATATTACAATTTCTGTTATTGAAAAGGCAGCAGCTAATGTGTTTATGCCTATTACTGTAGGCGGTGGTATAAGAAGTATTCAAGATATACGCAATTTATTTGCAGCAGGTGCTGATAAAGTATCCATTAATTCTGAAGCTGTAAAAAACCCTGATTTTATTAAGGAAGCATCAAATAAATTTGGTTCACAGGCTATTATTGCAGCAATTGATGCTAAAGCAAATGATAATAATTCATGGGAAGTAGTTGTGGCAGGGGGCAGAAAAAAAACGGGGATTGATGTTATAAGCTGGGCGAAAACTATGGAAGAATTTGGTGCCGGGGAAATACTGCTTACAAGTATGGACCATGACGGTATGAAAGCAGGTTATAACATAGCCCTTACAAAAGCAGTTTGTCAGGCTGTATCTATTCCTGTAATTGCATCAGGCGGTGTTGGGACTAAAGAACATTTTTATGAAGGATTAGCTTTAGCGGGGGCAGATGCTGCACTGGCTGCTAGTGTTTTTCATTTTCAGGAAATGACAATAAAAGATGTAAAAGAATATTTAAATAGTAAAAATATACCCATCAGGTTATAAGCTGGAGATTGCATATGGAGAATATATTACTTATACTAAATGACACAATAAAAGAAAGACAGCAAAACCCAAGCCCTTCTTCTTATACTACTACCCTTTTAGAAGGGGGTGCTAATAAAATAGTAAAAAAATTAGGGGAAGAAAATGCAGAGTTTATAAAAGCACTGCTTACAGAACCACCATATGAAACAGCATGCGAAGCAGCAGATTATATATATCACTTAATGGTGGCACTGCGGTATAAAGGTATTGATTTTCAAGATGTATTAAAAGAACTTGAAAAAAGGCATACAGGTAAAGGAGATAAGTAATGAGTGAAAAGCCATGGGCTGGCAGATTTAACCTGCCTACTGATAAATTTGTAGAAGAATTTAACGCATCTATTTATTTTGATAAACGTTTATATAAATTTGATATTAAAGGCAGTATTGCACATGCTTATATGCTTGGTAAACAAAATATTATATCTATGCAGGAATCAGAATTAATTATTAAAGGGCTTGAAAAGGTATTAAATGAAATAGAAGCAGGCAGTTTTCAGTTTAATATGGAAGACGAAGATATACATATGGCAGTTGAAAAACGGCTGACTGAGATTATAGGGGATACAGGTGGTAAACTCCACACTGCAAGAAGCAGGAATGATCAAGTGGCTTTAGATGTTAGAATGTATATTTTATATGAAATAGAAAACATTAAAAAATATCTTGTTAATTTAATGGAAGTTATTGTAAATAAAGCAAAATCAAATATAGATGTAATAATGCCAGGGTTTACTCACCTGCAAAGCGGGCAGCCTGTATTATTTTCCCATTATTTACTTGCTTATTACCAGATGTTTAAAAGAGATTATTTAAGGTTTTGTGATTTAAAAGAAAGAGCAGATTTTTGCCCGCTGGGTGCAGGTGCATTAGCAGGCACCACTTTTAATATAGACAGAAATTATACAGCAAAACAGCTTGATTTTAAAGCACCTACAGATAACAGTATTGATTCTGTATCAGACAGGGATAGTGTTTTGGAATTTTTATCTTCTGCAAGTATTTCCATGATGCACTTATCACGGTTTTCAGAAGAATTAATACTTTTTTCTAATGCTGATGTTAATTATATTTCATTAACTGATGATTACTGCACAGGTTCATCTATTATGCCCCAAAAGAAAAACCCTGATATTCCTGAATTAATACGGGGTAAAACAGGCAGAGTATATGGCAGCCTTATAACTATGCTTACAATTATGAAAGGCCTGCCCCTTGCTTATAATAAAGATATGCAGGAAGATAAAGAACCGCTTTTTGATGCCTGCGATACTCTTATTGCATCTTTAAAAATATTTGCACCTATGATTGAAAAAATGCAGATAAATGCTGAAAATATGCGTTCTTCTGCTATAAAAGGTTATTCTACTGCCACAGATTTGGCAGATTATTTAGTAAGAAAAGGTATACCTTTCAGACAGGCACACCATATAGTAGGTAAAACAGTGGCTTATGCTATTGAAAAAAATAAAAGGCTTGATGAATTATCACTTGCTGAAATGCAAAATTTTTCTAAGGTAATTGAAAAAGACATATTTGATTATATAACATTAGAATCTTCTGTAAACAGCAGAAATTCTTACGGCGGAACATCGCAGAAATCTGTTAATAATCAGATTAAACAGGCAGTGAGTTTTATAAATGAAATTAAATAAAATATTTATTTTTCTATTTGTATTAATAGTTTTAAGTATATCTGCATGCGGGTTAAAATCTGACGTTGTGCCAAAAAGCACACTTAATATACCATATCCTGAAAATATTGATTATGCAGTAAACAGCCAGGGTGTATCTATTTATAACGGCAGTGATAACTACACCCTTTTTGTAGAGCGGGCAGATGAAAGTATAGGTTTTGTTAATCTTTCAGGTTATAAACGTGTTGCTTTAATTAACCCAAAACAAGTGTATGTTGATACGGAAGTTGTAAATAATAGAATATATAAATACAGATTTCGCCATTTTTACGGCAGAATAAATACTTATTCCCCTGCAGTTGTCAGGACTATAAAATACTACAGCCCTATAAAACACAACATAATAAGGGCAACTTATGAAAACAGTAAAATATGTATATATCTTGGGCTTAGTGATTTAGTATATAATACGGAAGTATCTGTAAACGGTAATAAATTAGGTAATGCAAAAAACGGTTTAAAAACTTGTTTTGATAAAGTGCCGGAATTATCTGCCACTTTAGAAGTTATGGCTATCCCTTATGATAAAGATAATAATACAGGTATACCATACATAAAAACTATTCAGCGTAACAGTGCTAAATTAAACCTGCCGCCCCAAAATATACAAGTGAGAAGAACAGGTAACGATATTGTTTTAACATGGGATAAAGATGATAATAAAGCAGTTTATAATGTATATATTGTAAAAAACGGCAGAGAACAGCTTTATAAACAAGTGGATGTGGAATTTGTCCGCTATACTGCTTCTAATAACGACTGTGTAGAATTTAAAATAGCATCTGTTAGAAAAGGGAAAGTATCAAAAAAAGTAAGTGCTTCAGCATGTAAATAAATTATAAAATAATATGAATATTTTGCCTGTATTATATACAGGCTTTTTTTATGCCTTTAAATATTTAAACAGTATTTTAATATAAAGGGTATATATGTAAAATATAATAATATAATAATTAAGATAGAATTTATAAGCATTATAAATATAATTAATGAATAAAAAGTGATTATTTAAGGAAGTAAAAATTGATAAAAAAATAGAAATGAGGGGATGGGCAAAGCACATGCGCGTATACATTACCCACACCCCAACATTTCATATGCGAATCAAAGCCCCCACTTGAGTTGTTTCTCTTTTGCGGAAAACTTTGTATCCCTAAGGCTCGCCGGAGCGAATGGCTTACCTTAAGGAATTGTTTAATCATTTATATCTTAACGTTTCATGTTAAGTAACTCTTGAATCATCTCATCGGAGGTTGAGATAACTTTTGAGTTTGATTGATATGCCCGTTGAGTTGTAATCATATTTACAAGCTCTGTTGATAAATCAACGTTTGAGTTTTCAAGCATAGATGCTGCTATTTCGCCTCTATCCCCTGTTAAAGGTTCGCCGATTGTAGCCTGACCTGATGCACCTGTTGCCTGGAAGTTAGTGTCCCCAACTTTTTCTAAACCACGTTCGTTTACAAATGTAGCTAAACCAACTTGTGCTAACACTCTTGTTTGACCGTTAGAGTATGTGCCTACAAGTTCACCAGCCGGGTTAAACATAGTTTGTCTTAAATCACCTACAGTGTAACCATCTGTTGATGCTTTTGTAATACCGCCACCATTTGCTGCTATTGATAAACCGTCGTTTGCACCTGCTGTTCCTAATTTTAATGCAATAGGGTTAATTGTGTTTGTTCCGTTTGCAGCAGAAAATCTAAGTGTTGGGTTAGATATTACTTTTGTAGGAACTGTAAACCTGTCATACATATGGCTTAGTGTGCCGTCTGCATTAAACCTTAATATAAGCTCGTTTTGGCTTGCACCGTTTATTGCAACGTCGTTAAACTCGTTATCAGTAGAGATTTCCATTCTCCATTCGTTTAACTCTTCATTCCATAAGCTGTATGTAAAGTTAATATTATGTTTGTTACCTTGTTCATCATATATTTCCATAACCCTGTGGTGTAAACCGCCTGTTGCAGCAGTTACTGTTCCTTGTTGAGAGTTATTGAAAATCCTGTTTGATTCTAATGAACCGCCTGTTGCTGTAATAGATAAGAAATCAATGTTATTTCTTAAACCTTTTTCACCTATTACTTTCATAACACCATTTTCAAGTCTTACGTTATCAAATGTATTATGACCGCCGTTTAAGTCCATATATTTTTCTAATGCAAGCATATAGTCAGCCATTGTGCTTGTTGCACCTATAGAGAAGTAGCCGTTGTTTTGGATTTCTTCTTTATTAATACTGCCTTTAAACTCTAATGTAGATTGATTTTCTACAAAGTTCATATAGTTACCGTTTTCGTTAAACAAGTTCATCATTAAGGTATCTTCTTCTGCAGGTTTTAAAAACTGTTCAGAAGTAATAGATTTACCTATTCCTAATGTGCCTGTTGCACCACCTGCTACACCGTTTTTATTGCCTGCAATCATATTGCTGTTAAAAATTTCGCCTTTATTAGCTTTTCTAATAGTTAAACCTGTTATGTTATCTACAATGTTAGATGAACCATCCATAGTATGGGTTGCACCTGCTGTTATAGTATGGCCTGCAAGCCCTTTACTTAACATTTCTTTTAAAAATGGTGTTTTAGCAGTAGTTTCTATTTTAGAAATCAGTAATTTTTCGTTACCACCGGCATTACCACTTTGTATTGACAACTGACCCTGTGGAGTAATTGTTACCCTTGCATTAGGCAGATTATAAGGTCTCGCATTTAAAATAGCCTGTAATCTTTGTGCTAACTCTGTTGAGTTAGTAAATAATTGATTAGGTTGAACAGGCGGTTTATTAGCACTTGCATTACCATCAGCATCAAATTCTAATATAATTGGGTCCTGCTGTCCGTCTATATAGAAAATAAGCCTTTCACCGTCTTTCATATGCAGGTCATTTGACTGTAAATCTACAAGTGTATTTTCAGGAGTATCTTCAAAGTTATATACAATTCTACCTTTACCTGCTATTGGGTCTACATCTAAAGTAGATAATGTGCCGTTTAATACTTTTGGAGTAACAATACCGTTTTCTCCCCCGTATGTATTAAAAGAGTTATCAAATATCATTTTTAAATATGTATTTGGTGCTAAAGTAGAACCAGGCGCTTTATGTAAATCAGTTTCTCCAAATGTTAAATCATAGTTAGAACCTGTTACAGAAAAGCTTAATTTATTACCTTCTAAACCAAATGATACTCTTGTAGTAACTTGTGGAGTTGGTACAGCACCTCCAACCCCTGCATTTCTATCTTCAATTTGTTTGTTAATTGTATCTGTAATTAATCTACCTAATTCCTGAATAGTATGGAACTGCCCTGGAACTGTTGGGTTTACAGTATTTGTATAAGTAAATGGACCTACATTTAAATTAACAACATTTGCGGGATTTGCAGGGTCTGTTAATTTAATACCTTGGAAAGATATACCTTCCCCTTCATCTAAACCAAAATCGTTGTCTAAAAATTCTGCATTAAATCCGTTAGGAACAACACCACCGTTTATAGAGTTGCTTATTCTATCAGTTAACTGCTCTATAGAAGTAAAATCTTCTTTATAAGCTACTTCTTTTTGGTAAGTAATATCTTCAGAATATTCTGTTTTACCTGCTTTATATTGCTGTGCAAGTGGAGAAAGAATTTTTGCAAGTTGAGAAGAACCACTTATACCTTGTAAGTTAAATTCATGACCCATGTTGGCTTCAATGGCAAATTTACCATTTTTAAATGTCATTGTAGCCATAGGTGTTCCTGCTGTATTTTGGGCTGTTTTAACGTGTTCTTTAGTTGCTTTTTCAAAAATATTGTTTACTTCTTGTAAAAAGTCTTCAATACTTGTGTAATAGCCGTCATTAGCAGTGCCACCGCCTATTGATTTATAGTTTAATGAATAAGTGGAACCGTTAATTCTAAAAGTTACACCACCATTAAGTTCGCTTACATTTAATGCTGTTCCGTTTTTATCAGAAAGTTCGCCCATTGCAGTATAAAGAGAAGGGTTTGCAGAAATTCTAACTTTTTCACCTTCTGCTAAGTCCATAGCTGCACCGCTTGAGCTAAGCATAGTATTAACATCTTGTTTTGCTGTTGCTTGAGTTAAAAGTTTACCATAAGTTACTTCTGATGCTGTTGCGTTAGTGTCTAATGCACCTGACATTTTCAGTTCAGTAGATGCTTTTGGTTTCATAACTTGATAGTTAGTGCCTAATACTATATCACCAACCCCAACTTGTTTATTCATAATACCTGTATCAGGGTCAGCCATCCAGCCTTGAACTCTGTAACCTGATGGAGTTGTTAATGTGTTAGTATTATCAAAGTTGAAATCACCTGCACGAGTATAGAAATTTTCCCCGCTTCCTTCACCACGAACAACGAAAAAGCCTGCTCCTTGAATAGCTAAATCTGTTGTAGAGTTAGTAGACCTTACTACACCTGGTGCAAATATATTATCAACCGCTGCTAAATAGGCACCGTTACCTACTTGACGAGGGTTGATACCACCTCTTGAATCTGTTGGAGTTTTACCACCGATTAATGTTTGACTCATTAAGTCTTGGAAAACTGCACGACCCATTTTAAAACCGATCGTATTAACGTTTGCAATGTTGTTACCTAAAACGTCCATTGCTTTCTGGTTTACATCTAAACCACTTACTGCATTATACATTGACCTTAACATGAAAGCACCTCCGCATGCTTTGGAACGTAAAATTTAGCCGCTCTTCTAAATTTTACATATCATTTTTTAATTTCTTTTATTTTTCTTTTATTTTTTTTATTTATTTTCTTCTAATAGCCTTTTGCTGCTTTATACCAGGCTCTATATTTTTGCTGTTCTTCCGGTTTTGCAGCATCTCCATTTTCAGGTTTATCAGGTGGTGGTGCAGGAGTTTCAGGCTGTGGTTTTGGAGTATCTGGTTTTGAAGTATCCGGCTTTGGCTCAGAATTACCCGTATTACCGTCAGTATCTGTATCAGGTTTAGTTTTAGGGTCATAAACAGAATAAACGTATTCACTTGATACCACACCTGAACCAATATCAAAAAACAGTGTGCCGTTTGACATTTTAACACCTTTAACAATACCTGTTCCGTATTCTTGAACTTGTATCTGTTCCCCTTTAGTATTATAAGCCTGCACTTCAAAATAATATGTGCCGTCAGGAACTTTTACACCACCTACACCTGTGCCGTCCCAGTGGATTATGTTTTCACCTGATTTTAAATCTTTTTCAGGTTTAACAACTGCCACTACAGAACCTTCTTCGTTAAAAATATTTATTTGAGATTTACCTGAAGCCGCATTTTCTGCTAAATAGAAAGAAATGTTTTTCAAGCTGTCTTTACCAACAGTTACTGTATTAGTTTGATATTCAATTTCTTTACCTATAAAACCTGCACCTGCTGTTAAAGAGTTATTATTAAATGCCTGCATAGCCATAAACTCTAATATTTTATTCATACTAGCATTCATAGTTGTCATTTCATTTAATTGAGAAAAAGCAGTAGTCTGACTCATAAATTCAGCATTATCAACAGGGTTAATAGGGTCTTGATTTTTAAGCTGTGTAATAAGCAGGTTTAAAAAGTCCTGCTGATCCATATTAGAATCACCAACACCATCTTTCTTGTCATACTCTTGTTTACTAATTGTTGTAGGTTCTAATTTACCTAATAAATTCGGTTGCATTTTTTTCCTCTTTTTTAAGCATAAATGCCTGATGACTTATTACTAGCAACTTCTGTGCCAACTTCTAAATCATTATTTTGTCCTTTAAAACCTTTCTGTTTATGGCTGTTTCTATTAGCACGTCTTCCGTTATCTTCACCGTTTTGACCTTTACTCATAGTGTCATTAAAAGCAAATTCCATATTATCTACCACTATGCCTTTTTCAGAAAGCTGGTTTTTAAGTAAATCGCTTTGTGCCATAATCAGTTTATGGCTTGATTCGTTTTCTGCCATAAATTTTGCAGTTATTTTGCCACCTGTTTCGCTTAAATGGATTTGCAGTTTACCTAAATTTTCAGGTGTTAAAACTACTGTTAATTTTGATTCACCTTTATGAACAGATGACTGCATTGTGCGGACAAGTCGTTCAATATCCCGTGGCTCTTTCATATTATAAGGCGTTTGAGATTCTTTTGCCTGCTGATTATCATATTTTGCCTGTGCCTCAGCACTTGATTTTAAAAACTGATTGAAATTATTTCCTTTGTCGTTTTGAATAGTAGAAAAATTTTCCCCTTGATTATTTACCGGGGTAAAGCCCTGCTTATTCTGCGGCTGATTGGAAAGCCCTTTGCCAGTATCTGTTAAATTAACAGTGGCAGCTTTTGCATCAGCTTTTGCCTGTGCCTGATTACGAAGACTATTTTCTGCTTCTGTATTAGTTGTTTTAAACTCTTTTTGCAGATCTTTTGTCCCTGCTGATTCTGTTTGTTTTGCCTGATCTTTAGTAGTGTTTTCTGAAAGTTTTGTTTTATCTTTCATATTTTCTTCTACTTCATCTGCTGATGCCTGCTTAACATCTTTTACTTGTTCTTCTACTTGTTCATTAGAAGATGTATTATTAACTGTATCAGCTTTAGTGTTTTCTACAATTTTCACTTTGTCAGATAAATCATTTTTTACAACTTTACTTTCATTTACTTGAGAGTTATCAGCTTTTAATTCAGGTTCTATATCCTGTATATTACTTTTTTCTGCAGTATCCTGGATTTCTTTATTATCTTCAATAACTGATGTTTTTAAAGAAGTATCTGCTTTATTATCCACTAAATTAATACTGCTGTTTTTATCTAATATTTGGGATTGTGATACTGTTTGAGTATTAGTATTTTGCTGATTACTGTTATTTAAACCTGCTTTTTCTAAGCCGTTTTCTAATTCATTAGTAAGTGCCTGTAATTTTGATGTATCCTGTGAAGAATTGTTTTTGTTTTCTAAAACAGTTTTAACAGATGCAAGGATTTCTTTAGCTAAAGTTATCTGCTCTTTATCTAATGGTTTACCTTCATCTACTGATTTTTCTATTAAAGATACAATATTATTAAGCATTTCAACAGCTTTACTGCTTATTTGGGTATTTTCTGATTCTGCACTATTGTTATTATCTTTTCCGCCTAAGATATTTTCTATATTTTCAAAAGTGCCATTATTTTCTGCTGTTTTATCATTATCTGATATACTGCTTTTTAATATGTTTTGCTCAAATGATTTTATTTTATCTTTTAAATCATCATAAGCAGTATCTAAAGATTCAGTATCGCTGATAGAAGCCATTATCATTTTAGATACCTGCATAAGTGATAATTCATCATCTACCTGTAAGCCTAATTCTTCCATTTTACTTATGGAAGTTGTTACAGCCTGCAGCATTTTGCTTATATCATCTTCTGATAATAATTGAATAGAATTTAATATATCTTTTAATTCTGCTTTTAAATCGTTATTAATATGGAGTTTTGCAGCAATAGTTTCAACTATATTTTCAGGTTTTATATCAACTTCTGTATCTGCTGTTACTTTAGTTTCACTATTTTGTTTTGCATTTTCATCGTTGGATGCTTTAGAGCTGGAATTAAAAGCAGCCTGTAAAAGTGATATTAAATCTTTTACAGAAATCTCAACAGGTAAATCTTCCTGCACCATATTGTTTTCAATATTTTCTTCACTGCCATCTATTTTATTATTTGGACGGCTTGAATTTGCAGCAGGTCTTTTTACTTCTGCAGTATTATCTCTTTCATAATTGTTACCTAACTCTTTAACATCACGTTTTTCAAATACAGTTCTTTCAGTAACATTATTTTTATCTTTTCTATTTTTGCTTACACCAGCATTAAAATTATCGTTATATACTTTGTTTTCTACACCGTCATAAGCATATCTGTCTTTATCATACCTGTTATCTTGAAATTTACTGCCGTATGAGTTACTGGCATTTTTTTCAGCATAAGACTGTGCCTGTAATCTGCTGCCATAATTACTAAAAGAATTTTTTTCCCTGTTAGGATAAAATGATCCACCATTATTATTAAATGAACCACCATTATTAAAAAGGGAAGGCATAAAATTATTATCATTTCTAACCCCGTTTAAAATATCACGGAAAGAATTACTTTTATTATCAGTATGTTCTGCGAATGGTGGCAGTATAGACTGCTTATCACTAGTTTTGTTTACAGCGTTGATGTTTATCATAGTTAAACCTCCACGCTGTTTTACTAGCAAAAACTAAGCCAAAATTATTAATGGATGAAAAAATAAGAAAATTTATTTCACTATTTCAATACCATAGCTTGATAATAATGATTCTGCATTAAGGGTGCTTCCCATAAGTTTTATTTTTTTAAGCCCTAGCATATTCAAGCACATAGCACCAAAACCTATACCCTCTGCATCTGTTTCGTTTTGGCTGTGAGGGTTAAGCATACCTTCTTTTGAGCTTAAAAAACCTGATTTAGATGTATCTTTATAAATATAAAGCACTAAACCTCTGCCTGTTTCTTCTATAGTGTGTAATGCGTTATGGAGTTTTGTTCCGCACCCGCATACACTAGAAGCAAAAATGTCGCCAGTTAAACATTGAGAGTGAACTCTTACTAAAACAGGTTCATCACCGCTTATATCTCCTTTAATAATTGCCACCGCCTCTGTTTCATCACTTGTATTTAAAAAACCTTTTATTTTAAAACTGCCGTATGCTGAGGGCATAAGTGCCGTTTCTGTTTCTTTCACTACAGGGTCATGTTCCAGCCTGTATTTTATCAGGTCTGCCGTTGTTACTATTTTTAAATTATGAGTGCGGGCAAATTCTATTAATGCAGGCATTCTTGCCATAGTGCCGTCTTTATCCATTATCTCACAGATTACCCCTGATGGATAAAGTCCTGCAAGGCGGGCAAGGTCAAATGAACCCTCAGTCTGCCCAGGACGAACTAAAACACCACCTTTTTTTGCCCTTAAAGGAAAAACGTGGCCGGGCGTTACAATATCCCTGTAATCTTTCTTTAAATTAATTAATGTTTTTATGGTAACAGCTCTATCATAAGCAGAAATCCCAGTTGTTACACCCTCTCTTGCTTCACAAGATACGGTGAAAGCGGTGCCGAATTTACATGTATTATCCTGCACCATAGGGGGCAGATTTAATTCATCGCACCGTTCCCCGCTTAAACTAACACATATTAAACCTTTACCGTATTTTGCCATAAAATTAATTTTTTCCGGTGTAATAAATTCTGATGCTGCTACTAAATCACCCTCGTTTTCACGGTGTTCGTCATCTGTTAATATTACCATACCGCCGTTTTTTATAATCCCTATTGCTTCTTCTACTGTTGCCCTTATCTGTTCCATATTTCTTCCTGCTATTCTAAATTGTTTATTTTAGTCCATACCATAATACTTTCATTAGTATTTAACTGATTTTGTAATACTTTGTCTATAATTTTCTTTAAATTATTAAATTTTATTGGTTTTGATATAAAATCTGTCATACCACAGGCAAGCACCTGCTCTTCTGTATCTTTAAAGGCATCAGCTGTTACTGCTATAATAGGTATAGTTAAAGCATCCATTTTATCAGAATGCCTTATGGTTTTTGCAGCTTCATAGCCGTCCATTTTAGGCATATGTATATCCATAAAAATAAAATTATAGTAGCCGTTTGGTGCTTTAAGATACATATCAACTGCTTGAGAACCGTTTTCTGCTTCATCTATTTTTATTCCCGTTTTTTCTAAAAATGATGAAATAACTGTTCTGTTTAGTTCCACATCATCTACCATTAAACAGCGGTATTGAGAAAGAGAGTTCTCTTTAAAAAATGCATTTTCATCAATACTGTTCTCTAAACTACCCAGCTGAAATGTTATTTGAAAACTAAATTTACTGCCACTGCCATATTGGCTTGTTACATTGATTTTACCGCCCATCAGCTCCACTATATTACTTGATATACTAAGCCCTAAACCAGTGCCTCCAAAACTACGGCTTATACTTGTATCTGCCTGCTCAAAAGGTTTAAATATTTTATCAAGTTTTTCCTGATTCATACCTATGCCTTCATCTTCAACCGTAAAACTTACTGTAATGTGATTATTATCCAATGATAATTTTTTCACTGTTAAAGAAATACTTTTACCTTTATTTGTAAATTTTACAGCGTTTGATAAAAGGTTTAATAATACCTGATTTAATCTTAATTTATCACTTATTACTATATAATCATCAATACCCTCTAAAGATACATTAAACTGCAGCTCACGGTCTACGGCTTTTGTATATACAAGCATATTAATATGACGCATATCATCAATTAATGAAAATGGGGCATAAACTAATTCTAATTTACCTGCATCTATTTTAGACATATCTAGTATATCGTTTAATAAACTTAATAAATGGGTGGATGCTGTATTAATATTGGCAAATGTTTCTTTTACCTGCTCTTTAGAATAATCTGAACGCATACCCATTTGAGTCATACCTATTACTACATTTAAAGGTGTTCTGATTTCATGGCTCATCATTGCTAAAAAATCACCTTTTGCAGCAGCAAGCGATTCTTTTTCTAATACCAGGTTTTTTTCTGATAATAATAAATTACGAAGACGGCTTACCATGGAATTAATACTTTCTGAAAGTATTTTAAATTCTTCACATGTGTTTAACTCTACTTTCTTATCAATATTATCTTTTTTTATAGAATTTAAACACTCTATTATATATGATATACCGCTGATAATATGCTGATTTACTGCCTGTAACATAAATAACTGCATAAAAATTATTGTTAATAAAATAGATGCTAAAATTATGGCAATATATACATATACTCCAAAATAAACATCGTTTTTATAAGCTATGGCAATTAAAGAGTATGTGCCGTAGTCTCTTAAAAGGGCAAACCCTTTTTTATTCTCTATTTTTACAGGCACTACTTTAGTGGCTTTTTTTAAGGCTGCCACATTAATACCTAGCCCTTCAATATCGTAACCTATATGTTTTTTTGATTTGTAACTTAATATAATATGGCTGTCTTTATCCACTACTGCTATAAACCCGTTTTTATATATCGGGTAAAGTAATGATATATCACCTATAATATTAGACTGTAAACTGCCTGCAATGTTATCTTTTTTCTTGCCTATTATTACCATACCAGGCTTATCCCTGCGGGCTGCTGCTGTATATTGTATTAAACTTTTATGCCTGTCGCAGTATACAGGTGGTTCATATTTCTTAAAATCAGACTGATAACTGTTTACTAAAAACTCGTTAATATGCATACACAGCTCTCTACTGCTGTTATCTGCACTTGTAAATGCTTCTATTTTAGAAGTTTCATCTGTTATTATTATTTCATCAAGATTCATAGTTTTACGCAGAGAATCTAGAAATGATTGACTATGTAATATAGATGTATCTGCTTTAACAAGTAAAGATATATTATATGCATAAGATATAACTGTAGACTTATATTCTTCTAAAGCATAGTTATACTGACGTTCGTCGTAATCTATAATATTAACTGCACTTTGTAGATACGTATCTAATGTATTTTCAAGAGATGTCATAGTAGAACGTGAAAGAGATGCCCACACTAAAGCAATAACGCTGATACCTATTATTAAAGCATATTTCACAACTTCTGTAATAAAAATCTTTTTCATAGACCATAAATACCATAAAAATAATATTATTAGTAGGGTCTTTTATATTATTTATATTTTTATTACAAAATTGATTTAATGAACTATTTTTAAACTGTCTGTTACAGCGGCACTTTTTACCATAACATACACCTGCCTGCCTTTTGATATATTTAAATCTTTATAAGCACCAGAAGATATTCTTGACCATATTTTAGTGCCTATATTTATTTCTATATCATAAAAATTATTCTGCTGTTTTATTATATCTTCCACCACACCTTTATATATATTTCTTATACTTATATTTTCAGGGTATGTGCTGCTTAAAACAACATCATCCACATTTACCGCAAACCGCACTTTTTTGCCAGGCTCCACTTTTTCCACAAATGCTTCTGCTGTGCCTGCACCAAAATCAATACATGCTAAAGAAGTTTCATCATTATATGATTTTATGCAGCCTTCAAATATAGTGTTATAACTGTTATTTGTAGAACGCAGGGCAGATTTATTTAATACTTCCACAGTAGGCCCGAAATATTTTAAACTGCCCTCTTCCATAAATACTGCATTATCTGAAAGCTGCAGTATTTCATCCATTGAGTGAGATACGTATAATATAGGAATATTATAATGCTCCTGTATTAGATTAATATATGATATAAGCTCACTTCTGCGGGATTCATCAAGAGATGCAAGTGGTTCATCCATAAGTAAAATTTCAGGGTTGGAAAGCAATGCTCTGCCTATAGCTGCTCTTTGTTTTTCACCACCTGAAAGTTTTTGGGGAAATCTGTCTAATAAATGACTTATACCTAAAAGCTCACATACCTGACCTAAATCACACTTTAAAGAATGGCTGCTTTTTCTATTACTGCCGTATAATAAATTTTTTCTAACACTCATATTAGGAAAAAGACGGGATTCTTGAAATACGTAACCTATAAAACGTTTATCAGGTTTTAAATTTATGTTTTTACTGGAATTAAAAAACTCTTTACCCCTAAAAGATATAATACCACTATCAGGCGTAATTAAACCTGCTATCATATTAATAATACTTGTTTTTCCTGCACCCGAAGAACCGCATAATGCAGTAATGCCGCCTGCTTTTATTGCAAAATCGCAGCTTATTAAAACATTACCTAACTTTTTCTCAACCGTTACTTTCATCATGCAGTTCTGCCCCCCTGTTTATATTTTTTAGCACGTCTTGCAAAATATTCAGAAATAATAAGGGATGCAAAAGCTATTAATAAAGATATAATCGCAAGCCTTGCAGCTGCTGCCTCACTACCTGGCACCTGTAAAAGGGCAGATAATGCAAGTGGCAGAGTTTGAGTCTGACCGTATGTGTTGCCTACAAATGTTACTGTTGCACCAAACTCCCCAAGACTTCTTGCAAAAGCTAAAACAATACCTGAAATAATACCAGGCATAGCAAGGGGTATAGTAATAGTAAAAAATACACGTAAAGGAGATGCACCTAATGTTTTTGCTGCCTGCTCTAAGCCTAAATCAATAGATTCAATAGAAAGCCTTATGGCACGCACCATTAAAGGAAAAGCTACAACAGCACTGGCAAGGGCTGCACCTTTATAATTGAAAGCAAATGAAAGCCCAAAAGTATCAAAAAGCCATGGGCCAAAAACGCCGTTTCTTCTGCCAAAAAGAAGAAGAAGTAAGTAACCTGTTACAACAGGCGGCACAACTAAGGGCAGGTGCAGAAAACCATCAAGGATAGATTTACCTGTGAAATCATACCGTGCTAAAAGCCAACCAAAAAATATACCAAAAGGAAGGCTTAAAAATACTGACCAAAATCCTACAATCATACTTAATTTAATTGCAGAAATTTCTGCCTCACTTAATGATAAAAACTCCAACACTTACCCCGTTATGCTATAAACTATATTTTAAATCCATATTTTGCATAGATTTTTTTAACGTCATCACTTAATAAAAATTCGTAAAGTTTTCTAACTTCTTTATTATCGTTATCTTTTATTATACCTATTGGATAGCTTATATCGTCATGAGTATTAGCAGGGAATTCTGCCACTTTTAATACTTTTTTATCCACAATAGCATCTGTGCCGAAAACTACACCTAATTTTGCTTCCCCACGGGATACAAATGATAAAGCATCTCTCACACTTGATGCGTTTACAATATGTTTTTCAAGCCCTTTCCAGTAGCCTAATTTTGTAAAAGCCTGTTTTGCATAATTACCTGCAGGAACGCTGTCAGGATTGCCTATAACTAATTTTTCATTTTTTAAAATCGAAGCAAAATCTACTTTTTTAGAAAAATCTACTTTTACTTTATCTTTTGCATTACATATTAATACAAGACTGTTGCCTAAAAGATTAGCTCTTGTGCCTTTTGCAATCATACCTTCTTTTTCCATTTTATCCATCCACTGCTGATTTGCTGAAATAAAAATACCAGCAGGGGCACCTGACATAATTTGTTTAGCAAGTGCACCTGATGCACCATAACTTACACTAACTTTTCCACCTTTTTTGTTGTATAAAGCAATTACTTCATCAAGCACGTTTGTTGTAGATGCTGCTGCAAATACCACAACTTTCTCTGCTGCAAATGATACATACGGCACCATAAAACAAAGAACTAATAATGTTAAAACAATTTTTTTCATATAACACCTCATAATATATATTTAAGCACATAATATATATGCGCCTATTCTACAGTATATATAATAACAGGTCCATTATTTTATATTATAAACCCATATTTTTTAAATATTTTTTTCACATCGCTGCTTAATAAAAATTCATAAAACTCTCTCACTGCTTTATTATCATTATCTTTTATTACTGCCACAGGAAATTCTATTTTTAAATGGGTATTTGCAGGAAAATAACCTGCTACAGCCACATTTTTATCCTGCATTGCATCTGTAATAAATACAACACCTAATTTGGCTTCCCCACGGGATACTAAAGCTAATGATTCTCTAACAGTGGCAGAAGTTACAATATACGGCTTTAAACTTTCCCATAAGTTAAGTTTTATAAAAGCCTGTTTTGCATAGCTGCCTGCAGGGCCACTTTCCGGGCTTCCCATTACTAATTTATCGTTTTTTAAAATTGATGGGAAATCTATCTTTTTAGAAAAATCAATTTTGATTTTATCTTTTTTATTTGATACAAGCACAAGTTTATTACTAACTAACACTTTTCTGCTGTCTTTTGATAAAAACCCTTCCTTATCAAGTTTATCCATCCAGTCCTGATTTGCTGCAATAAATATTCCAGCAGGGGCACCTGACATAATCTGCTTAACTAATGCACCAGAAGAACCGTAACTTACATTAACACTTTTGCCGCTCTTTTTATATACAGATATTATTTCATCCATTACATTTGTCATGGCAGCAGGTGCATATACCACCACACTTTCTGCTGCAAAAAGTGATGCAGGCAGCAAAAATAAAACTAATAATAAAAATATCTTTTTCATAAACTCCCTCCCTTTATAAACCTTATATGTATCGTAATATATTTTTTTATATATAATTTGTCAAGATAATAATAACATAATTATATAATATAAAAAAATCTATTGACACGTTATATTTTATCTGATATAACGATTGTAGATAGGATATAAAAGTTTTTCTCCTTTTCTACTTCCAAATTTTGCTTACACCCTTTATCAGTCCTCCCAACTGGTAAAGGGTATATTTTTCTCAAAATATTTCACTCATTTTTCATTTTTTTATTGACGTATAGAGCAAGAATATATAAACTGTTAGAGTTATTTTATCTTGGAGCATATTTTATAAGATGATTAAAATTGAAAATCTGCATAAAGAGTTTAATGGTAAGTATGGAAAAGTTACTGCGTTAAATAATATTAATTTAGAATTAAGTGACGGCGATATATTTGGCATTATAGGTATGAGTGGTGCAGGTAAATCTACACTGCTTAGGTGTATTACTCTACTTGAAAGGCCTGACAGTGGCAGCATATTTATTGACGGCAGTGATATATTAAAATTAAACTCTAATGAACTTAGAACTGCAAGACGTAAAATGGGGGTAGTGTTCCAAAACTACAACCTGCTTATGCAGGAAACTGTGGCAAAAAATGTTGCTTTCCCATTAGAGATTGCAGGGGCTTCAAAAAGTGAAATAGAAGAAAGAGTAAATAATCTTTTAGAATTAGTGCAGATTGGTGATAAAGCTTCAGCATACCCTGCACAGCTTTCAGGGGGTCAAAGACAGCGGGTAGCAATAGCACGGGCGTTAGCTACTAACCCGGAAGCCTTATTATGTGATGAACCAACAAGTGCTTTAGATGTGCTTACTACAAAACAAGTGCTTGGATTATTAAAAGAAATTAACCAACGTTTAAATACAACTATTATAATTATTACCCACGAAATGAGTGCTGTAAAAGCTATATGCAATAAAGTAGCAGTTATTAACGAAGGCAGCTTTGTAGAAATGGGCGAAACTAAAGACGTATTTGCTAACCCGCAAAGCAGTGTTACAAAAATGCTTTTAGGGCTGGAATAAAGGACGCATAATATGGAATTATTTTTTGAAAACTATGGCGATTTACTTATACAGGCTACATTTGAAACTTTATATATGACTTTAGTATCTACTTTCTTTTCATACGTTTTAGGGGTGCCTTTAGGTGTGGCATTATCTATTACAAAAAAAGGTGGTATAACTTCATCCCCTGCTTTTAACAGTATTGTTGGCTGGCTTGTAAATATTGTTAGAAGTGTGCCGTTTATTATTTTAATGGTGTTTGTTATACCTTTAACACGGCTTTTAGCAGGCACATCCATTGGTATGAATGCAGCAAATATACCTTTAATTATTGCAGCCACCCCTTTTGTAGCACGTATTGTGGAACAAAGTTTGGAAGAAGTGGATAGAGGGCTTATTGAGGCAGCTAAATGTATGGGTGCTTCAGATTTTCAAATCATCACAAAAGTTTTACTTGTGGAAAGCAGGCCGTCATTAATAAGGGGGCTTTCTATCAGCTCTATTACTATCCTTGGTTACTCTGCAATTACAGGCACAATCGGTGCAGGCGGGCTTGGTAATATTGCTATCACTTACGGCTACCAGCGATATATAGAATCCATGATTTATGCTACTGTTATACTGCTGATTATTATTGTTGTTTTAATACAATGGGCATGCAACGTATGGGCTTTTAAATCTGATAAACGAAATAGAGATTAATATTATACCATAAAATTTAATATAATTACTCTAATCTGCATATTTAATTTATGAAAAAATGTATTTTTTCAATAATAATCATAAATATTAATTGACATTATAAAATTGACATAGTTATATGGTTGCATATAAATAAATATATAGACGAGGTATATTATGAAAAAAATATTACTTATTCTCACTGCTTTATTAGTATTAACAGCAGGCTGCAAAAAACAAGAATCAAAAGAAGGGCTTATTATTATAGGTGCTTCCCCTACTCCCCATGCAGAGATTTTAAAATTTGCTATGCCTTACTTTAAAGAAGCAGGGCTTAATGTTAAAATCCATGAAATGAATGACTACATTATTCCAAATACTGCATTAGACAGTAACGATATACAGGCTAACTATATGCAGCATGAACCATATTTAATTGATTTTAATAAGAAAAATAAATTAAAAAATAAACTTGTTTCTGTGGGTAAAATCCATTTTGAACCATTAGGAGTTTATGCAGGTAAAAGCAGCAGTTTAGAAAATATTAAAAACGGTGCTGTTATAGGCATACCTAATGACCCAACCAACGGGGCAAGAGCCTTACTTTTATTAGACAGCTTAAATATTATCAAAATCAATAAAGAAAAAGGTTTTGAAGCAACAGAATTAGATATTACAGAAAACCCGCATAATGTTAAAGTAAAAGCTATGGAAGCAGCACAGCTGCCTGTAAGCCTGCCGGATTTAGATTTTGCAGTAATTAACGGTAACTATGCACTTGGTGCTAATGTGTTAGATAAAGTAATAACTACAGAATCAGATACATCAGAATCTGCCGCTGCTTTTAGTAATCTTATTGCTGTTAAAGAAAAAGATGCAAATGACCCAAATATATTAAAAATAGTTGAAATATTAAAAAGTGCGCCTGTAAAAGATTTTATTAACGAAAAATATAAAGGTGTAGTTAAACCTATGCAGTAATAAAACAAAGTGCATCAATTAAATCAGGAGAGTATTATGGCAAATATTGAAGATTATCTTTTATGGCGGGGCGGTTTAAGTATTACGGAAGTGCCTTTTACAAATGTGGATAACTTAATACTCTCCAACTTATCATACCTTATATTTAAAGGTATTATTTCAGAGTATAAAAAGAAAGAAAGCACTATAATTAATAAAGTGAAATCTTTTTTCAGCCCAGAAAGTGATATTTTATCTCAAAGTATGACAGTCAGGGAAGCTATTGCCATGATGAACCTTGAAACAGAAGGTAAAGACCGTATTAGAGTTCATCAGGACATTAGTATGGGTATTAAACTTGCAAAAACAAAGCGATTTGGCAGTATGCGTATTATCCATTATGTAGATAAATATGATGAAGATATTGAAATACAGTTTGCAGCTATTACCGTATTAATGGAAAACAATACAGCATATATTGCTTTTCGTGGCACAGATACTACACTTATCGGGTGGAAAGAAGATTTTAATATGAGTTTTATGGAAAAAGTGCCTGCTCAAGAAGAAGCATTAAAATATCTTAATCAGGCAGCCGAAATTATAAAAACACCTTTTTATATAGGCGGCCACTCAAAAGGCGGTAATTTAGCGGTGTATTCTGCTATGCACGCATCCCCCGAAATTCAAGAAAGAATTATTAATATTTTTAATAATGACGGGCCAGGGTTCAGGTCAAGTATTATTGATACAAAAGAATATAAAAATATTAAAAATAAGATTGTAACAATTATTCCCCAGACTTCTATTGTAGGTATGCTTTTAGAACACGAAGAAGATTATATTGTAATAAAAAGTAATGAAACATTAATTATGCAGCATGACCCTTACACATGGGAAGTGGAAGGCGACCATTTTATTGAAATGGGTAACACAACTTCAAGTTCAAAAATCATAGACGGTGCATTAAAACAGTGGCTTTCATCTATGACTATGGAACAAAGGGAAAAATTTGTAGATATTATATGGGATGTGCTTGATGCTGCTAATGTTAAAACATTTCCCGAAATTGTGGAAAAATTTGTTGCCAACTCTATAAAAATCGGCAAGAAATATAAAGGGCTTGATATTGAATCAAAAGAAATTATTACAAACGCTTTATCTGCATTAATAAAAAGCGCTAAAAATGCAGTGGCACAAAACTACTTTAAATAAATCATAGT
>RCNI01000587.1_pt1 | contig 21777 bp, 22 predicted proteins | sample 2041151 | NCBI WGS metagenome assembly RCNI01 (sample SAMN09708214, study PRJNA481090) | feces metagenome | isolation source: feces | place: Antarctica: Albino Rookery | reverse complement strand
AATATTTGATTGAAAGAGAGGTATTTGTATGAATGCGAAAAAGTTTTCAGACGCTATGAGCGAACTTGATACCAAATATGTCGATGAAGTCCTTAACTATAAGAAGAAAGCAAAAAAGCCTCGTTGGATTAAATGGGGGGCTATGGTGGCTTGCTTCTGTCTTGTGTTGTCGGGTGTGTTGCTGTATGAAGCCGAAAATCGATACCCAGTGAAAGTTCTGCTAAATTCAACAGATTATTTAGGCGAGATTGCAAAGATCCCTCGATGGGAAGACATGGAGATTTACCAGCAATATGACGAAATCACTTTGAATGAAATAGAGTATTACGCAAATTGGGGAGAGATTTCAGTTGAACAACTCGGCACGAAAATAAGCGATGTTATCGCAAGAGGGTGGGACGAATACGCAGCGATAGATGGAAAAGATGCCGAACAATATTGTCGTGCCACCGTTTATGAAATTCAGAGTATTTCTACTCAATGTGCAGTTGCTATACAATACGAGGGTACAAGCACCTATTATGCCGCCGTAAATAGCTCATATCGACCGGAAACATTGGGACAATTTATAGAAGACCTTGACCTTCAAAATAATCTAATCGTCAACTGGGCTTCCTATGATTATCATAAGCCAATCAGTGGATTTGCAAGTATTCGTTTTGAACAGCTGGACACAAACAAGATATGGGACTTGCTGTTGTCAAATACAGCGGCAATAAACGAATATGATGACCTTGACTTTGAGATGCCGGAAGAAATATTAGGTATTTGTGTCAGTGTTCCCCTTTTAGGTTATGAGAATATTAGTATAAGCATAAGAGAAGAAGGGTATATCATTACGAATATCCTTTCTACAGGTAAAATGTTTCGTGTCGGAGAGGAAAATACAAAAGCCTTTGTAGATTATGTTTTAGATGAATGTGATGGTTACGAAATAGTATATTCGTCAAATCCAAGCGACAGTATGCCAGAATGAGAAAAAACCTTATCAGGGAAAGAGCAGTCAAAATGAACTGCTCTTTTCTTTTGCCCATAAGCAGAAAGGAGCGACCAACCATGACGAAACCAAGGGAGAAAACCCGCGAGGAATTGACCGCCGAGATTGAGGATGGCAAGAAGAAAATCCGGCAGTTTGAAAATCGGGAAAAGATGTTGCGTCAGAAGCTGTCCAAAGAGGAACGCAGAACGCGCAGCCACCGCCTTATTGTCCGGGGCGCAGTCTTTGAAAGCATTGTACCGGAAGCAAAGGATATGACCGACGAGGAAGCCGCTGCACTTCTCAGGCTTGCATTGACGAGTGAGCCGGTACGGGAATATCTGAAAAAACGAGCCGGGAACGGGAACGCCGAATAAATCCCTTAGACACTAAGGGCGCACTTATACACCCTTGCGGGCGTGTGCGCTCTGCCGAGGGCTTATCTCCGCACAGGGAACTTTCCCCGCGCTCCGATATGGCGGCTATGCCGCAACAAGGGGCTGCACCCCTTGCGCCGCTCATGCGGCTATCCCTGCACACCCACAAAAATGGTACACCCTCCCCGGCGTCTGTACCATTTTTGCGGGTTTTGTTATCCTATCCGGGAGGTGATACCCATAGCCATTTACCATTGTAATATCAGCATTGTCAGCCGGGGCAAGGGCAAATCAGCCGTTGCCGCAGCCGCCTACCGAAGCGGAGAAAAGCTGACAAACGAGTGGGACGGAATGACCCATGACTACACCCGCAAAGGCGGCGTTGTCCATACAGAAATCATGCTGCCGCCCCATGCCCCACCCTCTTTCTCTGACCGCTCTACCTTGTGGAACAGCGTGGAGCTTTACGAGAAAGCCGGGAACGCCCAGCTTGCGCGTGAGATTGACGCAGCACTCCCCATAGAATTATCTAGAGAGGAACAGATCCGGCTTGTCCGGGAATACTGTTCCTCTCAATTTGTTTCCAAAGGAATGTGTGTGGATTTTGCTATCCATGACACCGACAGCGGCAACCCTCATTGTCATATCATGCTGACCATGCGCCCCCTTGACGAGCGCGGCGCGTGGGCGGCGAAGTCCAAAAAGGAATATGACCTTGACGAAAACGGCGAGCGTATCCGCTTGCCAAGCGGCAGATACAAGACCCACAAAGTTGACCTAACAGGCTGGAATGACAAAGGCAACGCCCTCTTATGGCGCAAGGCGTGGGCAGATATTTCAAACAGCTATCTTGGACGAGCCGGAAGCACAAAGCGTATCGACCACCGCAGCAACGCTGAAAGAGGGATTGACGAGATACCCACCGTCCACATGGGCGTAGCCGCCTGTCAAATGGAGAAGAAAGGCATAGCCACCGAGAAAGGCGAACTGAACCGTAATATCCAGAAAGCCAACCGCCTTATTCGAGAAATCCGGGCGCAGGTTGGGAAGCTCAAAGAATGGATTACCGATCTGTTCAAAGCGCGGGAAACCGCCCCGGAGCATCCGCCTCACTCCCCCGGTCTTGCAAATCTGCTGATGAAGTATTTGAGCGTTCAGAGAGAAAAGAGCCGGAAGTATTCGCAGAGTTGGCAAACGCAGCACGCAGCCGATGAACTGAAAACTATAGCGTCGGCGGTCAACTACCTTTCCGAGCATGGTATCTCTACCCTTGACGAGCTGAACGCAGCCCTTTCCTCTGTTAGCGAACAGGTTGACACTATCCGGGCGGGAATGAAAACCGCCGAGCATCGCATGAAAGAGCTTCAAAAGCTCATAGAGTACGGCAGAAATTATCAGACCTATAAGCCAGTACAGGACGAATACCGGCAAATCCGGTGGAAAGGAAAACAGGAGAAGTTTGCAGAAGCCCGCCGCGCCGAGCTTACCCTATGGAACGCGGCAAACCGTTATCTTCATGCAAACTTGCCGAAAGGGACAAAGAGCCTGCCTATCGCAGAATGGGAACAGGAATACGCTGACCTCAAAACGCAGAGAGACAGCAACTATACCAAACTGAAGAACACCCGCGCTGATGTTTCCGAGCTACACAATATCCGCAAGTGCATTGATATTGCGCTCCGCGCCGACCAGCCGGAACAGACACAGACCCACACCAAGCGGCACGACTTAGACCGATGAAAGGAGTTGAGATTTTTGTACTACACCCAAGATCAGATAGACCGGGCGAACCAAGCCGACCTTGTTTTGTTCCTGCAATCGCAGGGGGAACCGCTGGAACGCGCCGGACAGGAATACCGATGGAAGCGGCACGACAGTTTGACCGTCCGGGGCAACAAGTGGTATCGCCACAGTCAGAGCAAGGGCGGCGGCCCCGTTGATTTTGTTATGGAGTTTTTCGGCAAGAGCTTTACCGAAGCCGTTGAACTTCTCACACGAGAAAAGGGAGCCGCCCCGCCGCAGGACTCCCCGCAATTCCGATTGCCGCCCCGCAGCCCCGACAACCGAACAGCGAGGAACTACCTCACAGCCGCCCGCCGCATTGATGAAGATGTGACGGGCTTTTTCTTTGCCAGCGGCGATATTTACGAGGATGCAGCCCACCACAACGCCGTATTCGTAGGGCGGGACGAGGACGGAATACCGCGCTACGCCCACAGCAAGGGAACGGCGGGAAACTTCCGGCTTGATGTGAAAGGCAGCGACAAAGCCTTTAACTTCTGCTACCGGGGCGAGGGCGAAAGATTATTTGTCTTTGAAGCCCCCGTTGACCTGCTCTCTTTCCTCTGCCTGTTCAAAAAGGAATGGCAGAAGCAAAGCTACTTGTCATTGGGCGGCGTGGGAGAAAAAGCCCTGCTCCGCTTTCTCTCTGACCGTCCGAACATCAAGACCGTTTATCTCTGCCTTGACAGCGACGAAGCTGGAAACGACGCTTGCAGCCGCCTTGTGAAGCTCATGCCGGAGGGCTACACCGTCCATCGGCTTATCCCTCTTTTCAAGGACTGGAACGAGGTGTTACAGCGCCGGGCAGAAATCACAGATGGGAAGTTTTTGCAGGAAGTGGTCTGCGGCTTGAAAGAGCCGCCGCAGGAAGAAACCGTTGAGATTATCCGCATGAGCGAAGTGGACACGCAGACCGTTGAATGGTTATGGGAACCGTATATCCCCTTTGGGAAAGTAACCATTGTGCAGGGCAACCCCGGCGAGGGCAAGACCACCTTTGCCCTACGACTTGCCGCTGCCTGTACCAACCGCAAGCCATTCCCCCACATGGCGGCGCATGCGCCGTTCAATGTGATTTACCAGACCGCCGAGGACGGTTTGGGCGATACCATCAAGCCTCGTCTTATGGAAGCCGAAGCAGACCTTGACCGTGTTCTTGTCATTGACGAGAGCAAGCAGGGGCTTTCCCTTTCCGATGAGCGCATAGAGAGGGCTATCCGGCAGACCGGGGCGCGGCTGATTATCCTCGACCCCATACAGGCGTATGTGGGCGAGAAAACCGACATGAACAAGGCCAACGAGATACGCCCCATGTTCCGCAAACTTGCCGAGATTGCCGAGCGTACCGGGTGCGCCGTTATCCTAATCGGACACCTCAACAAAGCTGCCGGAGGACAGAGCGCCTACCGGGGCTTAGGTTCCATTGACTTCCGCGCCGCAGCAAGGAGCGTTCTACTGATCGGGCGCGTGAAGCGGGAGCCGAATGTGCGGGTAATCGTCCATGACAAATCTTCCCTTGCGCCGGAGGGCAAGCCCATGGCCTTTTGCCTTGACCCGGAAACGGGCTTTTCGTGGATAGGCGAATACGACATCACCGCCGATGAGTTGCTATCCGGCGCGGGCGGCAACACCGCCACCAAGACCGAACAGGCGGAACGGCTGATGCTGGACTTGCTCGCAGACGGAAAAGAACTTGCTAGCGAGGACATTGTAAAGGCCGCAGCCGAAGCCGGAATATCCGAGAGGACGGTGCAGAACGCCAAGCGCAACATGGGCGGCATATTGGGTGCAAGGCGTGTCGGCGGTCAATGGTACAACTTTCTCAAGAAGAAGCAGCCGCCCGAACCCGCAAGCTGAAAACGCAAAGTGCAGACCCTTTGCGCTTTGCACTTTCGCACTTTCAGAGTTTTAGAAGAATGACCACAAGCTCTTGTGCGCCACAGCATGAGGGCTTTTCATGGAAAGGAGAGCCTATGAGCAATAAAACCAGCACCACCGCAAACCCTTCCTCTCTGACCGTAAAGGAGGCAGAACAGCCCGATATTGTGAAGAAAATCGGAAACACGACCTATCGGGTGAAAATCCATTTCAGCACCACCAGCAAGGAAACCATGAGCGATAAAATCAAGCGGCTCATTATGAACGATTGCGGGAAAATTTCTTAAAACCACCTTGACAAAATGTATCAGAGGACACCCTTCTGTCGGCCATGGAGAACGCAGGTAAAGAAGATATGCCGGACGAGGCAGAGCGCAAGGGCCTGGGCACCCCGGCGACCAGGGCGGCCATCATTGAAAAGCTGGTGTCCAGCGGATTCGTGGAGCGCAAGGGCAAGAACCTGATCCCCACAAAGGCGGGCGTCAACCTGGTCACGGTGCTGCCGGAACTGCTGACCTCTCCCAAGCTCACAGCGGATTGGGAGCAGCGGTTGAACGAGGTGGCAAAGGGCCAGGTATCGCCGGAGGACTTCATGGACGGGATCAAGGCGATGGCGGCGGAGTTGGTGCGGAAATACTCCCACATTTCCGAGGACGGGCAAAAGCTGTTCCAGTCGGAGAAGGAGACGGTGGGCCTCTGCCCCCGCTGCGGCAAGCCGGTCTATGAGGGGAAAAAGAACTTTGCCTGTTCGGACCGGGCCTGCAAGTTTGTCCTATGGAAGAATGACCGTTTCTGGACTAGCCGCCGCAAGGAACTGACCCGGAAGATGGCGGCCAACCTTCTGAAAAAGGGCCGTACCTCCGTCAAGGGGATGTGGTCGGAGAAGAAAGGTTCCACCTACGACGCCGTGGTGATCCTGGACGATACCGGCGATAAGTATGTCAACTTCAAGCTGGAGTTTCCCAAACGAAAGGAACGTGGCAATGAGCGCAGATGAAAACTTCATGGAGCATTTGAAGCCGCTGCTCCCCGCAGGCGGTGATGAAAGTGATCTGGAGGCGGCGGCCCAGGTCCTTGCCGGACTTTCCCCGGAGGACCGTGACCTCCTGGCTGCTGCCCATGAGTCGCCCTATCGTCTGACCACACTGGAACAGTTCCAGGAGTTTCCCGCCAACACCGAGTATTTTGTCCTGGAGCCCAACATCCGCAAGGCGGAAGATGTGGGCTGGCACTATCTGACGCAGCATTTGGATGTCCTTCTGCCCCCGGAGCTGCTGGATGCCATTGATCCCGTTCCCTTCGGCAACTATGCAATGCGGGAGGAACAGGGCTGCTTCACCAATAAAGGCTATCTCACTCTCTCCGGCGACGAGTGGAAGCATGAACGTCCCAGGGAGAAGCAGCCAGAGAAAAAGCCCTCCATCAAGGAGCGGCTGGAACAGAGCCGGAAGGAATGTACCAATCAGAGCAAGGCGCAGCCCCATTGGGAAAAGCCTGCGCCGGAGCGATAAGGAGGTGTCGCTATGCCCCATTATGAGTATGACAAGGATTATCCCTTTGCCGCCTTCATCACCAACCTAGGCAAGTACAATGAGGGCACCCTTATGGGCGAATGGGTGAAGTTCCCCACCACGGTGGAGGAACTGAAAAAGGTCTTTGAGCGCATCGGGATCGGCGCGAAGGACGACTCTGGGCAGACCTATGAGGAATGGTGCATCACGGACTACGACTGCTATGTGGACGGGCTCTATGACCTGCTGGGTGAGTATGCCAACCTGGACGAGCTGAACTACCTGGCCTCCAAGTTGGACGACATGAGCCAGGATGAATATGAGCGGTTCCAAGCAGCAATGGAGATCGGCGACCACACGGGCAGCATCCAGGAGCTTATCAATTTGACGGAGAACCTGGACTGCTACGACATTTATCCCGACATCCACGACCATGACGATCTGGGGAGGTATTACATCGAGGAACTGGATGCCATGCAGGTGCCGGAGTATCTGTGCAGCTATATCGACTACGAGGCCTACGGCCGGGACATTGCCCTTGAGGAAAGCGGGCAGTTCACCGATGCTGGTTATGTGCGGGATGCCGGGGGCAGTTTCCATGAATATTACGATGGCGAGCGTGGCAGCATCCCGGAGGAATACCGGGTAATGACCTTCCAGGACGACATCCCCGAAGAAGAAATTTCGGAATGGGCCATGGACCTTGCCTACGACATGGATGAATTTTTCCGGCAGAACGATCCGCAGTATGCCGCCGAGCACCCGGAGGAACATGCGGCGAAGGAGGAAATTTACGAAAAACTGATGGCCGGGTGCATCTCCGCCTTGGACGAGAAGCTGGCCGCCCTGGGGCAGACCCAGGAGGACTATCTGCCTTCGGAAATCGAGAAGTTCAAGGACGCCACCGGCTATGAGGAATTTCTGGATGTGGACCCGCAGGTTATTCGGGAGGCCATCGAAAATCCGGATCAGTCCCATGTGGACGAGATGCTGGCCTTTGCGGAGCAGGCGAACCGGGAGTATGAGGCAGAGTTGTACGGCCAGCCAGCGGCGCCCAGCCCGGATGACCGTGAGACCGGCGAGACAGTGTGGACCCCCAGGGGCACCTTCTATGTGACGGATATGAGCCGGGAACAGATGGAGGCGGTGGGATACGGTTTCCACCACGAGTCCGAGGACGGGAAATATCTCATCATGGCCAACGGCAGCCGTGCCTTTGTCATCCACAATGAGGCGGCACAGGAGCACACCGCGCCGGAGAAATTGATCGTCCTGGTGGTGGAACCCATGAATGAACCCTATGTGAAGGAGATCGATCCCGGCCTCCATGCGCTGCAAGCGGAGGTGGGCGGTGATATTGCCGCCTCCTATCCCTTTGACGATCCGGTGGGGCTGGTGCTGAACGACGAAGGCAAGCCCAACGGTCTGGACCTGAACCGCTCCCTCCGGGACGAGCACGGGGAGATTTACGACATTGTGGCAGGTACTTTCCTGGTCGTAGGGCTGGGCGAAGAGAATTTTACATCCTTGCCCCCTGATATGATCCAGAAGTACACCGAACAATTCAAGCGGCCGGAGTTGTTCGCCAGCATCAACGGGCAGATCGTGTCCGTGCCGGTTGAGCCGGAAAACCCGCTGCGCATGGCAGAAATGACATTGGAAGATGACTATGGGATGATCGACGGGATTATCAACAACGGTCGCCGTGGAGAGGAACTGGAGAAGGCCCAGGATGAGGTACGCAGAACCACGCTGGAGAAAAAGCCGTCTATTCGGGAGCGGCTGGAGGACGCAAAACGAGCGTGTGCGGAACAGAAAGCCCTGGATAAGTCCACCCTGCAGAAAAAGCCCCCAGAGATGGGCGATCTATGAGCCGGAGCAAAAAATGGCGTCTGGAATGGGCGTTCTTCTTGGGCGAGAACGGCAGGCGTCAGTACAATAAGCTCTGCAAAGGCTGCATCCACCCATGCAAGCAGAGTTTCCGGGCAGTGGTGATATCCTGCCCATACTATCAATCCGTCCGCTCTAAAAAGTGTAGGGATTAGGGTTCAAAATGGACGAAGAAATCGCCTGTGTCGGCTTTTCCGTGTAGGGGCAATATGAGTTCCAATGTGAAGCATAAGGCTGATTCTATATAGGGAAAACGCCGGATTTTCACCTTTTGCTAAACAAAATAGGAGCGCTACCATCGGGTGTTGTCCGGTGGTAGCGCTCCTTTTTTGCAATTCAAAAAGCAAATTCGCTATTTGCGAAAAAACATCTTGACAATGAGATTAAAGTTTGCTATTATAGCATCACAGCGAAAAGTAGTGGTAGATACACTACTGGTCTTCTCCCCAAAACTGGAGTGCGTATGCACTCGCGGAACATCTTTAAGGTGTTCTACCCCACGGGGTCGGCACACGGCTTGACCACCCAATGCGCCGTCGCCCAGCATGGCCCAAGCCGGGAGCTTGGGCCATGCCCAAATGAATTAGATGGGTTGTCCTGTATGCACCAACTCTTTCCCGGGAGGGAGCCACATCATACTATACTTCGTGGCTCTCGAAGGAGTATAATTATGTATAAACATAAAAAATCGCTGTTCATGCAGGTCAATCCCGGCAACTCGTCGAGCCCCCGAAAATCTCACCATTTTAAGTTCAAGTGCAAATGGCGTAGAACCTTCTTCCGGTTGGCATTTAAGGCACTTGAAGTGCTGCTGATGATTTTACAAATCATCCAGTGTTTTTGTGAGATATTCAACAAGTAAGACGAGGTGGTGCAGCAAACGGGAAACCCATCTAATTTTTGTTTATCCGGCCAAATGGCTTTTATTATAAATCAGAGTAAATGGGAGGTGACGAGCATGATTGGCGATGTGTTGAAACGAACACGTATTATTTATGGATATAAGGCCTGTGAAATGAGTTCAGAACTCGGTATCTCTGCGAGTTACCTTTCGGAAATTGAAAACAACAAAAAGCAGCCCTCTTTGGAATTACTACAAAAGTATGCAGATATTTATGGTATTCGCTTGTCCTCTTTGATATTACTTTCGGAAAATATGGATCAGGCAGAAAAGTCTGGAAAAGGAACAGCCTTTATCAAAAACATGATGGTACACCTGATACAAAGTATGTCTGCAGCAGCGGGTGATCCAGATGAAGAATAAAGTGCCTCTCAAAAAGTATGATATAACCCAATGCGCTCTTTATAAATGTCGGACGAAAAAGCGTCTTGAGCATCTTCTATGTCTTGAACCCGGCGGTCTCAAAATGATTGATAATATCATCGGGTATCACAAATTTGAAATAGACAAGAAGCATTCTAACGAAAAAAGGGAAATAACTGCCCCGGATAAGACACTTAAAGCTATCCAGCGGAGAATCCTTTACTTACTTCATCGAGTCATCCGACCTGATTGGCTTATTTCTGGTGAAAAGCAGAAGTGTTATATAGACAATGGACGGGCGCATTTGGATGGGAAATATGTTCTGACTGTTGATATTAAAAAGTTTTATGACAACTGTACCCGAGAACCTGTGTACCAATTTTTCGTGCGGAAACTAAAAACTTCTCCTGATGTGGCTAAGACACTAACGGACATCATAACATATAATGGCGGTATTCCAACCGGATGCCCAACAAGTCAGATTATGGCATTCTATGCCTATTCTGATATGTTTTCAGAAATTGCTGACTTTGCGGAACAATTCGGTTGCAAGTTCACTTTGTATGTGGACGATATGACTTTTTCCAGTGAGGAACCTTTTTCGCCCAATCAGTTGAGTCAAATGGTTGATCGCGTGTTAAGAAAATATGGTCACAAGCCTAAATACCCAAAAGTAAAGTATTATGGTTCTTCTGACTATAAACCCATTACAGGAACAGTTGTCACACCTAAACAATCTCTTGTAGTGCCTAACGGGCTTCAAAAGACAATATACAATGCGTTTCAAGCGGTAAAGCCTCTCATTGGGGCCGAAACTTGCTCAGAAGAAGATACAAAGCAAATTCTCTCATTAAAAGGACAGTTACAAGCAGCCTGCAATATAGAAACAGGAAAATTTCCCGAGATTAGGCGGTTGACGAACCAAATTAAGACTCCAGAAAGTCAAGCCACCTCAAAACAAAAAAGCTATGTTCACAGGCATAGTAAAAAAATCCGAATAGCTCGAAAAGTAATTACTAAGTGAAAGCGTGAGCGCCACCATCGGTTGTCCGGTGGTGACGCTCATTTTTTATTTGTTTAAGACGATATTTTCGAACACCCCGGTATCAAGTTCACTCTGAATGTAGGGCATTTTTAATTCTTTTCTCAAAAAGTTGTATTCTTGTATGATAGATTTTACCATTTCACGAATGAGAATAAACTCTTCGGAATCAGCAACTTCCCTCGCTTCACCGTTACTTACATTTCCGGAGTAATGGTCATATGCAAATCGGTAGGCGACAGTTAGTTTCAGCAAATCTTGTGTTGCAAGTTCCCCGTTTTGTATGATAAAATCGCACATTTCTTTTTTGCAGAACTTCGTTATATCATCAGTCACCTTTTCTTCTGTGTGCTGATAGGATGGATTTTGCCCGATTTGTATGGTATCATGTGTTCTTCGCTTTGAAATTTCAACAAATGGGACTTCTTCGACTGTTAAATCTAGACCTTGTAAGAGCTTGAAAAATCTTCGCATGTACTCCGATTGACAAATAATAGAATAAAGTTTTGAATACAATCCAGTGTACTGCTTGTAGTAAAAATCATATTTGAAGTGCACATCTGAAGAAAACGCTTCAAGTTCTTTGTGGAATTGAGTTTGAACTTCTTCTTGAAGTTTGGTGATTTCGGCAATATCTTCTTTCGTGGCTAAATTTTCGCCCTTTTTATTGAAGTAACTTGGCAGAAGATTTTTAACAAAAAAATAGAGTAAAATATCACAAATGATGACACAAAGAACAATAAGTATTTCCATAATTATAACACCCTACATTTCGAATATCGCACACCATCTTTACGATTAAATAGTAATTGTTAGGTAGTGTAGATGCTAACAACTTGTACGTTATGATTATACCGTTCATCTTTGTTGCAGTCAATAAAACCTTCTCTTTCTATCTCTCTAACTTCTGTTTCAACCATAGTTTTTCTTTATGGGAAGATAGTAAGGCATTCACATTCTGCCAGAGGGTACCGTATTTCCGTTCCTCCTTCTGCGTCTTTTTGTATTCCGATTGCAGGGCGATTTTGCGGGAGGTCAATTCCTCCATTTCGCTCTGCAATTTATCATCGGAGGGGAGCTTGCTGAGTCCTGCGGTTTTGATAGCTCTAGCGGATGCTTCGAACAAAATGATCTCGCTCTCAAAGCCACGCAGGAATATTTCCTTGTCCTTTGATGCCTTGTATCGGTCATAGACAGGCTTCAACTTTCGGTATGTGTCGATCTGCTTTCCCAGGAGGGCAAGGTCGGCGATTCGCTGTTCCGTGTCCCGCAGGCTCTCCCTGGCGCGGATGGAGGCGGCGGCAACGGCGTTGCACCGTTCCATCAATTCCTCATAGCTACCAATGCCGTGTTCGGTAAGAAAGTTCATGGTGGCGGCCGCTCGTTTCAGATTTTCAATGGTTGCCCACCGCTGGTATCCGGCGCTCTGCTGGCCCTTGATATTGTTCTGAATGTCAATGAGCAGACTGACCTTCCCACTGCGCTGCTGGGGTTGCCTGGAAAGGCGGGGGCCTCCGGCGATACGGGAGGCAACGGCTTCTTTCGTGTAATCGGCGCCCAGGGTTTTGAGCCGGGTAAACCGCTCCTGATCCGGTGTCCTGGCGGAGATATATTTTCCCCGCTTGATTTCGTATCCTTCCCGCTGTAACCGGACGAGCAAATCTTCCAGACTGGAGGACATGGGGATCAGCCGGTCGATGGTGGTTTTCAGCTTTGCCTTGTAGCTGGTGCCGTTCTGTGCGGCCTGATGCTCAATGTAGCTATTGCCCTTGTCCCGACCGGGGAGGATGACGGACAGGCCATGTTCTCTGCACAGCCGGTCGCTGGCCCGGCGTATCTCGTGATAGCTGCGCTTGTTGGAATGGTAGTGCTTGTGATCGGTGAAGCTGACCGCATTGAAAATCAGATGGTTGTGAATATGCCCCTTATCAATATGGGTGGTAAGTACAAACTCGTACTTGCCACCCAATATTTCTTTTGCCAGTTGCATCCCAATCTCATGAGCTTCCTCGGCGGAAACCTCCCCAGGCTCAAAGGCTTGGATCAGGTGGCGACCCAGGTGTGTCCCCTTGTCAATGGCGTGGCAGCGCGTCCAGCCAAATTCAATGTCGGCGGTCTCGGCGGCACAGCCGAAAGAGGACACCAGCAACTTTCCATCCGTCTTGTCGGGGTTGCAGATATAGTCGATGGCTGCTTTCAGCGTTGACTTAATAGGATGCGTCTTTGTAACTGCCATATCTGATCCAGCCTTTCCTGGATTTCCTCCATGTCGGCCTGATAGGTAGGACCTCCGGCGTTGATCCGTTTGGCAATCTGGTTGATGTTCCGGCCAATGGCGGACAAGAGTTTGTTCATCTCCTTGATGTCCCTGGTGTCCACATAGATGATATATCCGTCAATCGCCATCTTCCGCAGATAGGCGCCGATCCGCTTTGTTTGGAGCTGGGCCATCTTCTGTTCCATCAGTTCCTTTTCCTCTACGGTCACATAGAACTTTACTTGGATATTCCGTTTCCTGTTTGCCATCGTGGTATCTCACCTCTTTTCGTATCAGGGTTTGGGATGTTCCCAACAAACATTTTGGGGATTTAGGAGGAGGGTTTCCTAATGCCAAAAATCGCAAGTGGGTACTCACTTGCTGTGCTTGCTATCGTTTCTCTCTCCGTACCTAAGTAATCCGAAACTCCTGCCTTTGGCAACCATGAACGCAAAGAAAAACGCTACAAACGGTATCCGTTCATAGCGTTTTCTAATCATTATCCAGTTGTGCTAACCACATCATTTTTCTTCCTCCGCTCTGGCATCCAAGATGGCCTGTGCGGTGGCAATGACGATTTTCAGTTCAGCTTCGGTCATTCCATCGAGCAAGGGATCAAGTTGTCTGCGCGCCGTGGACTTACTCTCTGTCGCGTCCCCAAAGAGTAGCTGATCTACGGAGATATGGTAACGGGTCACGAGTTCAAAGAAAATCTGGAGACTCGGATGCTGCCCTTTGTTTTCAATGTTGGCAAGATAGCGGGGAGATAGATACATTTCATTCCCGACTTTGTTGCGGGATTCCTTCTGCTCGTTCCTTGCCGATTTAATTGCCTTTCCAAAAGGCTTGAAGTCGTATTTTTCGACTGGTCTCTTTGCCATATTGATTCACCCTATTACATTCTACTGTTCACCTTTCTTTCTGGATATGTCTATACTGTTCCTTTATATGGCTTATATAATTCCTATTTATTGGCTTGAGTATGTATCATCAGTAAATCATCAGGTTGAGCAAATATCTACCGTCAAAACAGATGTAGATTGGAAGTGGGACATAAAAAAGACCATGACCAGCAATGAACTGGTCATGGTTGAAAACGTTGGATTGTAACACCTAATGAAAAGTTGTTAGCTTTGTTTACGAAAAAATCACTGGCACCACAAGTAGTGCTAATAAAATGCCGATTGCAAATGTGAGAATCCAGCGAACGATACTATTTTGAAACATCCGGATTCCCTTTTTTCCGGCTGACTCTAACGCCACATATGTAATAGCCATTACAACAAGTATGAGTGGTACACATCCAATTTTAAGAATGACAACTTTCATTATTCCTACCTCTTTCTATTATGTTCTATTGCATTGATAATTCCAGAAACACCGGAAAGGGTGATACCAATCGCAATCACGATCAGTATGCTAATAAAACACAAATGTATAGAGTCCAAAAAGCCCCAATACGATTATAGCTACATAGAAAATCTTAAGAGCAACTGCTTTCATTTTTTATCTCCTATCATCTTCAGCTGGCGTTATCCTTTGATACTTGGTTCTTAGCTACTTTTGTTCTGGATAGGAAAAATAGCAACCATCCCAGCGTATACTTTTGGACTTTGACAAAATCATCGCCGGAAACTTGACCACCAAAGCATAGCACTTCCATAGGGCCGCTGACCCCAAGTGCAACAAAGTCGGATGGTGAAAACCCATTTTTCAAATAAAATCGCTTTCTAGCCGTCCGCTGCTCAAAGTTGTTTGCTTTTTTGTCGATCTGTTCAATCATAAGTAGGATACGGTGGCCCGTGTACTGGCGGCAGACTTCAGCCAGCAACTTGCTTCCGGTACCTTGGCTGCGAACTTGATTGGAAACTGCCAAGTATTCTACCATGACCATATCACAGTAGGGGACCACGACTATAAATCCAGCAACAATTTCACCATCCAGCGCAAGCCAAATATCCGATTTCCCTTTCCGGACGGCGCGCTGAATCAGGGAAAATGGTTTTCTTTCCGCCTTTGGAAATGCTTCCATATAGATTGTTTTTACTTGTTCCCACTGACTATTTTGTATTTTTCTGATTTCCATCTAAATCTGATTTCCTTTCTGTTTCGTTTATACATTATTTTTTGCAAAATTGTCTCATTCGCCATCTGGGTTTTCCCGTCTTTCCAAGATCGTTTTGGGAATCTCCTGCCATCTTCTAAGTATATATTCTTTGGTCGTGTGCCATCTACAAGCGGTCACTACCAAACCGCCCACAAAAAACAATATAGCTAACTCCACACTATGCTGGTATCCAACTATTTGAAGGACGAAAAAGGTAATAACAGATGCAACCAATGCAGATGTGAAATAAATCCCAACTGCATATTTTTTAACCGTTGCATCCGGCAGGGTAAGGAAAAATTTATCCCATTTATCTGAGGCAAATTGAAGCTGTCTGCCCTTTAGCCAAAATAGAAGAAGGAAAATTCCTAAGCTGCTCGCTTTTGTGATCAAGATTTTTAAGATTAAGATTGCGCCTAGCAATATTAGTTTCATAGATTTACTTCCTTATACAGATTTCTCATTTAATCATAAACCATCCCGTAACAGGACAGTCAATGGACAAAATGTGAAATAAAAATAGATACCCCCGGTACCCTGCGTAAAGGAGCGCAGGGTACCGGGGGTACCTTCAATCATCTTTGATGGGGATTTCAATTTGTGTGATGTACTCATCAAATGTGTTAATTACACTCTCGTTAATTCCTGTTTCGTAGGAATATCCATATAGTGTAAGTCCTTCTTTTTGAGCATAGGCTAGTATTTCTTCATATCGGCGTCGAAGATTATCCCATGGTCCTTTACAGAAAGCGCGAAGGTAACGACCGCTTGGTCGTTTGTGCAGCCCCTTTTTTGAAATAGAGTGTGGAAGTTCAATATAAATTGCTGCGTAATCATCATAGTTTTCTTGATAGAGCTTTTCCACGGCAATCATAGAACCGTAAATGGCATCATGGAGTCGCGGCACTCTATGCTCTTTTACAATGCTGATTACACGTTCCACATCGTTGAGCGTAGGGACTTCCTGTTCAATGGGTACAACTGCCAAATAACCTCTCTCCCGTTCCACAACTGATATTTCGGAGAGATCCAAGTACATCAGATCCTTCATATCCTGATGACGGCTCACCAAAGTTTTTTTCATACTTTTCAAAAAGGCGATTCGCTCTTCCAACTCATTTATCTTTTCGTGGAGCAGTTTTTCCATATTTGCGGCAGAGCGATTCTCCATAAACTTTTTAATTTCTTCAATAGACACACTTAATTCTCGCAGCATCAATACCGTTTCCAGAGCAGAACTCTGCTGATAAGTGTAGTAACGATAGCCGTTCTCGCCGATAACAGATGGCTTCACTAGATCCACTTCATCATACCACATCAATGTTTTTTTGGTTACGCCGTGGATTGCCGCAAATTGTCCTATGGTAAATAACTTGGGTTGATCTTCAACCATAAAAATGCCCCCTTGACTGTCCTGTTACAGTATAGTTTATGATATTTCTAGTATACCATGGGAACGCTTGTCATGCAAAGGATAAATTTACATATAGACCGCCAACCCTTCGGTACATCATAAAAGAAAAGGAGTGCAAATGTGCATCTATCTAACAACCATGACACCATAGAGCAGCACAGAGCGGTCATTATCCAAGTGGTCTATTGGGGCTTGATTCTTGGAGGACTGTATTTGGGGTATCGGTATCTCTTTCCGGTGCTGTTCCCGTTCATCATTGCTTTTCTGCTGGCGGCGATGATGAACCGTCCGGTCAGCTATTTGCAGAAAAAGACACATCTTCCCCGTGTGCTGCCATCCATCATTTTCACATTCCTGTTTGCGGGGATTATCATTGGGTTTTGCATATTGTGTGGAGCTGGCATCGTTGCAGGCATCAAAAGCATTGCTGAAAAATTGCCAGCCGTGTTTGAGTATGCAGTGATCCCAACATTAGATTCCTTGTTCGTATGGCTGGAGCAGGCAGCCGCCTCCATTGATCCGGCCATCGGTACTGTATTGGGAAATATGGCAGATACTGCTTTTTCCGCATTAGGGGACGGTGTGGTTCAATTCTGCGGGGGGCTTCTGAAAACAACCGGCGGCCTTATCACGCTGTTTCCTTCGGTGTTGATGAAAACCGTAATTACGATCATCGCCACTGTGTTTATCACATTGGATTATCAAACAGTTACCGCTTTTTTGAAACGGTTGGTTCCGTCAAAGCAGAAACTGGTGCTAAAAGAAGTGGGGAGCTTTTTCGGGAAAACAATCCCCAAGTGCCTAATTTCCTATGTATTGATTTTTGCAATCACCTGTGTCGAGCTTTGCTTGGGGTTCTGGCTGCTGCGCATTCCCAACGGCGCTTTTCTTGCCTTACTCATTGCCATTCTGGACATTCTTCCTGTGCTTGGAACAGGGACCGTATTGATCCCCTGGGCCATCATCACAATGATACAAGGAAACGCATGGCTCGGTGTCGGATTGCTGGTGTTATATGTTGTCATCACCATGATCCGAAATGCGTTGGAGCCTCGTTTGGTCGGCCAGCAAATCAATCTGCATCCCATTCTCACCTTTGCGGGTATGCTGATCGGCCTTCGCTTTTTTGGGTTCCTGGGATTGTTTGGCGCACCGCTTCTCATGGCCTTTTTGCGCCACCTGCATAGCCAAGGGCTCATAAGCATGAAATTTATAAATCCATCTGAGGAGGGAGTAAACGAAGCATGAAAACAATATTTACAAAAGTGAAGCTCAGCGGAAAGCAGATGGCAGGATTAGCCGTTTTAGTTCTGCTTTCGGCTATCGGACAAATGATGCTGCCGTCTTTACTGGCGCAAATGATCAACGGCGGTGTTGCGGTAAATTCCAATCAGACGATTTGGGTCCTTGCTGTGATCATGGCTGTTATCACGGTGTTTTCCTGTTTGATCAATGTTGCTTCTGTGAAAATCGCATCTGCGATCTCCACGGATTTTGCGGCAAGACTGCGGGGAAATGTGTTTGATAAGGTTCAGTCTTTTTCTTCGGCTGAAATGGATCGGTTTGGAACGGCCAGTCTGGTGACCAGAAGTACCTCTGATATTACCAATGTGCAGAATTTTCTCACCATGCTGCTGCGTATCGGCTTTTTGTCCCCTATGATGGCAGTAGCCGGTCTGGTCTTTTCCTCTGCCACCGGCGGAAAGGTCAGCTCCGTCCTGGTGGTCGCGGTGCCAATTCTTCTCGTTGCACTGTCTGTCATCATCATACTGGCCTCCCGGTATTCTATTAAACTGCGCCAAAAGCTGGACAAGATCAATCAGTTGTTCCTGGAATCGCTGGAAGGCGTGCGAGTAATCCGAGCCTTCAACAAACAGGAAACCGAAACGAATCGCTTTAACACAGCCAACCAGGATTATGCCATGACAGCCATGACAGCCGGACGGATCACCAGTCTGCTGCTACCGGCAATCAATGTCATCTTTGGTGTTACCACCGCTGCGGTTTTGGGCCTGGGCGCCTATTATGTGGATACCGGCGTCATGGAAGTAGGCTCTTTGGTAGCCAACAGTCAATACATCAGCATGGTTCTTACCTCCGTCATCATGCTGTCCCTGGTCATTATGATGTTCCCCACCACATACGCCTGCTCCGTCCGCATTGCTGAGGTGCTGGAGACGGAAAGCAGCATCCGGGATGGGGAGTTCCACTTCGAGGATCGCCCCCTGCGCTCCACGCTGGAGTTTCGCCATGTAACCTTTGCCTACCCTGGCGCAGACGAGCCCATCCTAAAGGACATCAGCTTTGTGTCCCGTCCAGGGGAAGTAACGGCCATCATCGGCGGCACCGGGCGGGGAAAGTCCAGCATTTTGAAGTTGATCCCCCGGCTATATGATCCTCTGTTTGGCGAAGTGCTGATAGACGGTGTGAATATCAAAGAGTATCGGGTCAGCGACCTACGTTCTATCGTAGGGTATGTGCCGCAAAAAAACATCCTGTTCTCCGGTGATATAGCGTCCAATCTCAATTTTGGCAAGGAAAGTGGCACAGAGGCAGAGTGGGCAGAAGCGGCTCAAATTGCCTGTGCAGACGAATTTATCGCAAAGAAGGAGGGCAAATACCATGATCGGATCGCCCAGGGCGGCTCAAATCTCTCTGGCGGTCAGCGCCAGAGAATGGCTATCGCAAGAGCCTTGATGAAAAAGCCGGAAATTTATGTTTTTGATGACAGCTTTTCTGCTTTGGATATGAAAACGGATCAAACCCTCCGCAAAAACTTAAAGGCGAGCATTGGGGATGCCACCATCATCATGGTGGCGCAGCGGATCAGCACCATTTTGGATGCAGATCGGATCTTAGTGGTGGACGATGGGCAGATCGTCGGCCAGGGAACACATAAAGAATTGCTGGACACCTGCCCGCTATACCGCGAGATCGCCGAGATCCAGCTTGGAAAGGAGGCTATTTGAATATGACAAACGGAGCTGTATTCAAGCGATTGCTGAAATACCTGAAGGCTCATCGCATTCGCTTGTTCTTTTGTATGCTGTTTGCAGTCATCAGTACCGCCTTTATGGTGCTGGCCCCTTTCCTGATCGGCAAAGTGACCACGACCTTGTTTGCCAGTATCACAGACGGCGTTTTCTATTGGGAACAGATCATAGGACTTTTGGCTGCGTTGGTTTCCCTGTATCTCATCTCGCAGTTCTTCACCTTTCTCCAAGGGTTTGGAATGGCGAAAATTATGGCAAACGTGATGCAGACCCTCCGGGAAGAAATTGACCGGAAAATGCACCGTCTGAAATTGAACTATTATGACACCCACACCCACGGGGATATTCTGAGCGTCATTACCAACGATGTGGATACCATCAACAACACGCTCAGCCAGAATCTCACCTCTGTGGTTACTCAGGTGACCACAGCCATTGGTGTCCTTCTGATGATGCTGGCGATCAGCCCTACCTTGACAATCATCCCGGTTGTCATGGTTCCCCTGTCTTTGCTTAGTGCGGCAGGGGTTATGAAAGCCAGCGAAAAGTATTACAGTCAGCAGCAGGATCTTCTCGGCAAGCTCAACGGATATGTGGAGGAGATGTATAACGGCCAGCAGGTTGTTCAGTCTTTCAATTATCAGAATAAGGCGCGGAAAGAGTTCGGCGCACTGAATGAACAACTGAAAAACAGTTCCCGCAAGGCCGAAGTGACCGCCGGTTCGGTTAGCCCGATTACCACATTGGTCAATGACCTGGGCTATGTCATCTGTGCAACGATTGGGTGCCTGTGGGCCATCGTTGGAAAAATAGCGGTGGGCAATGTGCAGGCCATGTTGGAATATACCTGGAGATTTGCAGAGCCCTTTTCCTCTTTGGCCGGTATGGTAGGGAGTTTCAGCGCGGCTGCGGCTGCGGGAAACCGTATTTTTACTTTACTGGATGCGGAGGAGGAAATTCCGGACGCAGAGAAGGCCGTCATCCCCAAAGACCGGAGCGGCTGCGTCACCTTCAATCATGTGCAATTTGGATATACCGCTGACCGTCTACTGATGAACGGGATCAACCTGTCTGTTACCTCCGGGCAAAAGGTGGCGATTGTGGGGCCGACTGGAGCCGGTAAGACCACCCTCATCAATCTTTTGATGCGGTTTTACGAGCTGAACGGCGGTTCCATTGAAGTGGATGGGGTCAATATTTCCAAAATGTCCAGAGCAGAGCTGAGAGATCGGTTCGGAATGGTGTTGCAGGATACTTGGCTCTTTGAAGGAACAATCGCCGAAAACATTGCCTATGCAGAGGGAAATATGGACCGGCAGAAGGTGGTATCCGCTGCAAAATCCGCCTGTGCCCATGATTTCATCAAAACGCTGCCCGGCGGCTATGACATGGTGCTGAGCAAAGGTGCGGAAAATATCTCCCAAGGGGAACGTCAGCTCATCACCATTGCCCGTGCGATTGCGTCAGATCCGGAAATTCTGATTCTGGATGAAGCAACCAGCAATGTAGATACCCATACGGAAGTTTTGATCCAAAAAGCTATGGCAGAGCTGATGCGTGGTCGTACCAGCTTCGTGATTGCCCACCGTCTCTCCACGATCCGTGATGCGGATATGATCCTCTATATGGAGGATGGCGACATCAAGGAAGTGGGGAACCATGAGGAATTGATGGCCCGCCAAGGGAAATACGCTGCCCTTTATAACAGTCAATTTGAATGAATACGCTATTTACCACTTGTTTGGATATACCTGGATACGGCAACTAGCGCAAGACATAAACTCAAATTGAATTTATGTCATAGAAGGGGATGTTTACATAGGATACTAACTTAGAATAGGTGCATAGATTCATCCTGCCCCCTGACAGGGAAAGAAAAAAACCGTCGTAGGGGCAGGTGGATTTGTGCGCTCATCTTACAATCTCGGCGGCGGTTTTGAGAGATCAAGGCCGCCGCTTTTTTGCCCAACGGCTCACGATAATCCTATACCTTACCATTTGGCATGGCGGCAATAGGAGGATGCCGCCATGCGCTACAAAGTCTTTCAACATAAAACGATAAGAGCCATCTTGTCAAAAAAAGTCTGTTCTCATTATCGGGATATTCCGACCATGAAGATGAACAAACAAATCATGTAAATACTTTTGACAATTCCTTTGCGCCTGTCTGTCTTTTGCAGATGGGCGCTTTTTGCCGTTTATGTGGGCCTTCGTCACCTGACGGAGCCTTTCATAAAAATTTCTTTCCTTTCCAGGTTGCCAAAATCGCAAGTCTTGGATTACTAA
>RCNI01000586.1_pt1 | contig 21808 bp, 28 predicted proteins | sample 2041151 | NCBI WGS metagenome assembly RCNI01 (sample SAMN09708214, study PRJNA481090) | feces metagenome | isolation source: feces | place: Antarctica: Albino Rookery | reverse complement strand
ACCGTTGAAGCTTTTGACGGGATGACACTCATTCGCTGGAGTGATGATGAGAAAATATCTTTCCTAAAAGAATTTGGCTGTAACGAAAATCGCTACGATCCCTATCAAAATGGTTCCGTACCGCATTTTCAAGACAAGAAATCCTTGTGGTTCTAATGGATGCAGAAGAGTATTTATTCAATAAAAGGTATCATAGCACCAATCACACGAGAAACCAGTTTCATATGCACTGCATATGATATTGATACCCCCGAACGCTGGATTTAAAATCAGAAAGAAGACAGAACACAAATTGTGTCAAACAGAAAAGAAGTTCAAAGCTTCCGACCGATGTGAAGCATTAAAAGGCAATGAAAAAGAAAGGCTCCCCCGCGCTCGGAATACCAGAAACTGGGCCGGTCAAAAATGCGGGAGACACCTTTCTTGTTTTCAATATAGCACAGACCAATCCAAACATCAATGAAAAATTTCAGAAAGCACTATAAAGCTCATAAAATATAATAAAACCGCCTAGGAATAATTTCCTAGACGGTTTTTGTTTGGTCGAAGTGTAATTATGGGATTCCAAGAAATCCAGTTATATCAATGGTTGACAGGTAGTTTGCAAGCTATGCTTCTTTGTTCATTCGTAATTACCCAAGATAGGAATTTTCGTAGTGTGTTTGCAGTTAGGGTAATTCGAGCAGCCTAGAAATTCACCGAATTTTCCAGACTTAAAATTCATTGGTGCTCCGCACTCCGGACATACCATTTCCAAATGAATTTCATTAGGCTTATGTGAAAGCTTCACATGGTTAAGCGGAGTGTGCGCAAAAAAACAAACTAATCCGTCTGTATCACCTTTCATAACTCTGCAAAAAGCGTCATTTGTAAAAATTCTGTAGGTTTTAGAATCATCAATATTTAAGAGAGTAAGATATTCTGCTATTGACATGCCTAAGATTACAGAATGATGTCGCCCAGTACCATAATACTGTCTAGCATACAATGCTTTCAGTTCTGCTCCAGTAACATATTTTTCTTCGTATCCATTATAAACCGGCTTCTTTTCGCGCATAAACATTCCTCCTTATGGCGTTAATTGGTAACGGTGTGTAGGCACCTTTTAGTGACTAATAGTACCTCTCACAAAGTTTTGGTATATTATATCACACAATCAAAGCCAAGAATAATACCTTAAAAGTAGATTTTGAGGAAAGAAAAAGGAGAATCCCATAAGGATTCTCCTTTGGTCGCCCTTTGCAGAGCTTATACAAGTTGTGTCCGGATCGGACACATCCAGATCAAGGTCGTCAATATCAAATGGGATGCTCTCGACTTGTTTGTCTTTATCCAGGCGGAAAACAAACTTTATGTGGTCCTCATAGACATAGGCTGCAACTAAAAACGTATCAATGAGGGCCTGCTGGAATGTTTTATCTGTTACATCGCCGTCTTGGAAAATTTTCAAAGCGGCAATGATCTGCTCTCTGGTCATTAGCTCGTCCGCTGCTTCCTGGGCAATGGCAAGCTGCCCGGATAGGACTCTTTTTTGGTTTTCCAACTCCATGAGACGGCTTTGGGTCGTTGCCGAGAATATACCCTGCTCCAGGGCTTTTACCAGATTGTTGATGGAACGCTCTGTTTCGGCTAACTGCGACTGCAAGGGGCCTATATCACCATGTAGCAGCTGCGACTGCTGATAGGCAACGGTTGCATCAGCCAGGGTGATGATGGCATCGTCAGTCAGCATAGTTGTCTTGAGCGCAGATGCGACGTACAGCTCTATGTCATCCCGGGGGATATTCTTCGGCTGGCATTTGTAGCGCAGCTTGCCACTGCAAACATAGTAATTATAGATCCGCCCGGTTTTGCTGGTGCCGCTGACACCCACCATAGGCTCCTTGCACCGACCGCAGAAAAGCTTTCCTGTGAGCATATAAAGGCTGTTATCCCTACGGCGGCGCTGAGGGCCGAGACTGCGGGGATTCTTTTTGCTGGTGACAGCATACTGTACCTTATCAAACAACTCCTGTGAGACGATAGGGGGGATGCCGCCGGGGATTTTTGTATCTCCATAGATGTATACGCCTGTATATCGTTCGTTGCTCAGGATGCTGTTAAAGCTGCTCTTATTCCACGCGTGGTGCTTTTTGGTCTGGAGCCCCCGATTATTAAAATCCTGGATGATGTCAGTAAGGGGCTCTTGCTTACTCACTCTCTGGTAGATCTCCCTGACAATGGCAGCCTCATCTTCATCAATAGCGTATCGGTTATCCGGGCCTTTGACATAGCCCAGCGGCAGCACTCCATTGACCTGGCATCTCGTGGCGTTATCGGTCATACCCCGTCGTACTTTTGCTGCCAGCTCTTTGCTGTAATACTCAGCTAGGCCCTCCAGGAGACTCTCCATGAGGACACCGGTAGGATCGTCGCTGATATTCTCCATGGCACTGAGCACCTTAACACCGGCATTTTTCAGCTGGCGTTTATATACAGCAGAGTCATATCGATCACGGGCAAAACGATCCAGAGAGTAGACAATGACATAAGACCATGCGCCTTTGTTGGAGTCTCGAATCATTTTCTGGAACCCTGGGCGTTTATCGTTGGTACCGGTCATGGCGTGATCCTCATAGATCCCTACAACATCAAGCCCATTACGTTTAGCAAATTTTTGACATTCCCTTGCCTGCTGTTCGATGGATACATCCCTCTGAGAGTGGCTGCTGTACCGGGCATAGATTACAGCAGTTTGATATTCTGTTTTCGGTGTAGCTTTTGCCATAATATACCCCTTGATTTGCTTGTGTCCGATTCGGACACATTCCTATTACCAGATATTACTTCATAGCCTCATCGGCCCCATGGACAGCTTGGTCATAGGTAAATCCCTCAAACTGTAATTGTGATACCAGCTTATCCCGAGAGAAACTATCGAATTTGAGGTATTGCGCTGCCTTTTTTACTGCCTGTTCGTTCCAGTCCGCTCCGCAAACATCCACACCATAGGAAGCCTGGGCATCGGTGAATCCTTCAAACTTGAGCTGATCGACCAGCCCGCTATTGGAGAATGCGGAGGTTCTGAGGTATTGCTTTGCCTTGGCCAGTGCTTGTTCATTCCAATCTGCGCCGCAGTTATCAACGGCATAAACGGCCTCAGAATCGGTATACCCCTCATATTTGAGCTGATCGATCAGACCGCTATAGGAGAAAGCGGAAGTATTGAGGTAGCGCTTTGCTTGCTGTAGAGCATTGCGTTCTCCAATAGCAGGCATATCTTTTTCTTCATGGACTTCCACAGTAGATTGTGTGCTGTTTACAGGGTCATCCCATTCGTTCATTTCAAAAATTGCGGGATTTGCACCAAGTACAAAAGCAGGCATATTTTTTGCACCGGAATATCCCGCATAAGTGACAATGAAATGGGATGGTACTCCTATTTCCGGGAAAATGAACTGATCGACATTATCGTGATATGTTTCTTTTGCAGTAGCAGCTCCAAACTGTTTGACTGTTGCGCCATATACTGCTTTGTATGTATTGCCAATCATTACCTGTCTTCCAGATATTTCTACAATCGCATTTTCAAAAGTAAAAGGTCCATCTTTAGTTTGGAAGGTTTCAACTACAGTGCCGTCAAACGCATAAACTGTACCAGCAAGACCGTTCTCTGATCCGGTTGTGGTGTATATATGCTCTGGTATGCTTTCTGCAAGTAAAACATATTCAGGGCTTACATTGAGGGGGTAAGTTTCCAAGGTTTCAACTTCACGAGGTTCCGGTCCGTGATATTCACCAGTTGCCAACCAACGCCCAAATGCAAAACCGAGATCGTATGCCTCATCTTCGTCTTTAGCGAAGAAATGATACTGAATGGTGTATACATACCATGTGTCGGTAAAAGTCAGATCCATGCGCTGCACCTGCGTACCGTCTTCTGCAACATCGACATAGGCCTCTGCGATAGTCGGGAATCCGCAGATTGGCATATCCGTCGACTCGTGGCTAGAAATTCCTTTATTTTCGGTAAATGTACGGTACTGGAGCTGTACCGCAGCGTCAATCTGATCCTGATTGAGCTGTGAAATGTCTCGGGCAACAACTATGGCAAATGCCTGCTCTGGCTTGATCGTGATTAGGGTTAGTTTATCATCCTGATTCTCAATAGCGATGGGGGGTGTAAGATCGAAAGTGAAATTGCCAATGTGGAAGAGATTGTCCGCAGGCTCTGTGCTGGGTGTGGTTGGTTCGGTCTGTGGAGGCAAGGGAACCACAGAAGGTGCGGTAGGTACAGATGCAGTGCTGCCACAAGCAGAAAAGGACAGTACCATGCAAACAGTCAATAAAAGTGCCGTGAGTTGTTTCATCGTTCGGTCCTCCTTTATGCAAAGAAACTAGTAAATGCTACAGCCTTACCCAGAATCCGAACGTTATTCATTTCTTCATTCCAGTAGGCCATGGGCTGATACATAGGGTTTGCCGGTTCCAGAATAATGTGATCCTCGAATAGCCGCACACGTTTCAGAGTTGCTTCAGTTCCATCCACCAGGACGGCTGCAATCTCTCCGTTTTCCACGGTATCCTGCTGCCGAACATACACGATGTCTCCGTCAAAGATCCGGGCGTTGATCATGCTGTCACCCTTACAGCGCAGGGCAAAGTCGGCATGCACACTGGTGGGGATGTCAACTTCACCGTCAATATGTTCCTCTGCCAGGATCGGCGCACCGCAGGCGATGGAGCCAAGCAGTGGGATCTTGCGCATCTCCGGCATAGGCATGATGTTTGCAGGCAGGGGGGCATCATAATCCTCCCACCCCATAAGGTACTGGGGAGTTGTCCGCAATACCTCAGCTAATGGATACAAAATGCCGATGGGGAACTTCTCGATTTCATCACTTTCATATCTATAAATGGTTGCCCGGTTCTTACCGATTGCTTCGGCTACCTGATCTGCAGAGAGGCCAAGCTCCTGCCTTCGCTGCTTTATTCGTTCGCCAATTGTCACAATCATTTACCTCCTACAGATCGACTTATTTGTATTATACATCAGTTTCGCAAATTTGCAATACGTAACTGCGAAAAACATAAAAATTTTTGCATAAATGCGAAACTGGTGTTGACATAAAGAGAATGATGGTGTATCATATCAGTGTCGCAAATATGCGACTATAAAAGGGGGTGTAGAAATGGTAAATGTAGAACAGCTACGCATGAAAATTGCAGAAGCTGGACTAACTATCCCTGCTCTTGCAGTGCAGATGAGCCTTAATCCAGCGACACTGTACAGACGACTGGCAAACGGAGAAACATTTACAATTGGGGAGGCCTCGCAGATTGCAGATATATTGCATCTAACGGCAGAGGAATCCGTCTCTATTTTTTTTAATAGGAGTGTCGCATAAATGCGAACCAGGTGAACAGATATGGGAAAGTTTGATTATATGCCCTATACAACCAATCTCCCGGCTGGTGTTGGTGCCGAAGTCGCTATTGAGGCTATGGATGAATACGATCGTATGGATCTGGGGCGGATTACCTACAGATTTGCAAAAAACATGATGCAAAATCCAGCTATGCGGGAAGCTATCAACGCAAAAGTGACAGAGCTGAGAGCAGAGGGGTTCTTTGATCAGCACCCGGTAAGGGCATGAAACAGACAACATCGGGGGCCTGGTGTGGATACTCAATTTTCCGCAGGCGAGTGGCTGAAATCTCCCCACAGAAGGGTGGTCCGAATCCGCTCTCCCCGAATAACTACATAGCTGCCCTGGCGGTAGTGCGGCAGGGCAGCCCATATGAGTGGGAAGCACATACGGATGTGCAGCGCCTAGCACAGGCGCAGGCAGCGGGTCCGAATCCCGCTCCACTCTCCAGCTGCCGGTGGTTACGGCAGCAGACCTCTTTCTATGGCTGCCGGGGGAAACCCCGGTGGCCGCACCCCTTGACGGCACTGTAGCTCAGTTGATAGAGCAGCGGACATGACGTTCGCAGATCTTCGGTTTGAGTCCGGACAATGCCTCCACCTGGGACACTCCCAGTCATACGTACATTGGCAGCAGGGAAAGACCGCTCGCCGGGATTCCCGGCGGTTATGGGGCAATTGCGCAGTTGGCAGCGCGCCTGCTTTGGGAGCAGGAGACCGCCGGTTCGAGTCCGGCTTGCCCCACCATGCTGGCCTAGACCACCAGCACTTTATCTACTCTTTCTCTCGCTGACTGCCGGGAAAGTCCGGCGCAACGGCAGGATACCCAAGCGGTCGAAGGGACCTGGCCCGAACCCAGGCAGCCGGATCTGATCCGGGCGAAGGTTCAAATCCTTCTCTTGCCGCCAGCCCTCACGGGCTACTGCTCAATTCTAAACGCCGCCGGAGCGGGAAGGGCGGCCCATCTTCCTCGGATGCGCTCTTTTACGGTTCTGTAGCTCAGTTGGCAGAGCCATGCAGCGATGTGCTGCGGGAGACTTCGGACTGAACAAAAAATGAGCAGAATGCTGGAACATTCTGCTCAACTGATAGAACTTATTTACTTTTTCTTGGTAGATTTGGTCTGAGACAGGGCACTTCCTGCAACACTCTTAGATGCTGCACTATAACGCTTGTCTCTCATGATCTTGGATGCCGTAGATGCAACAGTTTTGCTGGTTTGTTTCTTGTTTGCCATGTAATGTCCTCCTTTCCGGATATGTTGTTGCCCCCGCCTCCTTTTTCGGGTGTACAACCAATTGTAACATAGCTGTAACCTTAAGGCAAGAGCTTAGCACAACATACTGTATAAACAATTTGTTAACACGACAATATATAGTGTCCATTTATATGCCTTTGTAGCTCAGTTGGAAGAGCAACGGACAAGGTCTGCAGGTCCCTGGTTCGAGACCAGGCAAAGGATCCAGCCCGAAAGGGCAGACAGAATATCTCAAACTGTCAAACTCAGAGAAAGGAGATCGGTGTGAATATCATTTTCATCAATAAGGCAGTGCCGCTCCTGTGGGAGGCTTGCGTAGGTACATTCAGAGCCGCCGTGAGCTTGTGTGTTCCCCTTAGATCGCAGTACCTGTCCTGGTATCCGTCTGGGTTTGAGTAGCGTCGGGGCTTGCTTAAATCCAATCAATCTGCCCATGCAGCAGTCTCACCTGCTGCATCTTGTCTAGCCACTATAAGATACCAAAGGCCCCGGAGCACCAGCCCGGGGCCTTTATGGCCCAGATCCATGGGGGGATGCAGTCATTGACTGTGCCGGTTCGAGTCCGGCCCGGACCGAGAAGGAGGTACGCTTATGGACGATAACCAAATTAGACCTGGGTACTATGCAATTATCCCGGCAGATGTGCGGTATGATGATCGATTGCCGCCCAATGCAAAACTATTATACGGAGAGATTGCCGCACTCATTGGAAAAGATGGATACTGCTATGCTACAAACCAATACTTTGCCGAAATCTACAGCTGTACGCTCAAGAGCATATCACGCCTGATCTCTGCACTAGAAGAGATGAACTACATCGTAACTGAAATTGAACGGGACCAATTCGGTAAAGTTAAACGAAGAAAAATCTATCTGAGAGTGTCCGTACCTGAAATACACCCAGTAGACAAAATTGTCCCATCCACTGGACAAGATTGTCCAAATGGTATGGACAAAATTGTCCAGTATACCAATACAAGAAATACCGATATAAAGGACGCTCCCAGGAAAAAGCCGCAAGCGTCGCTCACGGACGAACAACAGCATGAGCTGTTCGTCTCCTGGATAACGGAGCAGGGAGCATCCTGGCCGTCATACAGCAAGAACTTGCTGTATGCGGCTCTGTGTGGGTTTTATGCGCCGAGAGAAACCAAGCGGCAGACCCCGTCCAGGACAAAGGCTGCCTTTACAGCACTGTCCAATCGGCTGATCCGATACTCAGACGGAGATCCCGCCGTGATGGTGGATCTGCTTGAGCGGGCAACATCGGCAGGCTGGAAATCCGTATTCCCAGCGGGAGGTGACCAAGGGAAGCCGGAGGTCCAGAAAGAGGGAAAGGAGAAATGGCTATAAATTTCTATCAGCTGCAACTAACATCTTTTTTGCAGGAGTATCTCTTGATCCCAAAGGCGGGGTATAATCCAGACGGCTCCGTCTCCGCTCCCTTTGTTAGACTTGGCATTGATCTGCTTCTCCAAGAAAAGGTGTTTGATGACGGGCAGGACTTGCAGAGGACAGCATATTCAGATTATGGAATTCTGATCCCCACGTATGCAGATATTGGCTTTTCAGAGAGAACAAAGGAGTGATACAAATGCTTAATCATATCACGATTATGGGCCGTCTGACCCGTGACCCAGAGCTTCGGCGGACGGAATCAGGCATTGCGGTTGCTGGTTTTACCTTGGCCGTGGATCGAGACTATGCGCCCAAAGATGGAGCAGAGCGGGAATGTGATTTTATTCCCTGTGTTGCCTGGCGTCAGACGGCAGAGTTTGTTGCAAAATACTTTGCCAAGGGACGCATGGCTGTGGTATCTGGCCGTTTACAGGTGCGCAGCTGGACTGATATGGACGGTGCCAAACGCCGTACTGCTGAGGTTGTAACCAGTAGCGTATACTTTGGGGATAGCAAGCGGACTGACAATGGGTTGCCCCCTGGTGAGGATTTCGCACAACTGGAGGGCGACGATAAGAATCTACCGTTTTGAGAGGTGACCACGTATGAACGGGAAAAGTGATGACTGGATCGGGGCTCACCGAGGACGGGTAACATACCCGTGCACACCACAGTGCCCGGATCGGAAGCCTGGGTGTCAGGATCACTGCAAAAAGATGTTTGTAGCAGCAACCCGTAACCGACAGCTCCGATATGCAGAGCATCAGCAAGCGGAAAGATGGGCGTCATATCATGCGGCTATCTGCCAATCAGCAGGTGACAAACACCATTGAGCGACTAAATAGAAAGAGGTTTTTATATGGCAACGGAAAATTGGCTGCAGGCGCAGTACAGTGTGCTGGGGTCTGCCCTGATCTCCCCGGAACTGATTCCCCGCATCATTGCGGAAACAGGGGAGGGGGATTACAGCGGAACGTGTTTGACCGTCTATAAGGCAATCCGCAAGTTATTTCTAAAGGGCGTTGATGTGGATCCCGTATCCCTGGTTTCGAGCTTGGGCGATGGGTACAGCAAATTCTTAATGCAGCTTATGGACATTACCCCGACTGCCGCGAATTTGGGGACCTACATAGCCCTATGCCATGAGCAAGCCAGGATTGTAAAGGCAAGAGAGATTGCCGCTCAGATTGCTCAGGAAGACAACTGGGAAAAAATCGCCAAGTTGCTGGATGATGCCGGACGGCTGAATGTGAGCCGATCTAACCTCAAAATCACAACCATGGAGGACGGCCTGAAATCGTTCTTCGACCGTCACAGTCGGAAGCAGGTTGAGTATCTGAGCTGGCCTGTGCCGGAGCTTAACGATGTGCTCTACACAGAACTGGGAGATTTTGTGATAATTGGTGGTTATCCGTCAGCCGGTAAATCTGCATGGGCTCTGCAATGTGCCTGGAACTGGGCGCAGAAATACAAGGTCGGATTTTTCAGCTTTGAGACAAGCTCTGAAAAACTGTTCGACCGTCAGATGGCAGCCGTGGCCGGGATCAACATGAGTGACATCAAGCGCAATACTATAACGTCGGCAGGATGGGACAAGCTTGCCGTCATGAATCCGGAGATTATCGCCCGAAATCTGGAGCTGATTCCCGCAGCGGGAATGACCGTGGAGGATATTCGAGCCGTCACGATGATGCGTCAGTATCAGATCATCCTGGTTGATTATGCCCAGTTAATCCAGGGCAGAGGCGAAAACCGGACAGCAATCGTTACGGCAATTTCCATCGCCCTGCACACCATGGCACAAAGTCTGGGGGTGACCGTGGTGGCCCTCAGCCAGCTTGCACGACCACCCAAGGAGCAGAAGGGGAGAGCACCGGATATGTCGGATCTGCGAGAGTCGGGACAGTTGGAGCAGGATGCTGACTTGATTATGATGCTTTCCCTCTCTGCCGGAGAAAACCCAGACAATGATCGGGATCTGCGCATCCGCAAGAACAAAGAGGGCACCTGTCCCAATATTCGGCTTGCCTTTGACGGCACCCATCAGCTCTTTTCCAAGGCGCAGAATACTGGCAATGTGGCATCCCACTATGCCGCCGAAGGTCGCAAAGCAAGACGTGCCAACCACCAGTCGGCACAAGCAGACGGGCAGCTAACACTCCTGCCATCTGATCTGCCAGTCCCATTCTAACCCTCAAATCCAGAAAGAAGGTCAAAATATGCAAACCAAAACCCGCACTACTGCAATCCTGAACCTCAAAGGAGGGGTCGCAAAGACCACCACCGCCATCAATATGGCGGCGATTCTGGCAAAGGACCAGCACCGCGTGCTACTGATCGATGCCGATTGCCAGTGCAACACCACAGAGTTTTTTGGAGCGGACCCTACCAATGGCAATCTGGCTATGGTCCTTCGTCATGCCGGCAACTCAGATCCGGGGCAGATGGCAGCTGACTGCATCCAGCACACGGAGTATGATCGGATCGACATTCTGCCCGGAGACGAAACGCTGATGGATCTGGATCTCAGCAAAGTTGAGCAGGGGACGGCAAATGCGTGCGTCATCCGGCAGCTGGTGGAAACCGTCAGCCGTGAGTATGACTACATCCTGATTGACTGTCCACCTGCATTTAATGCAGCCAGTACGGCAGCTCTGGTGGCTGCTGATGATGTAATTATCCCTATCAAACTGGATGCCTTTTCCCTGCGGGGTATGGGAAATCTGATGCGCCAGGTCTACAACATGCATCAAATCAATCCAGGACTGCAGCTGGCGGGATACCTGCCAACTATGTGGTATCGGTCTGCACAGATCGAGGACGCCGAAAAGCAGCTGAGGGCGGCGGGCCTGCCAGTATATCATCACATCCGGCGATCAGACAAGGTGGATATAATGACCTGGCAACAGGACCCTCTGCTGATCAGCAGTCCCCACAGTGGTGCTAGTATCGATTATAAAAAGTTTGTTGCAGAATATGTGGGAGGTGTCAACCATGAGTAAGGGGTTTGATTTAGCATCTGTGCTGCGGGATGTGTCCAATCCGGACACCGGCCGGGACAAAATTGAGTATATCAGCCTGGGATTGTTGGATGAGGATCCTAATAACTTCTATCAGCTCAGCGGCATTAAGGAGTTGGCAGACAATATCGCAACCTGTGGCCTGCAGCAGCCTCTGCGTGTACGGCCCAATCCAGACCGGGAAGGGCGGTATATGATTGTCAGCGGACATCGCAGACATGCAGCCATTATGGAGCTTAAAAACGAGTCTCCTGGTCTCTATGATGATGTACCATGCATTGTGGATCGGGCACAGGAATCGGATACGCTGCACCAGCTGAGACTAATCTATGCCAATGCCAACACCCGCACAATGACTTCGGCAGAACTCAGCGAGCAGGCAGCACAGGTGGAAAAACTGTTGTATCAGCTCAAGGAAGAAGGATTTGATTTTCCGGGCCGGATGCGGGACCATGTGGCAGAAGCCTGCCAGATTAGTAAAACTAAACTGGCCCGTCTGCGGGTCATCAAGAACAATCTGGCAAAATGTTGGAGCCCTGCTTGGAAGAAAAACAAGCTGAGAGAAGCAACGGCCTATGCGCTGGCTCAGATGCCGGAGAATTGGCAGGAATGTATCTATCAGTATCAAGGGCTGAATCAGAACTACCTGTACGAGAGCGATGTTCAAGCTTACAGAAAACAATTCCAGGCAATTGAGAAAATCCGCTGTCCAGGCACCAAAGCGAAATGCATACACCTGGATGCCATGCGGAACCGTATGGCATCTAAGGGAACGACTACATACAGCGTGCATGCCATGATTGCTGCCTTAATTGCTCGGAGCTTAAATCTTGCAAGTTTTCCTGCCGGGAGGCCGACCAAAAGAAAGCAAAGCTCAAGGCCGAAACCCGGGCTCAGAAGCAGGACGAAAAGCGAGCCCAAGAAGAAAAGGATCGCCCGGCGATCGAATACATTCAGGGCGTCTATCAGCGTGTGGGTGAGCGGCGAAAGAAACAGGGTGTGACTGTTAGAGAGCTCTATGGTGCGGCGAAGATGTTCTGGACAGAGCCAGATGATAAAAAGCAAGATGCGCTGGAACGCTGCCACTGCGCTTTCTCTCCTGAGACATATCTGCCGTTCGGGTATTCCTTTCATTTTTCTACTGCCCAGCATCTCTGCGCTATTGCAGATCTGCTGGGGTGCTCCATTGACTACCTGCTGGGCAGGGAGGCGAAAACGGAGAGCGTGTCCGAATCGGACACATGGCAGACTGGGCAGCCGAAAAAGGAAGGAGACTATGCGGCAATCGTGCGGTACTCTCCAGAATGTTCTTCAACGGTGACAGAATTGCACTGGAATGGGTGTGGATGGGAGGAATATGGGGATCTGCTTGATGAGGGCACAGATGTGCTGCGGTGGACACCTATGCCGGATACGGAGGGAAAGCATGAGTAAAAATACAATTGTAGATGCACTGGTGCAGATTAAAGTACAGACAGGTTCTCTGGCCTGCCTGGGATGTAGATATGAAGATCGCTGTAGCTTGCTTGGGTGCGCAATTATACGGGCTGCGTTGGACCACTACACTCCCAAATCTGTACGCTATGAGTATGACGGATTCTATGATGGGAAACCCGTCTATGATCGTGCGTACTGCATGCAATGCGATTACGAATTTGAAGCGGATGATTCGGTTTGGGGCTGCGATTACTGCCCCAACTGCGGACAAGCATTGGGTTGGGAGGCTTTAACTATGGGAAATAAAAGCGAAGTAAAAAACAATGTCCTCAATCTTGAGGATGGGAGCACGGAAACAATCAGCCGGGGACATCCCGGTAGCTGGTGTTCCTGGTGGGATAAACCGCTCGAATGCGTATCGGAACATGAGCAGGAACAGTGTGGAGAATATGGATGGAACTGTGAATCGTGTATATATTTTTGTGATGTGTAACGGTCAACAAAGCGGATGCTGCGGTTCGGGGCTGCGACTATTGCCCCAACTGCGGACAAGCATTGGATTGGGAGGCTTAACTATGGGAAACAAAAGCGAAGTAAAAAACATTATCCTCGAATATGAGGACGGTAGCACAGAAACAATCAGCCGGGGATTCTTGGCAAACTATGACGATCAGGGAGAGCAGGGGACCGTGACCTTCCAGATGGTTGGGATGTCTGGTCGTGACATGGCTATGATCCTGCGGTCTGTGATCGAGTTTGCCTTCCAAAGTGGACTTTTGCCGGAGCTTGCGGACGATGAGGAGGATAACGCATGAAACGGAGACGATTAGTTAAACTGCTGATGTCATTAGGGGTGGAACGAAACGAGGCTAATCAACTGGGACGGGCACTTAAATCTGATATAAAAATGCTGTCGGGTAAGCTGATTGCCTCACCGTATAACCCTGGGAAACATCCTGACCCGGCGGGACAGAGAGGCCCGGAAGGTCTTTGCCCACACTGTGGCAGGCCGGAAACCAGCTGGAATCCCCAGACAGACGAGAGCCATTGCAAAATCTGCGGATGGACGAACAAAAAATAAAAAGGGAGGGGCTGGGGGACTGTGCCCCAGTAGGTGTAGGTGGGTACCCACTGGGTACCCACCTACGGATCTTGCTCTGTAGACACATTGCTCAGCCGAAGAATCCGCTCTGAGAAATATGAACTTTGGAGGAATGATAAATGGACTGGTTTTTAATATGTTGCTTGGTGGTTTTTTTGGGAATCCTGTTGCTTATGGCGTGTGCATGCTGGAGAATCTCCGCAGCCTGCCGTAGAGAGGAGAGACAACTGAAAAGCGTGTCCAATCCGGACACACCCCAGAATACCCTAGAAGATCGCTCGGATCTGTTTCTCTCCCTGTATGCCATCAATGGTGTGCATCACATCCGCCGGGATCAGATTATATCCTACACATATGATTCAGACAATCACACCCTGGTAATCAACGATGGTACTGATTGCCCGGATGTAATCCCAGACCCTAAGCGCCGGTGTTATGCCCGGCTGTGCCTACTATTTGGTACACTCCCAATGTATGAGAGGGATGACGTCAGTGGCTAAAGAACGGCGGACAATCGTACAAGGTGGCCGGCTCTGGATGGCGGTACAGTATACGGCCATCCATGACCACGACCCAAATCGACGGCGGGAAGCAAAGTGTATGATCTCGACGCCGGCAAGGGAAACCCTCAATGCAAGGCTTAGCTGGCAGAAGCTGATGATTATCCTGGCTGCCAATTTTTGCAGCACGGATATTGTTATTACGCTAACATATGATCCCCGAGTCCGCCCAATGACCCGGGAGGAGGCAGATAAACGGCTGAGTAATTTTATCCGCCTCCTCCGCAAACGACGACGATGTATCGAGGTGGAGCTGGTTTATGTGCGTGTAACCGAGGGTTATCACTCGCAAGGCGTCCTGCATCATCATCTGATTATCAATGCCACCGGTGAAGATTTCCGGCTGATCCGGGAGCTGTGGGCCAAATGGGGAGATAACATTGACTTTGAGCCATTTGGCAAAGACGGCCCGGAACGATGGGCCAGGTACTTAACGAAAGAACCCAGAAACCAGGGCAGAAAATATGTGGGAGACCGAACATGGCGAACCAGTCGCAATGTGATTCGTCCGGTGTCTCAATCAATTTTTGTCTCTGCATCTGATAGTCTCCAGCCGCCTCCGGGCGCTGAGGTGGTCGAAAGAGACGAATGTGTGAACTGTTACGGGCGGTTTACACATATCCTCGCCACCATCCCCGACAGGCAGAACGCGACAACTGAATACCCCGAAATCTGACTTGGGGTTATGTATAATAATCGGGAACCCCTAAAAAAGGAAGGTGCAAACCATTGCAAAACAAACAGACCTGTGATAAAATAGAGACAAGCAAAGGAAATTATAAAAGGTTCCGCTGCCCTCGCTGTGGGCAAACGCTCCTGTTTTTCCGAGCGACCACCACCGTGCGTGATTTGCCAATTAAATGCAAAAAGTGCGGACGGATCGTGGATGTGAATATTCCCTCTGAGCCTGAGCCTTGCGCCTGAGCCTATATCGCTGATGCGGTATTGGTTCAGGCGTTTTTTATTTCCCGGAGGTGATGCCATTGGCACTCAGGCCCCTGCACCCATGCGCACACACAGGCTGCCGAGCATTGACCCGGGAGACCTATTGCCCGCAGCATAAGCCGCCGGATCGGCACCGGCGCAGCCCAGAGGCCGCAGCCTGGCACAAACTCTACAAGCTATCGATCTGGACGGATGTCCTGCGGCCCCAGCAGCTGGCCCGAGAGCCGTTCTGCCGATCCTGTGCAGCTCGAGCCAGACGGACAGGGGAGGCGCACCTGCTCCGGGTCCGGGCTACGGAGGTTGACCACATCATCCCACACCGCGGAGACATGGCTCTCTTCCTCGACCCGGCGAACCTCCAGTCCCTGTGCCATAGCTGCCATAGCCGTAAGACTGCCGCAGAAATGGCAGGAAAAGCAGTGCACGAATGAGTCCCAGCCTTCGCCTGTAAGCGCCTGCATGTGCGTGGGCGCGCGAGCGGACGTGCGTGGGAAGCTACGCTTCCAGACCCCGCCCCGGGTCAAAAAAGTTTTTAGCACTTTTCCCTGGAGCCGCGGCCCCCCTCGTCTGTGAGAAAAAATCCCCGATCAGAAATTTAAGGCCACCAGCCGGAAAGGAGACACCAATGCCCACACCAACCAAGGCGCTGGATGCCATGACCAAGCATCTGACCAACGAAGAAAAACAAGCCATCCAGGAGGCAGAGGCCTCCGTGATCCCCGATCGGGGAGAGGTCAATCTGGTAAAGCCCTCCTGGCTCACCCAGAGCCGGGGCGGTAAATACTGGGACTCCATCCTTCTCCGGATGGAGGGCACCGCCATCCTGGACGATCTGGACGGTGAGATGCTGGCTATCTACTGCTCCATGCTCTCTGAGCGGGATGCTCTCCAGAAGGATCTGAACCGGGCCAGGAAGAAAGACCAGAAGCTGGACATGGATCTGATCCTGGCTCTCTCCAAGCAGCTTAACGCAAAGGACGCCAAGATCCGGGACTTTGCCAATGACCTGGGCTGCACACCATCCGGCCGGATACGACTTGCGACCAAGCGGGCAGCGCAGGCCGCAGAATCCACAGACCCCAATGGAGACCTCTTTGGGGACTAATCCCACGGGACTGCATCATCCCGTCTCCGTCTACGCCAAGCAGGTGGTGTCCGGCAAGCTTCACGATCAATGCTGCCCCTATGAGATTAAGGCTTGCCAGCGTCATCTGGATGACCTGAAACGGCAGGGGACAGAGGAGTTCCCGTATGTCTTTGATTGTACCCGTGCAGACCGGATCTGCAGATTCATGGAGCTTCTGGTTCAGGTTCGAGGCCCGGAGGCCGGACAGCGGATCAAGCTCCAGCCCTGGCAGGTGTTCGACCTGGGCTGCCTCTACGGATGGGTGGATATGCGCACCGGTGCCCGCCGGTTTACAACTTCTCTGAATGTCCGTGGCCGTGGCAATGTCAAGTCCACCGAGAACAGCGGCAAAGCGTTATACGCGATGTGTTCCGATGCCATTTACCCTCCGTACCATCCTGAGCTGGCGCAATATGAGATGGAGCCGGAGGTGGAATGTGCAGCTGTTGACCGTGAACAGGCCAAACGTGTGGCCGGTGATGCGAAAAAGATTGCAGAGGCCACGCCGGAAATTCGTAAGCGTTTGGTTTTGCCCCGGTCGAATCCAATCACCCACAAAAAGCGAGGTGGCGCACTCAAGGCGCTGTCAAAGGACATCAGCAACAAGGACTCCGGCGCACCTTGCTACTTTTGCGTAGATGAATACGAGTCTCACAAAACCTCCGACATTTACGACCTGGGCCTTAACTCCTTTGGTAAGCGTAACCAGTGCCTGCTGGACTGCATTATGACCGCCGGTGATGATGCCGACAATAAACCGGCAAAGCGGGAAGAAGACCTGGCAAAGCAAATCCTGGATGGAGACGTGATCGACGAAAGCTATTTTGTCATGATCCGGGAGCTGCCCTACGGGGAAAATCCTCACGATAAATCCAAATGGCTCTGGGCCAATCCCATCCTGCGCTATCCCAATGCTTACAGTGCTAATTTGCTAAAACAGATTGAGAGTGAGTACACCAAGGCCTATGGCTCTATGGATTCTTCCAAAATTCGGAAGTGGCTGACCCGCCGGATGTGCCAGTGGCAGACGGCAGCAGTCAACAGTTATCTGGATGAACACTGCCTGGAGCTGGCAAGAAAAGCCATGATCTCCCGCAAAGAGTTTGCGGAGCTGACCAACGGTCGTAAAGTCTGGTGCGGCTTTGACCTGGGCAAACGGATTGACCTCAGTGGTGTGGCGGCGGTGTTCGCCCTGGATGATGGGCGGATCGCCATTAAAATGCACGGGTTTATGCCGGAGAACGGCGTGACCAGGCACGAGCATACCGATAAGGTTCCATACCGGGATTGGGTCAATCGGGGATTTTGCACAGCTACCCCCGGCGATGTAACCGACAACAGCTGGGTATGGAACTGGATCAAGAGTCACCGGACCAGCTGCTCCTGGCAGCTGGTTGAGGTGGACTATGACGGTCACAACGCCACGGATCTGGCAATCCAGATCCAGGAGGAGGAACACCGTGAGGACGCCTGTGTGGAGATCCGGCAGACCTGTGCCGGACAGAATATCGCTGTGAAGGGCTTCCGGGAAGCTCTGCTGCAGGGGAAGATTGTGATCTGCTACAGTCCGTTGGCCCTTTGGTGCTTGAAAAATGCAGTAGAAGTCACCAATAACTTCGGCGACTGCAAACTCAGTAAGAAACACAAGGACGATTCGCAGCGAATCGACCCCATAGCAGCGGCCATGAATGCTCTGGCCAGGGCGTTGCTCTATCGTGAGACCCCGAACCTGGCCAAGACCGTCAATAGCAGCTATGAGATGTAGGAGGTAACATGAAGAAAAGAGAGACCATTTCCGATTGCCTGATGGTAGGCGGCGCTGCAGCGGTGAGCTGTGGGGTGGCTTTGCTGAATATGGCAGCAGGAATTATCGTGGGCGGCCTACTGACTATGGTTTTCGGCTGGCTGATCGGTACCGGAGGTGAAGAACAGTGATTGTACACAAAAAGGCTGCGGCCAATCCAAGCACCCCTAGAAGTCCTAATATCCTCACTGTGGACAGCGTGGAAGGTTGGGGCCCCTTCGGCACGGATGCCGATTCTGCGCTGAAGGTAAGCGCTGTCTATCGGGCCATCAACTATGCAGCAGACACCATCAGCATCATGCCCATGTACCTGATGAATCGGAATACCCGGGAGCGGCTGACCGAGCACCCGCTGCTACAGCTGCTGACAGTGCGGCCCAATGAGGTGATGACCCCAAGCGAATACAAACGTCGGATGGAGATCAACCGACAGATGGATGGCAATTCCTATGCCTATATCAACCGGGATCCCTGGACCGGAAAGGTTCTGGAGCTTCTTCCCCTGAGTCCCAATCTGGTACGGCCAGTCATGGATGTAAACTATCAGCTGCATTATTGCTTCACAGATCCCAAGACCGGAAAAATATGGGACCTGCTGCCCTGTCAGCTGATCCACTACAAGGCTTTCTGCCGGAACGGCATTGAGGGCATCAGCCCGTTGGCCTATGCCCGGACTGTGATTGAAAAGGATCAGGCAGCCAAAACCTATGAAAAGGCCCTGTACCGCAACGGTGGCCGCCCCTCTGGTGTACTGATGACGGACGACGACCTATCCGGTGATAGTGATGTGACGGACGATAACGGTAAGCCTGTAAGCCGGAAAGAACTGGTACGGCGGGCCTGGGAAAAGGTTTACACCGGTGACAATGCCTTCCGCACTGCGGTGCTGGATTTGGGCCTTAAATATGAGCCTGTGGCTATGAATAACACAGACGCTCAGTTTGTGGAGTCCAATGAAATTACCATTGCGGATATTGCTCGGATTTTTGGTACTCCCATGCATGTGCTGATGGCCGGAAAGCAGAGCTATGAATCGAACATCCAAAATCGGGTGGAATATGTTCAGACCACGGCGCAGGCTGTGGTAACGGCATATGAGGAGGAAGATTCCTTCAAACTCCTGACGGAATCTGACCAGAGCAAGGGACTACGGATCCGGCGAAACATGGACGCAGCCCTCCGTGGTGATACCAAGAGCCGAGCCAGCTTCTATCAGACCATGCAGCAGATCGGTGCCTATTCTGTCAATGACATTGAGGCGCTGGAGGATCGGCCAGATGTGCCCGGCGGTGATGTGCATCTGGCAAGCCTTAACTATGTACCCCTCGAGATGCTGGAGGACCTGGCACGAAAGAAACTGGAGGGAAACAAGAATGTTTGAAATTATGAAAGCAGCTCTCTCTGAGAAGATGGAGCTGCAGGATGGGGATCTGGCCCTGATCAATGCCCAGGCTCTGACGGAACTGAAGCCTGAGGATGTCTTCGTTTTCCGGGTGGCTGCCTGCAATGATGAGGTTGACCGGGATCTGGAACGGTTCCCGGTGGAAACACTGCATAAACTGGCAGAGATGTTTGTGGGTCGCACGGTGATCTGTGATCATCGGTGGAGCGCAGGCAATCAGACCGCCCGGATCTACAAGACGGAGGTTGACCAGGCAGAGAATATTCACAGACTGGTGATGTCCTGTTACATGCTGACCAATGTGTCTAATTCGGACACAATTACAGCCATCAAGGGCGGCATTCTGAAGGAAGTTTCCATTGGCTGCCGGATCTCCTGGGCAAGATGCAGCATCTGCGGCAAGGATGCCTATGATTACCACGAATGCCCTCACATTAAGGGTCAGGAGTATGAGGGGAAGACCTGCTTCTATGACCTGATGGATCCTGTGGACGCCTACGAGCTGTCCTTTGTGGCGGTTCCTGCACAGCCAAAGGCTGGTGTTATCAAAAGTAAAAACGAAAGCGGCTGGACTCCTGCAGCCATTGCAAAGGCTAAGGAACAGCTGCGCCTCGAAAATGGAAGGTGGAAATGAAAATGAGTAACAACATGAACGCCCTGATTAACAAGAAACATGACCTGCTGCAGTATCGCTCCGATGCCCTGGATCGTGCTACCAAGGCCTTTGGCCCCGGTGGTGACCAGAGCCAATACGAGTCTGAAATGCAGAAGGTCCAGGACTACAACAAGGAACTGGAAAACCTGGAAAACCTGATCGGTGAGGTTGGAAAGTCCTACCCGGACGGCAATGAGTTGGGGGACCGTGCCAAGGGTGCTGTAGACCGCGCAGAACAGACCGGTGTCACTCTGCTGAGCAAGATCTGTGACACCGAACAGTATGCAGCTGCATGGCTGGAGTCTATTGCAAAAGGCGTGACTCCCAAGACTGGCGTGGGTATGAAGAGCATGGAGCCCCTTTATGAGGCTGAACGGGCCCAGAAGACCCTGACCATCAGTGGCGGTGAGCCTGTGGGTGCAGATGGCGGTTTCCTGGTGCCTGAAGAGTTTAACCGTCAGATCATCTCTATGGCGAAAGATTATGTGGATCTGTCTACCCTGGTCAATGTGGAGCATGTCTCCAGCCAGTCCGGCTGGCGTGCCGTGGAAAACGGTGGTGCTACCAAGCTGACCAAGCTGACTGAGATGCAGGAGCTCCCTGCAAACAGCAAGCCTAAGTTCAGCCGCGTGGCCTATGACAATGAAAAATACGGTGATCGGCGGCCCATTTCCGGCGAGTTGCTGGCAGATGCCCCCGGCCTGATCCAGTACCTGGCCCAGTGGTGGACGCCTAAGTACATTCTGACCAAGAATGACATGATCCTGGCTTTGCTGAATCAGATCAAGTTTACTGCCATGGATGGAGCTGACGATGCAGCCCAGATCCAGGCTCTGAAAACTCTCATCAACACCGGCCTCCGGACAGCCACTGCCAAGCGCGCGGTGATTCTCACCAATGCTCTGGGTTACAATGCAATGGACAACTGGGCTGACAAGATCGGCCGTCCCATGCTGGTGCCCGATCCCAAGGACGGCGACATTCAGCGCTTTAAGAATAAGCGTGTGATCTATGCGGACGCAGATGAGATTCCAGACTTTGAGGAATCCAGTGTGAAGTACCATCCTCTCTACCTGGGAGACTTCAAAGGTGCCATTACCATGTTCTTACGCTCCGGTATGCGCATCAAGTCCACCGATGTGGGCGGTGATGCCTGGAAGACTGATTCCATCGAGATCCGGGCTACCTGTCGTATGGATGCTGCGACTGTGGACGCAACTGCCGTTATCCGCTCCGGATTCAAGGATACTGCAGCTGCAATGCCAGCTGCAGTACCGGACGAGTCCGCTCCCAACGCAGGTAAATAATCATGGAGAATGGCAAAGAGGATCTCAATGATCTGAAGGCCTACATGCATGTGGATCATGACGATGATGATGGCCTGATCCAGAAGATTTGGAATGCGCAGGTCCGGTATCTGAGCAAGAACGGGGTGCAAGTCCAGACGGATGACGGATGGCTTGCGGCCGCCGGACTGACCCTCCAGGCCTATGACGGGACCCCACTTCAGCCGGGTATCCAGAAGCTGATCAACAGCCTGAAGCTGGAGGATCCGAAGTTTTAGGAGGTACACCGTATGGCAAAATCGGCACGACCGGGAGAGATGCGGACACGTATCCGCATCTTAACTCCGGTTAATGCTCCCAGTAGCGGCGGGTATCGCAACCCTCAGTACCAAAACATCTATGCAGACG